>NPIE01009871.1_pt1 | contig 15762 bp, 17 predicted proteins | sample 8637661 | NCBI WGS metagenome assembly NPIE01 (sample SAMN07420842, study PRJNA396082) | bioreactor metagenome | isolation source: sample BA12 brine-fed electro-methanogenic bioreactor BA | place: Japan: Kochi | collected 2016-12-09 | reverse complement strand
GCATTCTGAGCAGAGCTACACGAAGAAAGCAATAAGCCGAGGGGGATAAACGTCAATAATAGTATCAGTGTAATAATTGGTTTAGGAAGAAGTTTTTTGTTCATTTTTATCCTTTTTGTTTGTTCAAAAGTTATTCATACGCTAAAACTTCACGAATGGTCAACTTTGTGGCATTTCGTGCCGGTACATAACTCGCTACAATTGAAAGCACCGATACGACCACAAACCAAATGATGAAGCCGGTAAGAGTAAAGCTGTATTGAGATGAAATTCCAAATAACGCACGGGTTACCATGTCCGACATCAATTTACCGATAGGGAATGATAGAATGGCTCCGATTAACCAGCTTATCCAACCAATACCCAATCCTTCGATCATCACCATCTCCATCAAAATCGAATCAGAAGCGCCAATTGAGCGCATCACTCCGATTTCACGAGTACGGTCCATTACGTTCATGCTCATTGTCCCGGCCAATCCGATACTACCCACCAGTGCAGTCAGGATTGCCAAAATGAGCAGGAGATTAGTCAAAACCGCAAAAGATGCAGCTGAAGAATCGTTAATGCTATTGCCCGTTGTCAGGTCACTGACATGGATCCCATTGGTCTCCAATAGCAACTGTACCTTTGCAGCCAGGTCTTTTTGAGCAGCACTGTTTGGATGACCGTTGGCGACAATACGGTAAGTGGAAGTCTTGTTTTGTACCTGCCCAGGTAATGAGGAAAGGTACTCCTGGTTGACGTAAGCAGCCAGACCGCCAATTTTGCCACCAAACTGGAAGAACCCGACAATTACCCATTCCGTTGTATTGCCATCAATTCGCAGTTCCACAGAATCGCCTACGTTCAAGGAAGGAAATCGGTCTTGAAACTGGTCATTCAAGACAATTGCATTTTGGTCCACTGCAACCAACCAGCGCCCGGCAAGTAGAGTAGGATCGATCAACTGGCTGCCGTCTGGAACTGCAACCAGGTTGACGCTGTCTCCAATAGAATCATCCGGGAGTATCAGTGAACTTTTAATTGAGTCCCAGCCTTCCACGCTGGAAATTTCAGGTACAGTTGATAGAATTTGGTCAATTTGATCCATCCGGTAAGGCCGTGCGAGAGAGAGATTTAAATCAGCCAGGAAATATTGGCTGAGCTGGTCGATGTACTTGGTCAGCGAAATTCGCACACTGAACACCGAAATGAATACCGCCCCTGCCAAAGAAAGAGTAGTCAGAGTCAAGATCAATCTCCCTTTACGGCGGAAAATGTTGCGAATGGCGATCAATACCGGTCTGGAAAGGTTGTGAATTTGAGTAAGCATTCGGTTGATCCAGCCTTTGCCAGCTTCATCAATCAGTTGAATGCCGCTTAATGCTTCCTGTACAGAAATCTTCACACCCTGTTTAATGGGAAAATACGCTGCGACTTGGGGAACAAGCAAGGCAAGCACCAACTCGATGATCAAGACTGCTGGTTCGAAATGGGCACCACTGTAGGTGGAATTAATCGTGGAGGCTAAGAACTGATCCAACTGATTGGCTGCAATATTCGACAGAGGATAAGCTATGGCAAAGGCAGCAATTCCAAAAATGAAAATCAAAGTCATATATATTTGTGTGACCTGCCTGCTTTTTGCCCCAACGGTTTTCATGATACCGATTTGCTGAATTTGCTGATTGAGCAACGATTGCAGCGTGTTTGTGATCAGAAATGCACTCAGGAACACGATCAGAAAGCCAAGCAAGATTAGAACTCCGCTTATGGCATCCACTATTTCTTTGTTTGGATGGTGCAACGGGCTGCGAGTGGAAAGGTTGGTGACCGTAATTCCGTTTTTTTCCAGATCCTTCCGAACAACATCCGCCACCGCGGTCCGATTGGATGCCTGGGTTGGATCATCGCTGATAACAATGAACAGCACGTTATATAAATCCGGTAAGTCTATTTGCAGCCATTCCATGGTGTTCTCGGTAACGTAGCCGGAGATCGGTGTATTGAAAAAACCACCATTCAAAGAGTTAGACCCGAGCGATTGGTCTTTGACAATTCCTACAACTTGCAAAGAAAAAGTGTCGCCCATAGGATCTCGCAAGACAATCCAATCACCAAGACCAGCCTGAATATCCTCCAATTTATGGTCGGCTAGTACGATCTGGTGGTCCTGGGGAGGCCAGGTACCTTCCAAAACTTCAACCCGGTTGATCTGGTTACTTTTAAAATCTTTACTGGTGACATTGATGGAATCCCATAATTCGATGCCTGGACCCTTCACCTGAAAATGCACCTGACGAGCCGCTTCAACGTGTTCAACGCCTGCCAAATGTGCCACTCTATCCACGTTATCCTGGTTGAGCAGGCTGGTTTGAACTTCAATATTAGCCGGATTAATTGCCTGGTAACCCACTTGCATATCACGGTCGATGGATAAGTACGTCTTGGCAATAATTCCAATTGCAAACAAACCGACTGCGATGGACGCGATAACCAGCAGAGATCTGGTTTTATTTTTCCAGAGGTCGGAAAATACTTTTTGCCAACGTGGTCGGTTCATTTGAAACACCTGTATATCCTCATTATTTTTTTATCCTTGTGCGCTGCCCGCAAATTCTTCTTGTACAAGACGACCATCGTGAATATGGACCACCCGATCCGTCCTGGCTGCCAAGCTCGGATCGTGGGTCACCATTACCACCGTCTTGCCTTTTACCACCAGATTGGAAAACAACTCAAATACAGCTTCAGCCGTTTTTGAATCCAGGTTTCCGGTCGGCTCGTCAGCAATCAGGATGGGGGGATCGTTGGCTAGCGCTCGGGCAATAGCAGCAGACTGCTGCTGTCCTCCGGAAACTGCTGCCGGGAGCATATCGGCGAATTCTGCCAGACTGACCATACCTAACAAATCACGTGCACGCGGCTCCCGGTCAGTCTGTGGGTAAGTGTTGCAAAAATCCATAGGGAGCATTACATTTTCCAGTAAAGTCAAGGTGGACAGAAGTTGATAGAACTGGAATACAATTCCCAGGTTCTTCCCTCGCCAGATCGACATAGAGCTTTCCTTCAGGTTATGGATCGGCATACCGGCGATTGTTACAGATCCCTGAGTGGGATGATCAATTCCTGTGAGCATATTGGCTAATGTAGATTTTCCACTACCTGATTTGCCAACCACACTAACAAATTCACCGGCGTAAAAATCAACCGAGATATTATTTAGTGCAACAAAATCTATTCCACCGGTATGAAAGACCTTCGTAATGTCTTTCATCTGGATCAGGCTTTTCAGGTCCGGTTCTGCTTCTGCCTGGTTATTCTTATAATTATTGTCAAAAGTATTCATAATTCTCTTTACTCGATGGCTCACTAACCGTTACGAATTCAGGATTTGTCCGTCAACAATTTCCAGTGTGCGGGTGGATCGGTCTGCGAAATTCGTGTCATGGGTAACCATAAAAATAGTCTTACCAAGCTTTACCAGATTTTCGAAAATACTGAAGATCACTTCAGCAGTAGCCGAGTCCAAGCGCCCGGTCGGCTCATCCGCAACAATCAAGGGTGGATCATTGGCTAATGCCCGGGCGATGGCAACTCGCTGCTGTTGCCCGCCAGAAATTTCAGAGGGATATTTGTAGGCATGGTCTTCCAGTTCAACCATGCGCAGCAGTTCCATAGCCCGTTTTTTGCTGGGACTTGGCCGAAAATTCCCACTAAAATCAATTGGCAACAGCACGTTGTTGATCAGATTCAGTCCAGGCATCAGGTAAAAAGACTGGTAAATCATGCCAAGGCTGCTGCCACGCCATGTAGTAAGCTGATCCTCGTTCAGATTGTGGATGGCAATGTCTCTAAACCAAACTTCACCGCTGGTAATGTGATCGACGCCTGTAATCATATTAATTAAAGTGGTTTTTCCAGCGCCAGATTTTCCGATCACAGTAAGCAATTCACCTTCGCGGACATCCAGATCAACGAACTTCAATGCAGAAAAACCTCCTGCCGGTGTTTGATATACTTTTGTTAAACTCCTAACATGAACCAGCGGCTGGAAAGTTTGATCATTATTTCTTGCTGAAGAATTACTTATGTCCAATTTGGTAGCTCCTTGAAACCTCAATAAACCCGGTCGCAATATATTTATAAACATAGTATTATTATATACAATGTATTATAATAGACTATGTTCATTACAAGTATTGTACTTTGAAATTCGTGTTTGTCAATGGGTATAGCAGAAAATTAGAAATTTCTAATTTCTGCTCCTGAGAGGTAAAATTAAATCGGTTTGTTTAAACAAAGACCGTTCGATTGATTTTTACCAAACGCATTGCTTAAACTTGTTACACACAATAAAGGAAAGAAAATGGAAAACCTCAAGAAGACTATTCGGAAAGAAGACCGGCGCATCACACGTACCCGATCTGCTTTGAGGCAGGCATTTCGTGATCTGGTTAAGGATAAAGGTTACGACGCAGTTACCATTGAAGAAATAACTGAACGAGCGAATCTTGGTCGTACAACTTTTTACCTTCATTACCACGACAAAGAAGATTTACTGCTGGAGGATTTCGCAGATAAGCTATTAGCATTGGTGGAAAACGCTAGCCCAAGACCACTAATCCAGTGGTTTTCGAAAGGTGAAGACAATATTGTCAAGGCTGAATTTGAAATGGTATTAAAAAGTGCCGATCTTTTTCAGGCAATTACCCAGGAACAATCCAATACGGTGTACAACCGTTTTCGGGATATTCATGTAAAAACCGTATCAAAATTGATCCTGCAATCTCCGTCGATTCAAGAGCGCATCCAAAATGTTAATTTTTCCCATGAATTCATCCTCAATTATTATACAGGTGCATTGTGGTCAAGCATAGTCTGGTGGGTGGAACAGGGGTTTACCCCCGAAATCGAAGAAATGGTTAATTCCTTTTTGACCATGTTCAACCCGGGCTTACTACTTGCACTGTCCAGGGAAAGAAACTGGTAAATTAAGCAAAAAGACATAAAGCTCCTCCGAAGTTGGTTCCAGAGGTAGCATGATATTTTAAGGAGCGGAGAAAGGAATAAACATCTACCCCAATAGTTAATGCATAGCTAAGATTGTCTCAGGTCAGTTGAACATGGCAATTCAACGATGAACACACTGCCGCGTGGGGAATTATCCTCGACTCGAATGGTTCCACCATGAGACTGAACAATCTGGCGCGTAATCGTCAATCCCAGACCAGTACCAGGTTGTGAGCCATCGGCGCGGTAGAAACGCTGGAAAATGCGCTCTCTTTCGACTGGGTCGATACCCTGACCGGTATCCGCAACACGGATTTCGATATTATTGCCGCGGGGACGAGCGCTAATCCCAACTACGCCCCCGCTGGGAGTGTACTTGATGGCGTTATCCACCAGGTTGGTGATCACCTGCACCAACCGGTCTTCATCTCCCAACAACCAGTTCAGGTCAGGTACATCCAGGTTTAATTGCACCCCAGCCTGGACTGTTTGGGGACGAAACTTTTCGGTTACACCACGCACCAGCGCGCTGATGTCCACAGGCGATTTATGCAAGTCTGCCATTTCGGTTTCCAACCGCGCCAGGATCACCAGATCCTGCACCAGGCGGTTCATCCTGTTGCTCTCATTGAAAATTGTTTCAGCAGCCTGATAAATCTCTTCCGGGGTTTGCGAAACACCGTCCAGAATCGACTGGGTAAAGCCCTGGATAGAGGTCAACGGGGTTTTTAATTCATGCGAAACGTTAGCGACCAGATCGCGCTGTGATTGTATCGCATCCTGCACACGTTGTGTCATACGATTGAACGAATTCGCCAGGAGGCGCACCTCTTCCGGACCTGTAGGTGTAATAGGCTTGTATCGCCCGGCGGCCACCGAATCCGCCGCTAGACCAATACGCTTGAGTGGAGAGCTGATCCATTGCGCTAATCCCAAGGCGATCAATAACGCCAACACCAGTCCAACGAGACCGGTCAGCACTACCGGGCGCAGGAATTCATTGGTAAATAACTCAAGAATAAGCAGCTGCGGCCGGCTCACTGCCAGCAAAAGATAGGATTGCGCGTCGATCGATTGGACCAGTACCAGCCACAGGTGGTTCGAATCGTCGCGTAAAAAAGCAATTTCATTATCCTGCGCCAGAAGTTTCAAACGCACGGGCTGTGTGCGCAAGCGAGCTGCCGAATCCCTTTGTGAATCGGCAACTATCGTCCCATCCTCACGCACGAAAACTACCCGAGTGTTCAACAAGCGGACAGCCTGCTCCATCAAATCAGCGTCTGGGGTAGCGGAAATGGATGCCAGAAGCTCAGCATGCGTATTGACCATGCGTTGGGCTGAGCGTAGTTGTTGGGCAGAGCTTTCGTACACCAACGGGTTTCGCGATAGACTGGCCAGCAACCCTGCGCTGAACTGAAACATTAGTACGACAATCAATAAACCGTAGGAAAGCAGCATACGTGTACGTAGGGATGTGCTCATTTAGGTCACCATCTTGTAGCCAATACCGGGTACAGTTTCGATTTTCACCTGACTGGCGTGTAGTTTTTTGCGCAATTGGGCAACGTGCACATCCACGGTGCGCGTCTGCCCGTAAAAATCGAACCCCCACGCCAACATCAACAATCGTTCACGGGTAAAGGCAACTCCAGGATGAGTCATAAATACATGTAGCACTGTGAACTCCTGAGCGCGAAGTGCTACTAACTCTTCACCAACGTGCACTTCGTGCTGTTCTGAGTCCAGAGTCAAATCGCCGTAACGCAACACGCCAACTGGTTCTAATTCACCCTCGCCGGGTGCATTACGACGCAGCACCGCCTTCACGCGCGCCACCAACTCGCGTGGGTTGTACGGCTTGGTCAGGTAATCGTCCGCGCCTAACTCCAGCCCGAGGATCTTATCGATGTCCTCATCCCGGGCTGTAGCCATGATGACTGGCACTGAGTTCTTCGCCACACGCAACGCCTGACACACCGCCAATCCATCCATCACCGGTAACATTATATCCAGCACCACCAGGGCAGGGTGAAGGCGTTCGATCGCCTGCAGCCCGGCTTGCCCATCCATCGCAGATTTGACCGTGAAGCCTTCGCGCTCCAAATATAAACGATCCAATTCAATGATATTGGCCTCGTCCTCAATGATCAGAATTAATTCGCCCTTCATTTATTCAGTCTCCTTACGATTCGTGTTTCCTTATTCTATAGCATAACTGGTTGGGTAAACGAAACGCTTACAATTTTTTTACAATGCTATCATACTCGCATTACTGGATTGTGGGATGATAAGGATGATCAAATTCAACTAACAGCTGATTGACGGAACATGATCTTTCAACCCATCCGCCAACAGCTAAGAAAACAAGGAGAATGTATGAAAACAAAGAATGTAATCGCAGTATCCATAATTTTATTGGGCGTAGTGGCTTTTAGCCTCTTCGTCTCACTTGGCACCGCTCAGGCTGTAGCCGGACAGGACTTTGCCGTTGAAAGGACACCTGTCCCCTGGAGAGAAACCGTTGCTCCGATACGCGCTACCCTGTCCGCCTTGCCAACACTGGATGGCATCGCTCTCGAAAACTTGCTGATCCGGGAGAAACTGGCCATGAACAACCAGCAAAACCGCCTGACCCTGGCACACACCGTTGCTGAAAACACCCAGACATTTATTGACAACCAGAATAGCTCCGGAAAAGATACTTCCTCGTTGGAAAGTGCCCTGAGTGCTTTCACCCAGGCTATCAGCGAGTCCGAGGCTAACAACGCCGCGGCTGCCAGCCTGTTGGCGAACCCAGCCGGGTTTGATGCTTCTGGTCAAGTTGTCGATCGGGACACCGCACTAGATACTTTGCGCAGCGCCGGACAGTATTTGCGCCAGGCGCACTTGACTCTCACGCAAGCCACCCTCAACTTGCGGATGGCACTGCAAACCTACCGTGATTAGTAAGTAAGACTGGAGAATCGTCGATGAAAAATTCTTCCACGAACATTATACGCCTGGCGGTTATGCTGCTGCTGGTCTTTGCACTCAGCGGATGCGCCTTGGGCGGGCGGCGGCTGAACGCTACCACAACCCCGGACCTATCCCAGCTGCAAGAAAACAAGCCGCAAGAAAACCTGCCCACGACCTCCCCTGGCGATCCAACTACCACTCCAACTTCCACTCCGACTACCACTCCAGGTGCAGATGAAAACATTACACCGGCCACTAAAGTCGATTCGCCAGATGCTTCTAATGACACGCAAGCAGAAGACCTGCTCAACTTGATCAACACACTAGATGCTGCCAATCAGGCTGGTGATCCATTGGATGATCTTCCTTAACCGTATCCATCCTTAAATACATGGAGTACATCCACATAGTATTTACACTCCACCCCTTTTCTTGTGTAAAGTGGGGGTGGAGTGTGTCATTTAAAGACTTAAGTGGGATTGAATGAGGCAACAATCAAGAAATATAAAGCAGAGCAAGAAAATCATGACATAGCGATGGATAAGCTCAGTGTGAAAGAATATGCTTACCCCTTTTGGGGTAGCAAGTAGTACAAACACCGCTTCAGGGGTAAGCAAAAGAGGCAAAGGCAAAAGGCTTGAACGAAAGAGAAAGCCAGCGTCTTTAGGCGCTGGCCGGTAACAGAGGATTATAGACTTTTCATTATGCAGAAAACGTTGATAGAAATTCGGCTTCTTGTTTACTGAGTGACATGATATTTTGTGTAATATAACCTTCAATTTTTGATGTTACGGTTACATGAAATTTTATACATCAAAACCAGTCTTTGCATTGATATGTTATTACTGCACGAGAAATCAGTCGTCGAAATTAGGCCGGGCTAGTATCCAATATTCAAAATTTGGCTTGTTAAAAACTTCCTTATAACTCACCAAAACGATTTGAGCGGACACATGGTTATGAGCAACCAGGTATTTATGTTTTTAATTGCATTGATGTACTCAAAGAAGAACCCCATTATATTCGTTGACAATTCTTTGGATCCCGAATTGCTTGGCATAGTTGGAAAGCTGATCAATATTTCTACACTTGTGGACTACGTATTTTTTCAATACCTCGGTCAAGAACTGAACATCTATCTTGTTCCTACTTTGTAATTCATCACAGATTGTCCTTTCAAGATTCGTGGTCCTGATTTCATTTCCCTTGGGAGATTTCATCGAAATAACACCCGAATTGAACAGACCTGGATTTACATAAAAATTTTTTACTCGCTTTCTTTTAGATTAATTGAATGATAACCAACAGATACAGAAATCGAATGAGACAATGGGACTCTATCCGTCAATTCGTTAAGATAGAGGGCTGTCTCAAGTGAGTAAATAGACGACTTATATCTGACTTGAGAATTCACCTTTTCATCTTCGATAGAAGTAACCAACTTATAAACTCCTCTTGAAACCCTCTCAAACTCGCCGTTATGTTCCATGATTGAAAGGTAGATTCGAGGAATTTTGAACTTAGCCAGATCGGATGTTATAAGTGTTCCGCGTTGGTTTTCCAGAAGTTTTTATATTCACGCAAGACTTTTACATCTCACGTGTAATCAATCAGACAAACTGTAAAAGACCAAACCCAAAGTACCCGGCCCAGCGTGAACCCCAATCACAGGTCCCATTTCGGAAGTGACCAATTCAACGCAATTGAACCTTCCGCGGATCTGTTTTTCCAGCTCATAGGCTTCATCCGGGATATTGCCATGTAGAATGGCAACATTTACCTCAGCACTGCCAACATTCGTTTCCAAGATTTCCAACAGCCGAGAAATCGAGCGTTTGCGTGTGCGTTGGCGTTCCAGCGGCTCGATACGTCCATCTTTAATATAAAGAATGGGTTTGATATTCAGCGCTGAACCAAGGAAGGCAGTCGCGCCACCGATGCGCCCCCCCTTATGCAAATACTCTAATGTGTCCACGGTAAAAATGACGTTGATCCTTCGTTTGACCTCCTCTACAAGCTGAATCACGGCTTTTGCATCCTGTCCCTGCGCTGCCATCCGTGCAGCGGCAATTGCTATCATGCCTAGTCCCAAAGAAACAGATTCGGAGTCAATGATATGGACTGGAACTTTGGTAAACTGTTCTTTTGCCATCTCTGCGGACTGGAGAGTAGCGCTCATGTGATGTGAAATCACAACGGTAATAATTTCATCCACTTCGTCAGCCAGTCTGGTATACAGATTAATAAAATCCGCAGCGGTGGGTTGTGCTGTAGTGGGCAGTTTCTTGCTGGCATGCATCATACTGTAAAATTCAGAGGCTTCCATATCCACACCCGCTTTGTAGGTATTGTTATCGAAATTTACATAAACCGGGGCTACATGGACTCCTAGTTGTTCCCCCTGAGCAGGGGTCAGAGAACAAGCACCATCCGTTACAATTGCAACTTTTTGCTTTTTCATGTTTTTCTCCTTAATCAATTAATTGACACTTCTTTTTTGTTATGGAAGCTGTGCCAATTTTCTCCATTAAGAACGGTTGCGCTGATGCGTTCTCTAATTTCAAGTGGTGAAGCTTCCGTTCCTGGCAAGTCAAAATGGATGGGAAGGATATATGGAGCATCAAATTGCTTTGCCGTTCGGATTACAGTAGATTTGTAGCGATTTGACCCAAAGGGTGTCGTGCGCCATGGCAGGCACAAAATGTCCGGATGAACCGTCAGGGGGGCTTCGTGAGCATCGCCAATATGCAAAAGGTCCGCTTCATCCTGAATGAGAAATGAGAGCGGGGTGCCGCCTGGATCCGGAAGTCGAAAACGGAAAAATAAATTCACAACAATGTACATTGGTTGATTTACAGCACTAAACCCGGGAAGAATTTTAATGTTTTCTATTTGTTCTCCAGCCTTTACCGGTTTAAGTCGCGATTTGGGGATACCCATTTTATGAGCAATTTCGCATACATCAGGCGCTGCCAAAATAAGACCGCTTGGTACAGATGCAATCTTACCAATATGGTCTTTATGAGCATGGGATACGCAAATGAAGTCCACATCGGGCAATGGCGGATAAGTAAAATCTGGATCAATTAAGATATGGTGCTTTCCGACAATTTCCACGCAAGAGTGGCCAAGATACCTGATTTTCATACAAATCCTTTCTACTGTCTCAGAATGAGACAGCTCCTTAAGTTCCTCTTCTACCCACCATCATTCGCCAAAGAGCAATCACACCCAGACTGAATCCAAGAAAATAAACAGGCCAATTAAATTGTGAAGGTTTTAAACCACTCAATGTTGATGCGTCTGTAGGTAACGCTATTATTGCATCCGCCATAAATGTATATAGCAGTATCAAAACGCCAGTGATTAGGCAGACCCAAAACCAGGCGTCAATATGAAGAGCTTGTTTTTTTGCCGTTTTGATTACTGCAATAATTCCACCTGTCACCATCAATAGAGCTATCAGAACGGGAGATAATACTGGTCCCCACCAGGGAAGGGGAATCAAGAAAAGCAAATCCGGTTCCATTATGCTCTGAGGCCAGCCAATAAAAACCCGTAACCAGATGTAATAGAAAATATCCCACAAACCAAATGTGATGAAAGTAAAACCCACCCTGGATTGAAACGTCTCTCCAGCAATCCACCCAATGCAAAGGAGCATTAATAATGTGGCCAATTCTCTGCCCACTTCCATTGTTGCAATTTGCGCATCAAATGGCGGAACCTGAAGAATTAAATCAGTGATGCCGTATACACGCCGCAAATAGACAACCACGGCGGCTTCCAAATATGCCATAGCAATTGAAAAGACCGAAACCCAAAAAATTTTAAAAAAAGCTCTATTCATTTTTAGACTCGAATTCCTGAAAGGCATTCTTATCTAGATAAGGAGCGCCCTCAACATAAATTCCTTTGGCAAAAACCGCCACAGATCTATCCGGCAATAAAATTTCCCCTGAGGTTTCAATACGCCTTTTGTCTTTGCCGCTCATCGCACCGTGGATCAGGATGGGTTCACCAAGTGGAACCGGTTTACGATAATCTATCATTAGGTTTACGGTAACAGCACGGTAACCAGCTTGCCAAATCGCCAGTCCCATGGCTTCGTCTAATACTGCCGCTGATGCACCTCCGTGGACAAAACCAGGAGGGCCTTGGTGATGAATGGTGAAGGAAAAACTAGCTTCAATGTTGTTTTCGTCATCAAAATACCATTCTATGCCAATACTATTGGGGTTAGCTTTACCACAAACAAAACACGAACCATGTTCACGTATTTTTTCCATCATGAAAAATCCAGTTTTTGTCTAATTATGCTGATGAGGTTCTCTTTGTATCCAGCTCTTGTGATCTTGAATATCACGATCTAAGAAAATCCGACGGAGAATCACATTCCGGCGTTCGAATGGATCAGCCGGGAGAGGTCTGCGGTTTGCCTCAAGTCGTTTGATAATGGTAATTACCGTCATTCCTACCGATAACCACAGCACGACGGGAGAGCCATTCAAGAATGGGGAAGCTATTGGCAAGATGATCACGACAAGTAATGGTATCGCAGGCGATCTAAGTACGTTGCCGATAGCCAAACCCGCCAATATAATCGGAACTCCCCAGGGGAAAAGGACCAACAATACACCTAAAAATGGGCTGAATCCTCGTCCCCCATGAAAATTCAGGTAAACCGGCCAATTATGACCAACGAGAGCTGCAAACCCAACCAGCATGGCTGGAACCTCTCCCAAACCCAGACGCAACCCCAACCACGCAGGCAGTACGCCTTTGAAAATATCAAAAAGACCGACTGGAACCACCGCCCACTTGGCAACGTGTTCCCAGACCATAGAACCGCTGACTGTCCCACTGCCGTAATTACGCAAGTCAATACCTTTAATCCATTTTCCGGCAAGATACCCGCTTGGTATTGAGCCTATCAGGTACCCGAATAACAATAAGAATACAAAACTCACGATCGACCAGAATTGAGTTAATTCGCTCATGTTAGGAATCCTCCAGAAGCAATTCCCCTTTTACTCATAGTAATAGCCCAATCCAACCAACCCCGGTCCGGTGTGCACCCCCATCACGGGGGTAAACTCGGAGTGGAAGATTTCTGCCGGTTGCACTTGTTGTAAGGCTAATTCCTGCAGGCGCGCAGCAGCTTCTGGGGCGTCGGCTTCCATGATAGTCAGGTACAGGACCCGGTGATCCTCGACCTCTTGCACCACGTAGTCCACGATGACCTGCAGGGCGTGGTATTCGCCACGCACCCGGCTCACCGGTGTCACTTCCCCATCCTTGATGGAGAGGATGGGATTGATTTTGATCAGGTTCCCAAGCATGTAGGCAGCCTTGCCGATGCGTCCGCCGCGCGCCAGATATTCCAATGTTTCCAGCGTTGCTGCGAAGCCAACGCGCTGTTTCGCTTCTTCGGCCGCTTGCCGCACTTCCGCCAAAGGTTTTCCTTTTGCTGCGGCGCGGGCTGCGGCTATGGCTACAAAACCTTGTGAAATGGTCGCCAACTGGCTGTCCAGCACCTCAACGATCCGGTCTGGAAACTCCTCCTGCACCATCTTGGCTGCATGGCAGGCTGTGCTGTAGCCCGAGCTCAGTTTGCTGCTGAGCGACACGTAAAGCACAGCTTGCGCCCCGGCGTGCAGACAAGCCTCGAAAGCCTGTTGATATTGCCCTAAAGAAGCTGCAGTGGTGGTTGGCATGACGTTTTCGAGGCGCATGCGTTGGTAAAGTTCCTTGGGTGCGAGGTCAATCCCATCCAGATACAGTTGTCCATCAATAGACACGGTAAACGGGATGACCATAATATCCAATTGCTGCGCCATCTCCGATGGCACCTGGGCAACGCTGTCGGTCACGATAGCAACGTTCCGTTCGGAATCAGTGATCGCTTTTTGGGTGTTGTCGGTGAAGTCCATAGATTGTTTTCCTTTCTCTCAAATTATTTCGATAGGAAACATTGACCGAGGTACTCTTCCATCAGAAAAGGACAATGCTTATTCAAGATCTGGTATTACTTCAGGAAAAAAACTACATCCGCCGGCATACCAGGCTTGAGCTTCAGGTCGGGATTGGGCACAATTAATTTAATGGCATAAACCGTAGCTTGCCGCCCATCGACGGTCTGGACATTGCGAGGGGTGAATTCGGCTTGCTCCGAGATGTGTGCTACCGTTCCCGTAAAGGTTTCATTGGGGTAGGAATCCACAGTGAGTGAAACCTGATCGCCAAGCTGTACCTTTCCGTATTCGGTTTCGGGGATGTACACCACCAGTTCCACCTCTTCCAACTGGCCAATTACCATGACCACGCCAGCCGGAGCGACAGTTTCCCCTACTTCCAGGTTACGGGTCAACACCACCCCATCGGATGGGGCGACGATGATTGTTTTCGCAATCTGTGCATTAATCAATTCAAGGTTTGCCTGCGCTTGTTTAGTGGCGATCTTTGCTTGCTGGGCAACAGCCTCTGCCTGCTCAAGGGCTTTCTTGGCAGCTATCACTCTAGGCGAATCCAACCCGGTTTCGAGTGTACGCGAGTAATCCAATACCAAGTTATAAGTTTCCTGGGCAATAAATACTTTGGCGCGTGCTTCGAGCACATCAACCGCACCCTCTGTGGTTAACGCTCTATCATAATCTTGTTGGGCATCTTCTAGGTTATCTTTTGCATCGTCGAAAGCTGTTTGGGCTTCATCCTTCAAAGCCTGGCCTTCACGCGCCTCATTTGCCTTATCCAGCACACTTTGAGCAATTTGGTAAGCCAGGCGGGCATCAGCAAGCCGCTTCTCTATATCGAGAAAACCCTGACTGGTGGATCGTTTTTCGATCCATGACAAGTTTTCCTGAGCTTGACTTAAAGCTTTTTCAGCATCTTCCAGATATGCTTGGACAGATTCCATTTGTTCAGCTTTGCTAAAATACCAGGAAGGTTGATCAAAATCAGATGGCATATCAGTCAACCAGTCAGCCGTACGATTGGGCTGCTCCTCGCTCAAGGCGGCTTTGATTGCCGTGTCATATTGCACCTGAGCAGATTCTAAACCCGCCTCAGCTACGACAACGGCAGCTTGAGCCGTTTCCAGGCTGGCAGCGGCAACATTACGTTGAGCACGGAGCATACTGTCATCCAGACGGAAGATTTCATCACCGGTCCTCACCTGTGCACCTTCCTCAAAGCTGACCGAAACAACCTGGCCGCCAATTTGGGGCGAGATGTTGACTTCAAGTGCGGAAATCGTACCGGAAGCTTTGAGATCAGTAGTATTTGTGTCGTTAAATGTGGCACAGGCGCTTAAAACTATACTTAAAACAATGATGAGAGGTGCAAGTAGATAGAGATGTTTTTTCATTTTGAACTCCTGAATATTAATAAATCCTTGTGTCAAGAAAGTAAATGTTCCAGATTTGAGGCTACAAGCGCTTATGGAACATAAAAACACTGGCAAAGAACACAACAAGACTGAATACAGACATTGGCCAGATCCAATTCCATAGGACAAAGAAATCAGCGCCCTTGAGTATGATGCCGCGTACAACCTCAAGGAAATATGTTACGGGTAATAGGTAGCCAGAATAGTAAGCCAGCCAGGGCATATTCTCACGTGGAAACAACAGGCCAGCTAGAATGAAAGATGGTATCATGATAAACGAAGCCATGTACATGGCTTGCATTTGAGTTCGCGAGATAGTCGAGATCAACACGCCCAGACCGAGCGAACTGAGCAGGAAAACCAAGCTTAAACCTGCCAGCAGGGCAATGCTTCCGGCCACTTTCACGCCAAACAGGAATGCGCCA
>NPIE01003287.1_pt5 | contig 15762 bp, 13 predicted proteins | sample 8637661 | NCBI WGS metagenome assembly NPIE01 (sample SAMN07420842, study PRJNA396082) | bioreactor metagenome | isolation source: sample BA12 brine-fed electro-methanogenic bioreactor BA | place: Japan: Kochi | collected 2016-12-09 | reverse complement strand
CTTCGGCTCCACCTGCCACGGCGCCGGCCGGGTCCTGTCCCGCCACGCCGCCAAAAGACAGGCCCGGGGACACAACATCGAGGCGGAACTGGCGGCCCAGGGAATCCTGGTGCGCGCCGCCAACCGGGCGACGGTGGCCGAAGAGATCCCCGAAGCCTACAAGGATGTCATGGAAGTGGTCGGGGTGGTGCAGCAGGCCGGTATCGGCAAGATCGTCGCCCGCCTGCGGCCGCTGGCGGTGGTCAAGGGATAGATGAGGCGCGGGGAGGTTTCGGATGAAAATCTTTGTCACCGGGGCAACCGGATTTGTCGGGGGGGCAGTGCTCCGGCAGCTGAGCGGGGCCGGCCATGTGGTCCGCTGCCTGGTTCGCCAGGGTTCGGCGAACAAGCTGCCGATCAGGAACAACGTCGAGGTACGCATCGGCGACGCCACCGACCCCGCCACCCTGGAGGGGATTATCGAGGGGTGCGATGGCGTGATTCACCTGGTGGGGATTATCCGCGAATTTCCTTCCCGGGGGATCACCTTCCAGCGGCTGCACGTTGAGGCGACCGGCAACCTGGTGGCGGCCGCCAAGCGCCAGGGGATCAAGCGCTACCTGCAGATGAGCGCCAACGGCGCGGCCCAGGACGGCTCCACCGCCTATCACCGGACCAAGTGGCAGGCCGAAGAGCTGGTCCGCAACTCGGGGCTGGACTGGACCATTTTCCGGCCATCGCTGATTTTCGGCAAGAACGGCGCATTCGTCACCATGCTCGCCGACCTGATCCGCAAGCTGCCGGTGGTACCGGTTTTCGGAGACGGTCAATACCGCATGTCGCCGGTCGCCGTGGAAGAGGTGGCGAAAAGCTTCGCCCTGGCCCTGAACAAGCCCGAAACCATCGGCCGGGTCTACTGCTGCTGCGGGCCCGCAAGCCATACCTACGACGAGGTCCTCGACCTCACCGGCAAGGCTCTCGGCAAAGAAGCCGTGCACAAGCTGCACCAGCCGCTGTTGCTGATGAAGCCCGTCGTTTCCTTGCTGGAGGGCATCCCCCGGTTTCCCATCACCAGCACCCAGCTCACCCTGCTGCTCGAAGGCAACGTCTGCGATCCGGCCGAGTGGTCCAGGGATTTCGACATCCAGCCGATCGCTTACGCCGATGGGATCAAGGCGGCTTTGGGCTGAGCAAATCCGCGGCAAGGCCGCCGCAAAGACCGGGCCAGGAGCCTGCCAAAAAGGGAAGCCAGAGCGGCTTCCCTTTTTGGTAAAGGCGGATTTCTTCAGGCTACCAGGTCCGGTTGCCGTGGTCTTCACCGTGGCAGCTCCCATTGCAGGTGACGTTCGCCCCCTGGTTGATGGTAAAGGCCGGGGAGATCTGACCATCATTGGGATCGACCAGAGTCGCCGCCGTGACAGGCGCCGACGGCGCAGGTCGTCCAGCTGAACTGCTCGGCAAAAGCCGGGACCGGGGGGGCCGCGCCGAAGTGGGACCCAAAAGCACCCGCCGCCTGCCAGCTGGCCGGATGAACAAAGAAGGGGGGGGGGCCGTCAAAGTGGCAGGAAAAGCAGCTGACCGCTCCGCCCGAGCCGGCGAAATCGGCACCGTGGCAGACCTGGCAGCCCCTGAGGTCGGCGTTCGCTTCGTCGCCGTGAAGCAGGATCCAGCCCACGGGGTGAGGGGCATTGGGCAAACTGGAGCCGGAGTTGGAGTCGGAACAGCCGCCCGCGACCAGGGCCAGAAGAAGCCAGCCCAACAAGCCATACCATGATTTCATAGCTACTGCCTCCTTTACCCTTCTCGCATTAACCATGGCATGTCACGCAGGTTTTGGCCGTCTTGGGACTGCCGTGACAGCGGAAACAGGAGGTGGGATCGATCCGGCCATCGATCCGGTGCCGGGAGAGGTAATCGCCGCGGTGGGGCATGCGGCGGAAGTTGTCGGTCTGGTTGCGGATCGAGGGCTTCAGCTCAACCTGGGTGGCATGGCAGGTGTTGCAGAAACCCTCCTGGTGGCACATGGCGCACAGCCGCTCGTTCTGGTAGGCCTCCTGCCGATGATTGCCGGCAAAAAAGGCGGTATGGTTGAACCGTTCGTAGGCCAGGTAGTCCCCGCGCGGCTCGTGGCAGTCGGTGCAGACCGGGTTGCGCCCGCCGAGCTCGGCCTCCGGAGGGTGTTGCCGGGGGAGGGCGAAATCGCTCTGCAGCGCGGCGCAGGAACCCAGCAGAGTCAGCGGCGCCGCCAGAACCATCAGCAAGGTCAGAATTCGTTTCAGCATGGTCATCGCTCCTGAAAAGAAGGTAATGCCGCGCGGGGATTACCGGTCAATGGTGAATCGGGCCAGCAGCAGCCCCCGAAGGTCGTCGTCGAAAAAGGGGTCCGAGCTGTAATCCCCGGAAACCTTGACCTCCAGGGCGTCATCGAAGAAGCGGTGACCGGCACCGAGGGAGATGAACAGCGAGGCGTCTTCGCCGGAGATGTCGATGTCATCCTCGTAGCTGACGAAAACCAGGTCCCCGGTCACAAAGCCGCCCGGCACCAGAGCGATTACTCCGTCCAGGTAGACAAAGGCCCGGGTCAGCAGATACCTGGTCTGGTCGGCATCGCCATCCATGTAGCCGATCTCGGCCCCGGCCGAGGTCAGGTTTTCGCCGTACCAGTTCACCAGCCCCGAGTAGAACTGGGAGCTGTCGTCCAGCACGTCGTAATCGTAGGACTTCACCTTGAAGCCGAGCTGCCAGCTTTCGGTGGCCGACCAGACCGCGTCGGCGCCGTAGACGGTGAGGGTCTCGCCGGTTCCGGCCAGAAAGCGGAAGGGGTTGGCGCTGTTGGCCTCGGTGCTGAAGAAGTCCTCGTACTGAAAATACTGGAAATGGGGCCGCAACTGAATGCCGGCCAGGCCGAACCGAAGCTCGTACGCGTGCTCGGCAAAGCCGCCGTTGTCCAGGTTGTAGGAGGAGAAGCCGAACAGGCCGATACCGGCGGGCAGGAACAGGGAGAGGTCGCCGCCGAGGCGCCCCTCGACCAACTCGTCGTCGTTTTCGAGGCGCTTGTAGGAGGCGCCGATTTCGTAGCGAGCACCCAGGTGGTGGGCAATCCGCCCGCCCCAGATGCGGTCGCCGCTGCGACCGTCTTCCGAATCGAGGGAGACCGGGAATCCGCCATAGACCGAAGCCGTGAGGTAGCGGCCCAGGTCGCCGCTGAGCCGGGCGCCGTCGACGCTTTCGTTGGCCACCCCCTCAAACACGTAGAAACGGCCCGCCTTGAAATCCAGATTGCTGTAGGGGCGCGTGTATTGCAGGTACCCGTAGAGAAGTTCGCCAGCGGTGTCGTCCTTGAAGAAATCGCCGTCGCCGAGATCGGCCCGGCCCCAGCCGTACAGATGGAAGGAAAGCCCCTTGGCGGGCAGGTCACCGACATCGAACTGCAAGTATTCGTAGGCGGGTACCACCCGGACGTCGTCCTTGCCGGGGATGTCCCGCTCGAAGCCCCTGAGCAGGGTGTCGGAGGTGAGCTGGAAGTTGGCCGCCACGGCCGTGGCCGGCAGCAGCAGCGACAAAGCGATCAGCAGCAAGACATGGTAACGGTTGCCCGTCTTCATGGTGTCCCCCTGGATACGGTTTGCAGGTTAGGAACGCTTATCGCCCCCGGCCCATGGGCCGGCAGTCATTGCAGGCTGAGGTTGCTGGAACGGCCCTCTGGCGCACCGCCTGGAATGGACCGCAACGCGCACGGCACCAGCGATTCGAGTTTTAATACATAACCAGAAAAACCGCCTTCACAAGCCGGAGAAAAACATTTTTATATTTTTCTCATCCGCCCCGGGACCGGCGGACACCCTTCCTTTTTTAGCCGCCCTCTCCTATAATGCCCTCCTCACAGGAGCGAATTCCCATGGAGCAAAGCTTTTCCCCGGCCGCCCGGCAGATGATGCGCCTCGCCATCGGCGAGGCGGGGGGCAATGAGGTCTTTTTTCTCGGCCGCACCGATGCCGCCCTGCAGGTCTGCGAAGTGGAAGTGCTGGCCCGCGGCAACGCCGGGGCGGTCCCCGCCATTGTGCAGGGCTGCAGCTACGGCGACGTGGTCATTCACAACCACCCCTCGGGCCAGTTGCACCCCTCGGGCGCCGACATCGAAATCGCCTCGCAGCTCGGAGCGCTCGGGGTCGGCTTCTACATTGTGGATAACCCTGTGGAAAATGTGTACAGAGTGGTGGAGGCCTTTGCCCGGCGCCAGGAACATCACCTGGCCCCCCAGCGGATCAACGACATTCTCGGCCCCGGCGGCCGGGTGGCCGCATCGCTGCCGGGCTACGAGGAGCGCCCCGAGCAGCTGCGCATGGCCTTTGCCGTGGGCGAGGCCTTCAACCAGGGGCAGCTGGGGGTCATCGAAGCCGGCACCGGCACCGGCAAAAGCCTGGCCTACCTGGCGCCGGCCATCCTCTGGGCGCTGGCCAACGAGGAACGGGTGGTGGTCTCGACCAANNGGAGCAGCTGATCCGCAAGGACATCCCCTTTCTGCAGCGGGCCGCCGGCCTCGATTTCCGGGCGGTGCTGGTCAAGGGGCGCAGCAACTATCTCTGCCGGCGCCGGATGGAGACCGCCCGGCTCGAACCGGGGCTGTTCGAGGCCGAACTGAGCGCCGAACTCAGCGCCCTTCACGAGTGGGCGGCCAAGACCGCCGACGGCTCGCGGGAGGAGCTGAACTTCATCCCCAGCGAACAGGTCTGGGAAGAGGTGCGCTGCGAAATCGACCAGTGCTCCCGGGTGCGCTGCGCCCATTACGCCGGCTGCTTTTTCCACAAGGCCCGCCGCCAGGCCGCCCAGGCCGACATCCTGGTGGTCAATCACGCCCTGCTCCTCTCGGACCTGGCCCTGCGTCACCAGACCGACAACTATTCGGCCGCCGCGGTCCTGCCACCCTTCGAGCGGATCATCCTCGACGAGGCCCATCACCTCGAGGACGTGGCCACCAGCTTCTTCGCCGCCCAGGTCACCCGCTTCGCCTTCGCCCGGGTGCTCAACAAGCTGCGCCACCCCCGCAAGCCGGACAAGGGTCTGCTGCCGCGCCTGCTCTCGGCCCTGGCCCGGGAGCTGCCGGAGACCGAAGACCAGCTCTACCGGGACCTGCACGGGCGCATCGAAGCCCTGCTGGTGGCCCGCCAGGGCCTTTTCGAGCAATCGCTCCAGACCCTCGAGACGATCGGCGAAGATCTGGCCGCGGCCCTGGGTCAGCCGATCAGCGAACGCGAGGAGATCAAGCACCGGGTGGTGCCGACCTTCACCGGCAGCGAAATCTGGGCCACGATCTGCGGCCGGGTCCGGGAGCTGGAAAAACAGACCGGGCAGCTCGGCAGGGCGATCCGAACCCTGCTGAAAGAATGCGGGAAGATTCCGGAAGAGACCCACGACAAGCTCGGCTCGCACTTCACCGACCTGCGCGGCATTGCCGGGCGCCTGGAGGGGATCGCCGGCGATCTCGGCTTCTTCGTCGCCGGGGATGAGCAAACCTGCGCCTGGTTCGAGGTTTCCCGGGGCCGCATCGGCCGCGGCACGGGGATCGTCACCCGCCTCTGCACCGCCCCGCTGGAGGTCGCCGCCAGCCTGAAACAGGCGGTCTACGACCGCTTCAAGACGGTGGTCATGACCAGCGCCACGCTGGCGGTGGGAACCTCCTTCGCCTATTTCCGGCACCGGGTCGGCCTCGACCGCGCCGAACCGGGCCGGGCCACCCAGCTACTGCTCCACTCCCCCTTCGACTTCGCCCGTCAGGCCCTGGTGGCCATCCCCACCGACGTTCCCGAACCGGGCCGGCCCGGCTACCCCGAAATGATCGCCGAGCTCGCCGAGCGCGGCATCCTCGCCGCCGACGGACGCACCTTCGTGCTGTTTACCGCCTACTCGCTGCTGCGCCGGGTGCACGGCGAGCTGGCGCCGGTGCTTGGCGCACGGGGCTACCGCTGCCTGCGCCAGGGGGAGGAAAACCGCCACCGGCTGCTGAAAAAGTTCGCCGCCGAGCCGACCAGCGTGCTGTTCGGCACCGACTCCTTCTGGGAAGGGGTCGACGTGCCGGGGCGGGCCCTGGAGCAGGTGATCATCACCCGACTGCCCTTCAAGGTCCCCACCGAACCGGTCCTCGAGGCCCGGGCCGAGGCCATCGAACAAGCCGGCGGCGACCCGTTCATGGAGTACACCGTGCCCCAGGCGGTGATCAAGTTCAAGCAGGGCTTCGGCCGCCTGATCCGCCACCGCGACGACCGCGGCGTGGTGCTGATCCTCGACAGCCGGGTGGTCAAAAAGGGCTACGGCCGCATCTTTCTGCGCTCGCTCCCCGACGCCCGGGTGGTCGCCGCACCGACCGCCGAGGTCTTCGAGGAAATGGCGCGTTTTTTCACCGCCGCCACCGCCCCGACCGCCTGATGGTCGGTCAATATATATCCCCTTTCCAGAACCAGGAGCAGCAACCATGATCATCGATCGACTGGCCCATGCCGGCCGCTACGCGGGGCTGGGCGAAGGGCTCGCCAAGGCCCTCCAATTTCTGACCGATAGCGCCCCGGAACACCTCGCCCCGGGGCGCCACGACATCGACGGCGAGCGGATCTTCGCCCTGGTTCAGGACTACCGGACCAAGCCCATCGAGGAGGGCTTCTGGGAGGCCCATCGCCGCTACATCGACCTCCAGTTCGTGGCCGCGGGCAGGGAGCGGATCGGCTACGCCAATCTGGAGCAGTTGCGGGCCGGCCCCTACGATGAAGCCAGCGACCTGATCAGGCTGGAGGGACGCGGGGATTTTTTCGAAGTGCCCGCCGGCACCTTCGTCATCCTCATGCCCCAGGATGCCCACATGCCCGGGATCGCGGCCGGCGGCTCCGCGGCGGTCAAAAAGATCGTCGTCAAGGTGGCCGCCTGAAATCCTGGACCGCCGGAGAGTCGGAACCGCTCATGCCTGACCAGAAAAAAGCCTACCTGTTCGGCCTCATCGCGGTGCTGATGTGGTCCACCGTGGCCTCAGCCTTCAAGCTGTCGCTGCGCTACCTGGACCCTGCCCAGCTGCTGCTCTATGCCTGCCTGACCTCGATCCTGGTGCTGAGCACGATTCTGCTGGTGCAGGGCCGGCTCGGTCTGGTGCTGCGCTGCACCCGGGGGCAGTACCTGCGCTCGCTGGGGCTCGGGCTGCTGAACCCCTTTCTCTACTACCTGGTGCTGTTCAAGGCCTATGCCCTGCTGCCGGCCCAGCAGGCCCAGCCCCTCAACTACACCTGGGCCCTGACCCTGACCCTGCTGTCGATCCCCCTGCTGGGGCAAAAGATCAGCGGCCGGGACCTGGCCGCCGGGCTGATCTGCTACTCCGGGGTGCTGGTGATTTCCACCCGGGGCGACCTGCTCGGCCTGCATTTTTCCGACCCCCTGGGGGTGGCCCTGGCCCTGGGCAGCACGGTGATCTGGGCCCTCTACTGGATCTACAACACCCGCGACGACCGCGACCCGGTGGTCGGGCTGCTGCTCAACTTCCTGTGCGCCTTTCCCTTTATCCTGCTGTTCTGCCTGCTCTTCTCCCGGGTCGCGGTCACCAGCCCCCACGGCCTGCTCGGCGCCGCCTATGCCGGAACCTTCGAGATGGGCATCACCTTTGTCTGCTGGCTGCGGGCCCTGAAGCTTTCGGAGAACACCGCCAAGGTCGGCAACCTGATCTTCATCTCGCCCTTTCTCTCGCTGGTCCTGATTCATTTCCTGGTCGGCGAACAGATCCTCCCCTCGACCTTCGTCGGCCTGGTGCTGATCGTCGCCGGTCTGATCGTCCAGCAACTCAAGGCCCCGGCGCCCAGCGGCAAGGCGCTGCGCTGAGCGATGGCGGTCCTGTTGGCATGAGTGTCGACTTGGAGGCCGAGGCTCTGCTATAGTGGGTGGTATTTTAAACTTTTCATCGAAAGGAACATCAACATGGCACAGGCCAAAACGGGCGACCGCGTCCGGGTCGGTTTCACCGGCCGACTGGCAAACGGCGAGATCTTCGACTCCACCGACGAATGCCACAGCGACGGCTGCGGTTGCGATTCGGGCCCCATTGAATTTGTCATCGGCGACGAGGAGATCATCGCCGGCCTCAACGAGGCGGTGATCGGCATGAGCCCCGGCGAGCGCAAGACGGTGGCGGTCGAAGCCGAGCGGGCCTACGGTCCGCGTGACGACGAGATGGTCATGGTCATCGACCGCGGCGAAATGCCGGAGGACCTGCAGCCCGAGGTCGGCGACACCCTGGCGCTGACCGACGAGGAGGGCGACGAGTTCCCGGTCACCGTCACCGAGGTGACCGCCGCCACGGTGACCATCGACGCCAATCACCCGCTGGCCGGCGAAGACATCTCCCTCGACCTGGAACTGCTGGCCATTCTCTGACCCGTCACCGGCGCTTCGCCCCGGCGAAGCGCCGTAAACCTTTTTTCGACCGCATCAAGGGGTTGCTTGTGGAAACCTCCTACCTGCACGAATTTCTCACCATCGTCGTGGTTCACCTGCTGGCGGTGGCCAGCCCCGGCCCCGATTTCGCCATGGTGGTCCGGCAGAGCCTCGCCCACGGCCGGCGAACCGCGATCTGGACCAGCCTGGGGATCGGCTCGGGGATCCTGGTCCACATCAGCTATTCGCTGCTCGGCATCGGCCTGATCATCTCCCGCTCGATCCTGGCCTTCAACCTGCTTAAGCTGGCCGGAGCCGCCTACCTCGTCTATGTCGGCTGGAAATCGCTGCGGGCCCGCGCCGCCGAAGTGCAGCAGCCGACCGCCGCCCCCGCGGCCGCAACGCCTCCGGCACGGCGGGCCTTCACTCTGGGCTTTTTGACCAACGCCCTCAATCCCAAGGCCACCCTCTTTTTCTTCTCCCTGTTTACCGTGGTCATCAGTCCGACCACGCCGCTGGCCGTCCAGGCCGGCTACGGCCTGTGGATGATCCTGGCGACCGCCGCCTGGTTCAGCACCCTGGCCCTGCTGCTGACCCAGAGCCGGGTCCGCCGCACGTTTCATCGCTTCGGCCACTGGGCCGAACGGGGCATGGGCGCGGTGCTCATCGCCCTGGGGCTGAAGCTGGCCCTGACCCGCGCCCAGTAGCCGGTCACCACCTGAATGGATCCCCCCGCTGCTCAACCGGCTCAGGGTCTTCGTCGACCCGGCCGGTTCGGGACAGGACCGCCGTATCCGGAGATCCGCCGCCGCCCTCCTCCCTCAAGCCTGCTTCCGCCCCCATCGTCAACCGTGGCGTCTTGCCATTCACCGGCCCTGCTCTAGACTTGATACTGGGCCCCCATCCGGGCCCGCTCGGGACCTGTTGCGCCCCACGAGAGGAGGATTCTTCGCCTTGACACCGCAGATCGCCCTGGTGCTGATCGTTCTGACGGCGGCCATCGTCCTGCTGGTGACCGAATGGGTGCCGATGGAGGTGGCGGCCCTGCTGACTCTGGGCTTCCTGGCGCTGACCGGCCTGGTCACGCCCACCGAAGCCCTGGCCGGCTTCAGCAACCCGGCGGTGGTGACGGTCTGGGCGGTATTCATCCTCAGCGGCGGGTTGACCCGAACCGGGGTGGCCAACCTCATCGGTCGCCGAGTTCTGCAGCTGGCGGGGCGCCGCGAGACGGTCATCACCACCGTCATCATGCTCAGCGCCGGCATTCTTTCGGCATTCATGAACAACGTCGCGGTGGCGGCCATGATGCTTCCGGTGGTCATGGACATCGCCCGTCACACCCGCCGGCCGGCCTCGCGACTGCTGATGCCGCTGGCCTACGGGTCGCTGCTCGGCGGGCTGACCACCCTGATCGGCACCCCGCCCAACATCCTGGTCAGCAACGCCCTGCGCGACAGCGGTCTGTCCCCGTTCCGGCTGTTCGACTTCACCCCGGTCGGCCTGCCGGTGATGCTGGCCGGCGTCGCTTTCGTCGCTCTGCTCGGCCGCCGCCTGCTGCCCGAGCGCGACCTGGCCGGAGAAACCGCCGCCCCGGGAACCGTCGATCTGGGGGCTCAGTACGACCTGCGCAAGCGGATGTTCGTCATGCGCATCCCGCCCTACTCCGCTCTGGCCGACAAGACCCTGGCCCAGAGCCGGCTCGGTTCGGTCCTCGGCCTGCACGTGGTGGAGATCCGGCGCGACGGCCGAACCCAGCTGGCTCCGGGACCTTCGGCGGTGCTGCGGGCCGAAGACCGCCTGCTGGTGCAGGGCCGACTGGAGCGGATGGACGAGCTGAAGGGATGGCGCAAGCTAACCATCGAGGAGGACCCTGCGGTCATCGCCGAGCTGCTCGCCACCCCGGACGCCTTTGCCGAGGTCGAACTCGCCGCCGACTCCCCCTTCACCGGCATGACCCTGCAGGAAACCGGTTTCGGCGGCCGCTTCGGGGTCAACGTGCTGCTGATCTGCCGCGAGGGGCAGCCACTGCCCAACGCCCTGCAGAGCGAAGCGCTGCGGCCCGGCGACTCCCTGCTGGTTCACGGCCCGGCCGAGCGGCTGCGATCCCTTGCCGGGGACCGGGCGTTCGCCCGGATTGTCCCGGTTTCCGGGAGCCGGCTGCGTGAGACCTACCACCTCGAGGAGCGGCTGCTGGCTCTGCAGGTTCCGGCAGAGTCGAACCTGGCCGGCAAGAGCCTGTTTGAAAGTCGCCTCGGCGAGGCCCTGGGGATGCGCGTACTCAGCATCCAGCGGCAGGACGGCGGCCACCTGTTACCCGGCCCGGAAACGCCGCTGCAGGCCGGCGACCGCCTGCTGGTCCAGGGCCGGCTCGAGAATCTGCTGATCCTGCGCGGCATCGAGGGCCTGGCAATCGAGCAGGAGGTCACGCCCGAGTTCGCCGGACTGGAATCCGAGCGGATCGGCCTGATGGAGGCGACCCTGTCCCCGCACACGACCTTGGCGGGCAAGACCCTGCGCCAGCTCAATTTTCGGGATAAATACGAACTGAGCGTCCTCGCCATCTGGCGGGGAGGAAGGGCGCACCGTACCGGTCTGCGCGACCTGGCCCTGCAGCTCGGCGACGGCCTGCTGCTGTACGGAGCCCGGGACAAGCTGCGGGTGCTCGGGCGCGAACCGGACTTTCTGGTGCTGACCCAGGAAGCCCAGGAGGTGCCCCGCCAGGAAAAGGCCCGGCTGGCCATGCTGATCATGGCGGCCGCCCTGCTCCCGGTGCTGCTGGGCTGGGTGCCGATTTACATCAGTGCCGTGGTCGGCGCCGCGGTCATGGTTCTGGCCGGCTGCCTGACCATGGAGGAGGCCTACCGGTACATCGAATGGAAGGCGGTCTTCCTCATCGCCGGCCTGCTCCCCCTGGGGACCGCGCTCGATCAGACCGGCGCGGCGCGGCTGCTGGCCGAGGGCATGGTGGCTCTGGTCGGTCCCCTGGGCCCCCTGGCCACCCTGGCCGGGATGCTGGTCATCACCTTTGCCGGCACCTGCTTCATCCCCACCGCGGCCCTGGTGGTACTGATGGCGCCGATCGTGCTCAACACTGCGGCCGGCATGGGACTCTCGCCACAGGCCCTGATGATGGGGGTCGCGATGGCGGCGTCGGCCAGTTTCATGACCCCCATCTCCCACCCGGCCAACATCCTGGTCATGGGGCCGGGTGGTTACCGCTTCATCGACTACATCAAGGTGGGCCTGCCGCTGAGCCTGGTCGTCATGGCGGTGGTCCTGCTGACCGTCCCGCTGTTCTGGCCCCTGGTTCCTTAGGGTTCCCGGGGTCAGCGGTAATACAGGTGATGGCGTCCGTAGGGATAAAATCCGGGATACCGGTAATAGGGATAATAGGGGTAGTAGGGCCCGTAATAAGCCGGATAACCCTGGTAGGGATAGTCCTCGTAAGTCGGCCAGAGATAGATCTCGCCGATTTCGAAGACCGGGTAATCGTAGCTCGTCCCTTTGAGGGGACGGCTCTGCTGGCCCGTCACTGTGCCGGTCAGGGTGACAAAGCGGCCGCCTCGGTAAAGGGCCGGTTCGAGAAACCGCCCGGTCCGCGCCAGGAAGCGGCCGCTGGCTTCATCAGCCTGAATCGGCCGGCCCCAACGATCGAGGGTGTAACTGAGGACTTCCAGGGTGGTCCCTTCGCGGTCCGTGGCATGATCGAGAATCATCCCCCCCAGCTCCAGGGTATGGCCCCGGAAGACCTCGGGATTGGCCTTGACCTGGGAGTACTCGAGGGAAGGGTCCACCTCGTACAGAGCGTCCTTGGACAAAACATGGGCGCATCCGACAAGAAAACATGCTAAAGTAATTATTGTTGCCAATCGCGGGTAAGATTTCATGACGCATCCTTTCCCCCTCCCGACCTCCCTGTCTTAAGTGTATCCGGCCGCCGCCGGCACATCAAGCACTCGGCGCGGCGGCAGCGGCCACTTAGGGCTTGATTCCAGGCGGCCGGGGGATTAGGCTCGCAAAACCAATACCCGGGACGATTCGCCCGAAAGGGCGGTGCGACCTTTTTTTAACATCCAGTCAAAGGAGTGAACCGGGCCAGGCGGGACGTTCTTCCCCTGCTGCGACCCGGCCGGAATTCATCATGGCGAAATTCAGCTTGAAAAAAATTGCCGTCCTTGTCCTGCTGACCGGCCTCTGGGCGTCCGCCGCTGGCGCGACGATCCATGGCGATTTCGACGCCAACCGGGCCAAGCTTCTCGGCTATATGGTCCGCCAGCAGCTCGAGCGCCACCATTACAGCCACAAGCCCGTTGACGACGAGTTCTCCAGGGCGGCGTTCCACCTGTACCTCAAGCAGCTCGATTTTCAAAAACGTTTCCTGCTCAAAGACGATGTGGCCAGGCTCGAGGGCTTCACAAACCGCATCGATGACGAATTCAACGCCGGACGGACCGAGCTGCCCGAAATCGGCGCCGCTCTGATGCAAAAACGCATCCCCCAGGTGCAGAAAATGGCGGAGGACCTGCTTGCCGGGACCTTCGATTTCACCACCCGGGAAACGCTCGAGACCGACGCGGAGAAGCTCGACTATTGCGACAATCTCGAACAGCTCCGCGAGCGCTGGCGCAAGATCCTCAAGTTCCAGGTCCTCTCCCGTTATCTGAATCTTCTGGAGGACGAGGGCGACCAGGCCAAGCCCGAGGAGCTGCGGACCAAGGCCCGCCAGAAGGTGCTGAAGAGCAATCAGAACTTTTTCGATCGCATGCTGCAGGAGACCCCTCAGGACCACTACGACCGCTACCTGAACGCCGTGACCCGGGCCTTTGACCCTCACACCACGTACCTGCCGCCGACCCAGAAAGAGGATTTCGACATCAGCATGCGCGGCTCCCTCGAAGGGATCGGCGCCACCCTGCGCGAAGAGGACGGCTACATCAAGGTGGTGCGCATCATCCCCGGCAGTGCCGCCTACCGCCAGGGTCAGCTCCATGCCGAAGACATCATCCTCGAAGTGGCCCAGGGAAGCGAGGAACCGGTGGATGTTACCGACACCCGCCTGCGCGAGGCGGTCGCGCTGATCCGCGGCCCCAAGGGGACCGAAGTGCGGCTGACGGTGAAAAGTCCCGACGGCACCCGCAAGGTGATCCCCATCGTCCGCGACGTGGTTCAGATCGAGGAAACCTTCGTCAAGGGAGCCACCCTCGATGATGCAGCCGGCGGCAAACGCTTCGGCTATATCAAGATCCCCAGCTTCTACCGGGACTTCAAGATGACCCACAACGGGGCCGATGGGCGCAATGCCACCGACGATGTGCGCAAGGAGCTGAAAAAGATGGCCGGCAGCAAAATCGAAGGCCTGATCCTCGACCTGCGCAACAACGGCGGCGGCGCCCTGAACGATGCGGTCGGCATCGCCGGGCTGTTCATCGAAACCGGTCCGGTGGTTCAGGTGCGCAACAGCAACGGGCGCATGAACGTCCTGCGGGACACCGACCCCGCAGTGGAATATTCCGGCCCGATGGTGGTGCTGGTCAACCAGTTCAGCGCCTCGGCCTCGGAAATTCTCGCCGGCGCTCTTCAGGATTACGGCCGGGCGATCGTCATCGGCGGCGCCCACACCCACGGCAAGGGGACGGTGCAGACGATTCTCGATCTCGACCGCAACATCCCCCTGCCCAACATGGGCCAGTATCGCCCCCTGGGCGCCCTGAAAGTCACCACCCAGAAGTTCTATCGGATCAACGGCGGCTCCACCCAATACCGCGGCGTGATCCCCGACATCATCCTCCCCGACCGGATGGGGCACCTCAAAAGCGGCGAGCAGTACGCCGACTACTCCCTGCCCTGGGATACCGTGGAACCGACCGACTTCGTCCGCTGGCCCGGCGGCCTTGATCAGATCGAGCAGCTCAAGCGGCAAAGCTCCCAGCGGGTGTCGGCCGATGAGGATTTCCGCGAGATCACTCAGGACGCCGCCCTGGCCCGGGAAAAGAGCGAGCAGACCCTGCAATCGTTGAACCTCGAGGACGTACGCCGGGAGCGTGAGGAGGCCCAAAAGAGCAAAACCTCCCGCTCGGCGTTCCACGGCACCGGCGAAGCCGAGGGCGCCGACGAAGACCAGGACAGGAACGCCGAGCTCAGCGAAGCGGAACGACGCAAACTGTGGATCGACGAAACCGCCGAAGACCCCTATGTCGAAGAGGCGATGACGCTGCTCGGCGACCTGCTGGCGATCAGCGCCGAGCAGCCCGGCATCGAAACCGCACAGCCGGCGGCCCCCAAGGCCGCCAACGGATCGCCCTACTCCCGGCGCAATCTGCAGTAGCGGCAGTCTCTTCTCGCCGGGACCGATTTCGCCAGACCGCGCCGCCCGGAAACGGGCGGCGCTTTTTTCTGCCCGGCCCTTCCCCAAGGAAACGATTGACTTTACGCCCTGGCCATGTTAAAGGAGACGCTAATATTTTTCATTCTTCGATCAACGGAAACCACCAGTCATGATCATCGCCTCGGGGAAAATGACGGCAGCAGCAGCGGTGCGAGCATTCAGCGCGGCGTGCGCACGCCGTTATGCCGCCCCCTGCCCAGCTGACTGAACCCGATCGGTTAGTGAACACAGCAAGGCCATGGGCGGCACAGCCCATGGCCTTTTTCGTATGCGGCTTCGCCCCGGCGGCGGAGCTTCCCCTTGAAGCGGAGAGATGGTTTATGCGCAACAATATCGTACACATCGGGGCAGGAGAACTGACTTACGAGATCCGGGCCATCGTCGAGATTGCCGAGAAGCTGCAGACGTTCGGCATCAAGACCAACATGGAGAATATCGGCGATCCGGTGGCCAAGGGAGAAAGAATTCCCGCCTGGATGAAAGAGATCGTGGCCGAACTCGCCATGCAGGACTGCTCTTACGGCTACTGCGCCACCAAAGGGCTGCTGGAGACCAGGAAGTTTCTGGCCGACCTGACCAACCGCCGGGGCAAAACCCAGATCACCCCCGACGACATCATCTTTTTCAACGGCCTCGGCGATGCCATCCAGAAGGTCTACGGGCTGCTGCGTCGCGAGGCCCGGGTGATCGGCCCCTCGCCCACCTACTCCACCCATTCCTCGGGGGAAGCCGCCCATGCCGGTCAGAAACCGGTCTGCTACCGCCTCGATCCGACCAACAACTGGTATCCCGACATGGACGACCTGCGCCTTTCGGTCAAGTACAATCCGGCCATCTCCGGGATTCTGATCATCAATCCCGACAATCCCACCGGTGCCGTCTATCCGGAGCGGATTCTGCGGGAGATCGTCGCCATCGCCCGGGAATACGACCTGTTCCTCATCTGCGATGAAATCTACCAGAACCTCGTGTTCAACGGCGAATCGACCAAGCCG
>NPIE01001921.1_pt1 | contig 15766 bp, 11 predicted proteins | sample 8637661 | NCBI WGS metagenome assembly NPIE01 (sample SAMN07420842, study PRJNA396082) | bioreactor metagenome | isolation source: sample BA12 brine-fed electro-methanogenic bioreactor BA | place: Japan: Kochi | collected 2016-12-09 | reverse complement strand
TACGCTCGAACTTTTCCTTGGACACGGTTAACTACCTCTATCAGCTTTGTTGACCGGCGGCGGCCGCCGGTTTTCGGTTGCGCACACCGGCTGCAGCCGGCCACCAAGTTTGGAATCAGGACGCCTTCTTGATCACGGCCTCGGCGATGTTGGTCGGGGCCTCGGCATACTTGCCGAACTCCATGGAGTAGCTGGCGCGCCCCTGGGTCGCCGAGCGCAGGTCAGTGGCGTAGCCGAACATCTCGGCCAGCGGCACTTCCGCGCGGATGATCTTTCCGGTGGGCGACTCGTCCATGCCCTGCACCATGCCGCGACGGCGGTTGAGGTCGCCCATCACGTCGCCCATGTACTCCTCGGGGGTGACCACCTCGACCTTCATGATGGGCTCGAGCAGCGCCGGACTGGCCTTGCGCGCACCCTCCTTGAAGCCCATGGAACCGGCGATCTTGAAGGCCATCTCGTTGGAGTCCACCTCGTGGTAGGACCCGTCGTACAGGGTGACCTTCACGTCCACCACCGGGAAGCCGGCGATGACACCGTTCTTCATCTGCTCCTGGATGCCCTTGTCGACCGCGGGAATGTACTCCTTCGGCACCACGCCACCGACGATGGCGTTGACGAACTCGTAGCCCACGCCCGGCTCCTGCGGCTCGATCTTGAGCCACACGTGGCCGAACTGGCCGCGGCCGCCCGACTGGCGCACGAACTTGCCTTCCTGCTCCACCGCCTTGCGGATGGTCTCGCGGTAGGCCACCTGGGGCGCGCCGACGTTGGCCTCGACCTTGAACTCGCGCTTCATGCGGTCGACGATGATTTCCAGGTGCAGCTCGCCCATGCCGGAAATGATGGTCTGGCCGGACTCCTCGTCGGTATGGACGCGGAAGGAGGGATCCTCCTGGGCCAGCTTGGACAGGGCGATGCCCATCTTCTCCTGGTCGGCCTTGGTCTTGGGCTCCACGGCCACGGAGATCACCGGCTCCGGGAACTCCATCCGCTCCAGGGTGATGATGTTGTTGAGATCACACAGGGTTTCGCCGGTGGTGACATCCTTCAGGCCCACGGCGGCGGCGATATCGCCCGCGCGCACTTCCTTGATCTCCTCGCGGGAGTTGGAGTGCATCTGCAGGATGCGGCCGATGCGCTCCTTCTTGCCCTTGACCGGGTTGTAGAGCGTGTCACCCGAGTTGAGGACGCCGGAGTAGACGCGGAAGAAGGTCAGGGTGCCCACGAACGGGTCGGTGGCAATCTTGAACGCCAGCGCCGCGAAGGGCTCCTCGTCGGAGGACTTGCGCACCGCCTCGGTCTCGGCGGCATCGTCCAGCACGCCGCGGATGTCGGGCACGTCCACCGGCGAGGGCATCAGCTCGACCACGGCGTCGAGCATCGCCTGCACGCCCTTGTTCTTGAACGCGGAACCGCACATGGCGGGCACGATCTCGTTGGCCAGGGTGCGGATGCGCAGGCCCTTGCGGATTTCGGCGGCGTTGAGGTCGCCCTCCTCGAGGTACTTCTCCATCAGCTCCTCGGAGGCCTCGCCCGCGGCTTCCACCATCTTCTCGCGCCACTCCTGGCACAGGTCGGCCAGGTCGGAGGGGATGTCCCGCTCCTCGTAGGTCATGCCGCGGTCTTCCTCGTTCCAGTAGATGGCCTTCATCTTGATGAGGTCCACCACGCCCTGGAAGTTGTCCTCGGCGCCGATGGGAATCTGCAGCGGCACGGGGTTGGCGCCGAGGCGCTCCTTCATCTGCTTGACCACGCGCAGGAAGTTGGCGCCGGCGCGATCCATCTTGTTGACGAAGGCAAGCCGCGGAACCTTGTACTTGTTGGCCTGGCGCCAGACCGTCTCGGACTGGGGCTCAACGCCACCCACCGCGCAGAACACCGCGCAGGCACCATCGAGCACGCGCAGGGAACGCTCCACCTCGATGGTGAAGTCCACGTGGCCGGGGGTGTCGATGATGTTGATGCGGTGTTCCGGGTACTGCCGGTCCATGCCGGACCAGAAACAGGTGGTGGCGGCGGAGGTGATGGTGATGCCGCGCTCACGCTCCTGCTCCATCCAGTCCATGGTGGCGGCACCGTCGTGCACCTCACCGATCTTGTGCGACACACCAGTGTAGAACAGGATGCGCTCGGTGGTGGTGGTCTTGCCGGCATCGATGTGGGCCATGATGCCGAGATTGCGGTAGCGCTCGATGGGGGTTTTACGTGCCACGACTCTATCCTTTGAAAGACTGTTGTCTACCAGCGGTAGTGCGAGAACGCCTTGTTGGCCTCGGCCATGCGGTGCGTGTCCTCGCGCTTCTTCACCGCGGAGCCGCGACCTTCGGCGGCATCCATCAACTCGCCGGCCAGGCGCAGGGTCATGGACTTCTCGCCGCGCTTGCGGGCGGAATCAACCAGCCAGCGCATGGCCAGGGTGGTCCGGCGCACGGCCCGGACTTCCACCGGCACCTGGTAGGTGGCGCCGCCGACACGGCGGGACTTCACCTCCACCACCGGACGGATGTTGTCCAGCGCCTTGTTGAAGAGCTCGAGGGGATCCGCGCCCTTGAGACGCTCGCTCATGGTGTCGAGGGCACCGTAGACGATCTTCTCGGCAGTGGACTTCTTGCCATCCAGCATGAGGATGTTCACGAACTTCGCGAGCACCTCATTTCCGTACTTGGGGTCCGGCAGGATGGCCCGCTGACCAGCAACTCTTCTTCTCGGCATGGTGTCTACCTTTACTGAATACGCTCAACCGCAAACCCCGCCGACGGCAGCAACCGGGCGGGGCCTGCGGACCATAACCCTCAGGACGTCACTTCTTGGGTCGCTTGGCGCCGTACTTCGAACGCGCCTGGCGACGGTCGTTGACGCCGGAGGCGTCCAGGGAACCGCGCACGACGTGGTAACGCACACCCGGGAGGTCCTTTACACGACCGCCACGGATGAGCACCACCGAGTGCTCCTGAAGATTGTGCCCCTCACCGCCGATATAGCTGGTGACCTCGTAGCCGTTGGTCAGCCGCACGCGGGCGACCTTGCGCAGCGCCGAGTTCGGCTTTTTCGGGGTGGTGGTGTACACGCGGGTGCACACGCCACGCTTCTGGGGGCAGGCCTCCAGGGCCGGCACGTTGCTCTTTTCCACCTTCCGGGCCCGCGGCTTGCGGACCAACTGGTTGATTGTCGCCATGTTCGACCAACTCCAACCTACAAAATAAAAACGACAGGCCGGCACGGATCCCGGCCTGTCAAATAAGAAGCGGAATTCTAGACATGCACCATCATGGTGTCAAGTCCAAGCCCCTCGGGGCCCTTCCGCCCACCCAGTGTCGTTCTGCTCACGGCTCCGGCGAATTCAGCGCCTCGCTCAGGGCCTGTTCCACATCGCTGGCCGTTACCACCGGAATTTCCTCCATGGTCCGGGCCGAATCGCGCCGGCGCCGGCGCTCCTGGTGGTACGCCTGTCCGGTGCCCGCCGGGATGAGCCGGCCGACGATGACGTTCTCCTTCAGGCCACGCAGGTCATCGCGCTTGCCCTGCACCGCCGCCTCGGTCAGCACCCGGGTGGTCTCCTGGAAGGAGGCCGCGGAGATGAACGACTCGGTGGCCAGAGAGGCCTTGGTGATGCCCAGCAGAACCGGATCGCAGGTGGCCGGCAGCTTGCCTTCGGCCAGCACGATCTCGTTCTCGTCCAGCACCCGGGCACGCTCCAGCTGCTCACCGCGCAGGAACTTGGTGTCACCCGGATCGGAGACCTCCACCTTGCGCAGCATCTGGCGGACGATGACCTCGATGTGCTTGTCGTTGATCTTCACGCCCTGCAGGCGGTAGACGTCCTGCACCTCGTTGACGATGTAGCGCGCCAGCTCCTCGACACCGAGCAGACGCAGGATGTCGTGGGGGTTGGCCGGACCGTCGGAGATCACTTCGCCCCGCTCCACGTGCTCGCCCTCGAACACGTTGAGGTTGCGCCACTTCGGAATCAGCTCCTCGTAGGGCTCGCCCTCGACCGGGGTGATGACCAGCCGCCGCTTGCCCTTGGTCTCCTTGCCGAAGCCGATGGTGCCGGAGATCTCCGCGAGGATGGCCGGGTCCTTCGGCTTGCGCGCCTCGAACAGGTCGGCCACCCGCGGCAGACCGCCGGTGATGTCGCGGGTCTTGGAGGACTCCTGCGGGATACGCGCGATGACGTCGCCCACCTGCACCTCGGCCCCGTCGGTCAGGTTCACGATGGCGCCGGCCGGCAGGAAGTACTGGGCCGGGATCTCGGTCCCCGCCAGGCACAGGTCGCTGCCGCTCTCGTCGAGCAGCTTGACCATCGGGCGCAGATCCTTGCCGCTGGAGCCGCGCTGGCTGGGCTCGGTCACCACCAGGCTGGACAGGCCGGTGACCTCGTCGGTCTGCTGGGCGACGGTCAGACCGTGGATGAAGTCGCTGAACTGGATCCGGCCGGCCACCTCGGTGATGACGGGGTGGGTATGGGGATCCCAGTTGGCCACCACCTGCCCCGCAGTCACCTCCTCGGCGTCGTTGACGCTGAGCTCGGCGCCGTAGGGAACCTTGTAGCGCTCACGCTCGCGGCCGTGCTCGTCCAGCACCGCCAGCTCGCCGGAGCGGGAGACCGCCACCAGGTTGCCGTTGGCGCGGCGCACGGTCTTGATGTTGTGCAGCCGCACGGTGCCCTTGGACTTGACCTGCACGCTGTTGGCCGCGGTGGCCCGGCTCGCCGCACCGCCGATATGGAAGGTACGCATGGTGAGCTGGGTGCCGGGCTCGCCGATGGACTGCGCGGCGATGACGCCCACCGATTCACCGATGTTCACCCGGTGACCGCGCGCCAGGTCGCGCCCGTAGCAGGCGGCGCAGATGCCGTAGCGGCTCTCGCAGGTGATGGGCGAGCGCACCTTCACCTTGTCGATGCTGTGCTGATCCAGCACCTCGACCCAGTGCTCGTCGAGCAGGGTGCCCACGGGGGCCAGCACCTCGTCGGTGCCCGGCACGAGGAGCTCCTCCACCGTGACCCGGCCGAGCACGCGCTCGGAGAGCGGCTCGACCACGTCGCCACCCTCGATGTGCGGGGCCATGATCAGGCCCTGGCTGGTGCCGCAGTCGAGATCGGTGACCACCATGTCCTGGGCCACGTCGACGAGGCGCCGGGTCAGGTAGCCCGAGTTGGCGGTCTTCAGCGCCGTATCGGCCAGACCCTTGCGGGCGCCGTGGGTGGAGATGAAGTACTGCAGCACGTTGAGACCCTCACGGAAGTTCGCCGTGATGGGGGTCTCGATGATGGAACCGTCGGGCTTGGCCATCAGGCCGCGCATGCCCGCCAGCTGGCGGATCTGGGCGGCGGAGCCACGGGCGCCGGAGTCGGCCATCATGAAGATGGAGTTGAACGACTGCTGGCGGACCTGGTTGCCTTCGCGATCGGTGACGAGATCGGTACCCAGGTGATCCATCATCGCCTTGGCCACCTGGTCGTTGGTGCGCGACCAGATGTCCACCACCTTGTTGTAGCGCTCGCCGTTGGTCACGAGACCCGACTTGTACTGGCGCTCGATCTCCTTCACCTCCTCCTCGGCGGCACCGATGATGGTGGCCTTCTGCTCGGGGATCACGAGATCCTCGATGCCGATGGAGGTGCCGGAACGGGTGGCGTAGTAGAAGCCGGTGTACATCAGCTGGTCGGCGAAGATGACCGTGGCCTTCAGGCCCACCATGCGGTAGCAGGCGTTGATGAGGCGCGAGATGGCCTTCTTGTTCAGCACCTGGTTCACCAGCTCGAAGGGCAGTCCCTCGGGCAGGACCCGCGACAGCAGCGCGCGACCGACGGTGGTCTCCATCCGGCGGTAGCGCTCCTCGCGGTTGCCGTCCCGGTCGAGCACGACATCGTGCAGGCGCACGCTGATGCGGGCGTGGAGCTCCGCGGCGCCGGTCTCGTAGGCGCGGTGCACCTCGGCGACGTCGGCGAAGGCCATGCCCTCGCCACGGGCGTTCACCCGGTCGCGGGTGATGTAGTACAGGCCCAGCACCACGTCCTGGGAGGGGACGATGATGGGTTCGCCGTTGGCGGGCGAGAGGATGTTGTTGGTGGACATCATCAGCGCCCGGGACTCGAGCTGCGCCTCCACCGTCAGCGGCACGTGCACCGCCATCTGGTCGCCGTCGAAGTCGGCGTTGTAGGCGGCGCAGACCAGCGGGTGCAGCTGGATCGCCTTGCCCTCGATGAGCACCGGCTCGAAGGCCTGGATGCCGAGGCGGTGCAGCGTGGGGGCGCGGTTGAGCAGCACGGGATGCTCGCGGATCACCTCCTCGAGGATGTCCCATACCTCCGGCCCTTCGCGCTCCACCATCTTCTTGGCCGCCTTGATGGTGGTGGCGAGCCCGCGCAGCTCCAGCTTGCTGAAGATGAACGGCTTGAACAGCTCCAGCGCCATCTTCTTGGGCAGACCGCACTGGTGCAGGCGCAGCGTCGGACCCACCACGATCACCGAGCGGCCGGAGTAGTCCACGCGCTTGCCCAGCAGGTTCTGGCGGAAGCGGCCCTGCTTGCCCTTGATCATGTCGGCCAGGGACTTCAGCGGACGGCGGTTGGAGCCGGTGATGGCGCGGCCGCGGCGGCCGTTGTCCAGCAGCGCGTCCACCGCCTCCTGCAGCATGCGCTTCTCGTTGCGCACGATGATGTCAGGCGCGTTGAGGTCCAGCAGCCGCTTGAGGCGGTTGTTGCGGTTGATGACCCGGCGGTAGAGATCGTTGAGGTCCGAGGTGGCGAAACGGCCGCCGTCGAGGGGCACCAGCGGACGCAGGTCCGGGGGCAGCACCGGCAGCACGGTGAGGATCATCCACTCGGGCTTGTTGCCGGAGTCCAGGAAGGCCTCGATGATCTTGAGCCGCTTGGACAGCTTCTTGAACTTGGTGTCGGAACCGGTGGTCGCCAGCTCCTCGCGCAGCTTGGTGGCCTCGTCCTGCAGGTCCAGGGTGCGCAGCAGGGCCTGCACCGCCTCGGCGCCCATGCGGGCGTCGAACTCGTCGCCGTACTCCTCGATGGCGTCGAGGTAGGCCTCGTCGGTGAGCAGCTGGCCGCGCTCGAGCTGGGTCATGCCCGGCTCGATGACCACGAAGGACTCGAAGTAGAGCACCCGCTCGATGTCCCGCAGGGTCATGTCCAGCAGCAGGCCGATGCGCGAGGGCAGCGACTTGAGGAACCAGATGTGGGCCGTGGGGCTGGCCAGCTCGATGTGGCCCATGCGCTCGCGGCGCACCTTGGACAGCGTCACCTCGACGCCGCACTTCTCGCAGATGACGCCACGGTGCTTGAGGCGCTTGTACTTGCCGCACAGGCACTCGTAGTCCTTCACCGGGCCGAAGATCTTGGCGCAGAACAGGCCGTCGCGCTCCGGCTTGAAGGTACGGTAGTTGATGGTCTCGGGCTTCTTGACCTCGCCATAGGACCAGGAACGGATCATCTCAGGCGAAGCCAGGCCGATGCGGATGGCGTCGAACTCCTCGACCGTGCCCTGCTGCTTGAAGAGATTTAGTATGTCTTTCATCGTGTCTCCCGTCGACAGCGATCAGCCGGGTGTCCCCGGCTACCTGCTAACTGTCTGTCGTCCGTCCGCCGGCACTGGACCGGCGGACGGACACGGCTTGTGCGAACGCCTGTGTTATTCCTGTTCCAGCTCGATGTCGATGCCGAGCGAACGGATCTCCTTGACCAGCACGTTGAAGGATTCGGGCATGCCCGGCTCCATGCGGTGGTCGCCGTCCACGATGTTCTTGTACATCTTGGTGCGGCCGTTCACGTCATCGGACTTGACCGTCAGCATCTCCTGCAGCGTGTAGGCGGCGCCATAGGCCTCCAGGGCCCAGACCTCCATCTCGCCGAAGCGCTGGCCGCCGAACTGCGCCTTGCCGCCCAGCGGCTGCTGGGTGACCAGGCTGTAGGAGCCGGTGGAACGGGCATGCATCTTGTCGTCCACAAGGTGGTTGAGCTTGAGCATGTACATGTAGCCCACCGTCACCGGGCGGTCGAAGGGCATGCCGGTGCGCCCGTCGTGGAGCGTTGTCTGACCGCTGACGGGCAGACCCGCGAGCTCCAGCATGGCCTTGATCTCGCCCTCGTCGGCACCGTCGAAAACCGGCGTTGCCATGGGCACGCCGCCACGCAGGTTGGCGGCCAGGGCCAGCACGTCCTCGTCGCTGAGCTCGGCCAGCTCCTTGTGGTTGTCGTAGTCGCGGCCCTTGTAGACCTGCTCCAGGAATCCGCGCACTTCGGCCACCTTGCGCTGCTCGTCGAGCATGCGGCCGATCTTCAGGCCCAGCCCCTTGGCAGCCCAGCCCAGGTGCGTCTCGAGCACCTGGCCCACGTTCATGCGCGAAGGCACGCCCAGCGGGTTCAGGACGATGTCCACCGGGGTGCCGTCGGCGGAGTACGGCATGTCCTCGACCGGCACGATCTGGGAGATGACGCCCTTGTTGCCGTGACGGCCGGCCATCTTGTCGCCGGGCTGGACGCGCCGCTTCACCGCCAGGTAGACCTTGACGATCTTCAGCACGCCGGGAGCCAGGTCGTCGCCGGTGATGAGCTTCTTCTTCTTTTCGTCGAACTTCTCGTCGAAGTCCTTGCGCTGCTGCTTGAGCTGCTCGGTGGCGCGCTCCAGCTGGGCGTTGGCCTCGTCGTTGCGCAGGCGAATCTCGAACCACTGATCGCGCGTCAGATCGGCCAGGTAGCTCTTGGTGATCTTGGCGCCGGCGCCGAGGCCCGCGGGACCGCCCTCGGCAATCTTGCCGAGCAGCAGCTTCTCCACGCGCATGTAGGTGTCATCCTCGAGGATGCGCAGCTGATCGCGCAGGTCCTTGCGGATGCGGTCGAGCTCCATCTGCTCGATCTGCAGGGCGCGGGCATCCTTCTCGATGCCGTCGCGGGTGAACACCTGGACGTCGATGACCGTCCCGTTCATGCCGGTGGGCACGCGCAGGGAGCTGTCCTTCACGTCCGAGGCCTTCTCGCCGAAGATGGCGCGCAGCAGCTTCTCCTCGGGAGTGAGCTGGGTCTCGCCCTTCGGCGTGACCTTGCCCACCAGGATGTCTCCGGAGCGCACCTCGGCACCGATGTAGACGATGCCCGACTCGTCGAGCTTGGACAGCGCGCCCTCGCCCACGTTGGGGATGTCGGCGGTGATCTCCTCGGGCCCGAGCTTGGTGTCGCGGGCCACGCAGGTGAGCTCCTCGATGTGGATCGTGGTGAAGCGATCCTCCTCCACCACGCGCTCGGAGATGAGGATGGAGTCCTCGAAGTTGTAGCCGTTCCAGGGCATGAAGGCCACCAGCAGGTTCTGGCCCAGGGCCAGCTCGCCCATGTCGGTGGAGGGGCCGTCGGCCAGCACGTCGCCGCGGGCGATGACGTCGCCCTGGTGCACCAGCGGACGCTGGTTGATGCAGGTGTTCTGGTTGGAACGGGTGTACTTGGTGAGGTTGTAGATGTCCACACCCGCCTCGCCCGGCTCGGTCTCCTCGTCGTTGACGCGCACCACGATGCGGCCCGCGTCCACGGAGTCCACCACGCCGCCGCGCAGGGCGACGACGGTAACGCCGGAGTCCGTGGCGACCGTGCGCTCGATGCCGGTGCCCACCAGGGGCTTCTCGGTGCGCAGGGTCGGCACGGCCTGGCGCTGCATGTTGGAGCCCATGAGCGCGCGGTTGGCGTCGTCGTGCTCCAGGAACGGAATCAGGGAGGCGGCCACCGAGACGATCTGCTTCGGCGACACGTCCATGTACTCCACCTGGTCCGGGCTGGAGAAGGTGAACTCGCCCTGGTGACGGGACGGCACCAGGTCGTCCACCAGGCTGCCCGCCTCGTCCAGGGTGGCATTGGCCTGGGCGATGACGAACTCGCCCTCCTCGATGGCGGAGAGGTACTCCACCTCGCGGGTCACCTTGCCGTCGATCACCTTCCGGTACGGGGTCTCGAGGAAACCGTACTTGTTGGTGCGGGCGTAGACGGCCTGGGAGTTGATGAGGCCGATGTTCGGACCTTCAGGGGTCTCGATGGGGCAGACGCGGCCGTAGTGGGTCGGGTGCACGTCGCGCACCTCGAAGCCGGCCCGCTCGCGGGTCAGGCCGCCGGGGCCGAGGGCCGAGATGCGGCGCTTGTGGGTCACCTCGGACAGCGGGTTGTTCTGGTCCATGAACTGGGACAGCTGGCTGGACCCGAAGAACTCCTTGATGGCCGCGGAGACCGGCTTGGCGTTGATGAGGTCCTGAGGCATCAGGCCCTCGCTCTCGGCCATGCTCAGGCGCTCCTTGACCGCCCGCTCCACGCGCACCAGGCCAACGCGGAACTGGTTCTCCGCCATCTCGCCCACCGAGCGGATGCGACGGTTGCCGAGGTGGTCGATGTCGTCGACGGTCCCCTTGCCGTTGCGGATGTCGATGAGCACCTTCATGGCGTCGAGGATGTCGGAGGAGTCGCCGTGGATCTCCACCAGCCTGGCCATGGACGCATCGTCCCGGCTGGAGAAGTAGCGCCCGTCGTAGAGCACGCCGGCACCTTCCACGTCCTTGCGGCCGACGCGGCGGTTGAACTTCATCCGCCCGACGGGGGAGAGGTCGTAGCGATCATCGGTGAAGAACAGGTTGTGGAACAGGTTCTCGGCGGCATCCTTGGTGGGGGGCTCGCCGGGGCGCATCATGCGGTAGATCTCCACCAGCGCCTCGAGCTGGGTGCGGGTGCTGTCGATGCGCAGGGTGTCGGAGATGTAGGGACCGCGATCCAGATCGTTGGTGTAGAGGGTGCGCAGCTCGTTGATGCCGGCCTCGCGCAGCTTGCCCAGCAGCTCGGCGGTCAGCTCGTCGTTGGCATTGGCGATGACCTCGCCGGTCTCCTCGTCCACCACGTCATGGGCCAGGGTCTTGCCCAGCAGGTATTCCGCCGGCACCTGCAGCTTGGTCAGGCCGGCCTTGTTCATCTGGTTGATGTGGCGCGCGGTGACGCGGCGGCCCTCTTCAACCAGCACGTTGCCCTTCTCGTCCTTCAGGTCGAAGCTGGCGGTCTCGCCGCGCAGACGCTCCGGCACGAGCTCCAGGGTGATGACATCATCCTTGAACTCGAAGCGGTTCGTCTCGAAGAAGATGGCGAGCATCTCCTGGTTGGTGTAGCCCAGGGCGCGCAGCAGCACCGAGGCCGGCAGCTTGCGCCGGCGGTCGATACGCACGTACAGGCAATCCTTCGGATCGAACTCGAAATCGAGCCAGGAGCCGCGATAGGGGATCACCCGGGCATTGAACAGCAGCTTGCCCGAGGAGTGGGTCTTGCCCTTGTCGTGATCGAAGAACACGCCCGGGGAACGGTGCATCTGGGAGACGATGACCCGCTCGGTGCCGTTGATGACGAAGGTTCCGTTGTCGGTCATCAGGGGGATCTCCCCCATGTAGACCTCCTGCTCACGGATATCCTTGACCGGCTTCGGGGTGGTGGTGGCCTCCTTGTCGTAGATCACCAGGCGCACCTTCACCCGCAGCGGAGCCGCGAAGGTGATGCCGCGCATCTGGCACTCCTTGACGTCGAAGACCGGGTTGCCGAGCTGGTAGCTCACATACTCCAGGGCAGCGTTGCCGGAGTAGGAAACGATGGGGAACACCGACTTGAAGGCGGCGTGAAGCCCATTCTCGCCACGCGCGGCGGGCGAGGTGTCGAGCTGGAGAAAATCACGATAGGAATCCAGCTGGATGGCCAGGAGATAAGGCACATCCAGTATCTTGGGACGCTTGGCGAAATCCTTGCGGATACGCTTCTTTTCGGTGTAGGAATAGGCCATCAGACTTCCTCAGCTTGACCACCGCCTAGCGGGTGACGGTTCAACGAAACGGGCGAGAATCCGCCCCTCTGTTGTCATCCGGTCCATGCCCGTTGCGGATCCGGGCTCTGGTTTCAGCGCTGTAGCGCCCCGGCTCCGGTTCGGCACCGGCGCCGGAACGTCATGGGACATCACGTGCTGCAAGCAGAAAAAGGCCGGTGGCTCAAGGCCACCAGCCAATTTCCGTTTTCCTCCCTGTTCCTTGAGGCGCAAGGAAACAAGCAGGTCTTTTCTCTTACTTGACCTCGACAGTTGCGCCGGCTTCCTCGAGCTGCTTCTTGATGCTCTCGGCTTCGTCCTTGTTGACGCCTTCCTTGATGGTGGAGGGGGCACCCTCCACGGCGTCCTTGGCTTCCTTCAGGCCCAGACCGGTGACGGCGCGAACAACCTTGATGACGCCCACCTTGTTGGATCCGAAGCTGGTCATCACCACGTCGAACTCGGTCTGCTCCTCGGCGGCGGCGGCCTCGGCGCCGCCGGCGGCCGGAGCGGCCACGGCAACGGCGGCAGCGGCGCTGACACCGAACTTCTCTTCCATGGCGGAGATCAGGTCGACGACCTCCATCACGGACATGTTGGCGATGCTTTCGAGAATGTCGTCTTTGGACACGGCCATTGTATTCAACTCCTGTGTACGGTCACCCGGTCGCTGCTGCGCCCCGGGCAGAATTGCCTAGGAAACAGCAGGCTCAGGCAGCCTGCTTCTGATCGCGGATCGCCGCCACGGTGCGAACGAGCTTGCCGGGCACCTCGTTGAGCGTACGGGCCAACTTCTCCACCGGTGCACGCATAACCGACATCAGCATTGCGATGGCCTGATCGCGGGTCGGCAGTTTCGCCAGTCGGCTTGCTTCCGAAGCCGGCAGCAACTGACCCCCGATGGACACCAGCTTGATGACCAGTTTGTCGTTGTCCTTGGCGAAGTCACCCAACACCCGCGCCGCGGAACCCGGGTCCTCCATGGAGAACGCGAGCACCAGCGGCCCGACCAGTCCCTCGCTCATACATTCGAACTCGGTACCGGCCAGGGCACGACGCGCCAAGGTGTTCTTCACGACGCGGAGATAGACGCCGCCATCACGTGCGGTCACGCGCAGCTTGTCCATCTTCTCGACCGTGAGGCCCCGATACTCGGCTGCCAGCGCGGAATGCGCCTGCGCCGCGACCTCGGACACTTCGGCGACGATCGACTTCTTCTGTTCCAGGTTCAATGCCACTGGATATTCCTCCTACATGGCGGGCCGGCGCTGCCGGCACGCCCCCCTGGGTTTCGGGAACACCGTTGCCGGTGTCCACCTCCCACGGTGACCGTCACCAGGAAAACCTGTTTCGGGCTCACCGTCTGCGCAGGCAGGTCATTCCATTAAGCCTTCCGGATTCGCACCCGTCCGGCGCCTGCGGTCTTTGACAGCCACCGGCCCCTGAAGCGGGACCGGCGACCCAAAGCCTGTATGTCTCCGGAACGCCGCGGGCGTTCCGCAGCCTCATGCGTTGAGGCTGCCCTGGTCCAGGACGACGCCCGGGCCCATGGTGGTGGAGACGGTAATCTTCTTCATGTAAACGCCCTTGGCGGCGCTCGGCTTGCCCTTGTTCAGGGCGGAGAGCAGCGCCTCGAGGTTCTCGCGCAGGGCGTTCACCTCGAAATCCACCTTGCCGATGCTGCAGTGGATGATGCCGGCACGGTCGGTGCGGTAGCGCACCTGGCCCGCCTTGGCGTTGTTCACCGCCTCGGCCACGTTCGGGGTCACGGTGCCCACCTTCGGGTTGGGCATCAGGCCGCGGGGGCCGAGGATCTGGCCCAGCTGGCCCACCACGCGCATGGCGTCGGGGCTGGCGATGACCACGTCGAAATCCAGGTTGCCGGCCTTCACCGACTCGGCCAGGTCCTCGAAGCCGACGATGTCGGCGCCGGCCTCGCGGGCGGCATCGGCGTTGGCGCCCTGGGCGAAAACGGCCACGCGGACGGTCTTGCCGGTGCCGTTGGGCAGCACGGTGGAGCCGCGCACCACCTGGTCGGACTTGCGCGGGTCAACACCGAGGTTGACGCTCACGTCCACCGACTCCATGAACTTGACCGCGGAGATCTCCTTGAGGAGCGCGAAAGCCTCGTCCACGGGGTAGAGACGCCCGGGCTGCAGCTTCTCGGCGATCTGCTTCTTGCGCTTGGTCATTCCGGCCATGGCTTACACCCCCTCCACGTCAAGGCCCATGCTGCGGGCGCTGCCGGCGATGGTCCGCACCGCGGCATCCATATCGGCGGCGGTCAGGTCGGGCATCTTGGTCTTCGCGATCTCCTCGAGCTGCTCGCGGTTGACCTTGCCCACCTTGTTGGTGTTGGGGTTGCTGCTGCCCTTGGGGATGCCGGCGGCCTTGCGCAGGAGCACGGAGGCGGGCGGCGTCTTGGTGATGAAGGTGAAGCTGCGATCCGAGTAGACGGTGATCACCACGGGCGTCGGCAGACCCGGCTCGAGCTGCTGGGTCTTGGCGTTGAACGCCTTGCAGAACTCCATGATGTTGACACCGTGCTGACCCAGCGCGGGGCCCACCGGCGGGCTGGGGTTGGCCTGGCCGGCCTTCACCTGCAGCTTGATGTAAGCCTGGATTTTCTTAGCCATTGCATACTCCTGGTTCGGGTGCTGGCGCCTTGCGGCTCCCCGGTTGAAAAGCCCCGGCGCCCGCCAAGGCGGGCATCGGGGTTACTGCATTCAGCCTTTCTCGACCTGACCGAACTCGAGCTCGACGGGGGTGGAACGGCCGAAGATGAGCACCGCCACGCGCATGCGGCTCTTCTCGTAGTTCACCTCTTCCACCACGCCGTTGAAATCCGCGAACGGCCCGTCGATGACGCGGACCACCTCGCCCGGCTCGAACAGGACCTTCGGCCGCGGCTTCTCGACCCCCTCCTGCACGCGCTGCAGGATGGCGTCGGCCTCCTTCTCGGAGATCGGCGCGGGGCGGTCGCTGGTGCCGCCGATGAATCCCATCACCTTCGGCACTTCCTTGACCAGGTGCCAGGTGGCGTCGTTCATTTCCATCTGCACGAGCACGTATCCGGGGAAGAACTTCCGGTCGCTCTTGCGCTTCTGCCCGGCGCGCATCTCCACCACCTCCTCGGTGGGGACGAGGATCTGCCCGAAGTGCTCCTCCATGCCGTGCATCCTGATGCGGTCCTCGAGCGAGCGCTTGACCTGCTGCTCAAAGCCCGAGTAGGCATGGACTACGTACCAACGCTTGGCCATCCGTCAACCTCCCTGCCCGGTGAGCATGCGCACGGCCCAGAACAGGAACATGTCCAGGAACCACAGAATGATGGCCACCACGACAACCATGGCGATCACCATCAGGGTGGTCTGGATGGTTTCCTGCCGGGTGGGCCAGACCACCTTGCGCACCTCGGTACGCGCGTCCTTGAAGAAGCCGATCGCGCCGCGCCCCTTCTCGGTCTGGGAGGCGATCACCAACGCCACGGCGGCGACCACCAGCAGGCCGCCGACGCGGACCACGGTGATGGCGTCGCTGAAGTAATAGAAACCGACGATGCCGACGGCCAGCACCAGCACCGCCACAAGCAACTTGGCGCCATCGAACTTGTTGCCGCTGACCTCGGTTTTAGCGTTCATGGACCCTTAACAGAAAATAACGAAGCAGGGGGACTCCCACATGGGAAGCCCCCGCTGCCCGCATGCTTGATGCGCTGTTTGGCAGGCCAGGAGGGAATCGAACCCCCAACCTGCGGTTTTGGAGACCGCCGCTCTGCCAATTGAGCTACTGGCCTAATACTCTGCAGCACGCCGAGGCGGGATGTCGCCACCCCGCCCCGGCGGAAGCATTTCGTTACTCGATGATCTTGGCGACCACGACGGCGCCGACGGTACGGCCGCCTTCGCGGATGGCGAAACGCAGACCTTCCTCCATGGCGATGGGCG
>NPIE01007639.1_pt1 | contig 15787 bp, 21 predicted proteins | sample 8637661 | NCBI WGS metagenome assembly NPIE01 (sample SAMN07420842, study PRJNA396082) | bioreactor metagenome | isolation source: sample BA12 brine-fed electro-methanogenic bioreactor BA | place: Japan: Kochi | collected 2016-12-09 | reverse complement strand
TATTCATCTTTGTTTTCAAAAATATTTTGATAATCTGTGGCACTTATCACTGTATCAAAAAGCCCCACATCCTCTCCTTTATGCTTATCAATCCCTACGTAAAGCAGACTGGCGTCCTCATAACGTTTAAATTTGTAAATAGCATCATTCATCAAAGCACTATTAAAAACACCGAGGCTTACTAAGAGTTCAAAATCTTTAACATTCAATCCGGTCACTCTTTTGAATAAACCAGGCTCAAGCTGTGTGATGACATCACGGAGGCATCTTTCCCTGTAATCCGTTAGATACATAAAGACGGGTACTCGTGTCGCAAATTTGATCAATTTTTCCTGAATCTTTTTCCGTTTACTTTTGAAATCTTTTTCTTCTTCGGTAAGTTCTTTTTTTTCTTTTGGAGTGAGTTCTTCCGCATTTTTTTCTTTTCGTGCCTTCTTAACCGCTTCAGACTTATTAATGATGGTTTCAATATCCTGATTTAGGCTTCTGAATCCCTCAATATTCATCAAAGCTTCCATGGCAGCTTCATTATTCATAAGCCGCCTTAATGTATCATTATCTACATTAACCAACAGGGCACTTTCCCATCTTCTTGCAAGTAGGGTGGCACTCGTCCCACTCATAGCTATATCCAGGATGCCAGTTGCGTCAATCTGTTTCATAGTGCTGCCGTCATAAGCCAAAACCGGTAGAAAGCTGATGAATTCGGCTACTTTTTTCTCTGGATTTATTTCATCCACATTTAGACGGCAACTATAATCAGCTATTTGACGTAAGGCCCTGTCCGGAGCAAAATCAAAAACATAGCACTCTTTTTTTATAATCTGTTCTGCATTTGGAGATTGACCATCAGGGTTTAAAATCGTCCATGGAGATTGGACCCGGAACGCTGCCTGAAAATACGTTTCAGGGCTTGAGCAGTTACGTAACATAAAGATCCCGCACCACGGCCGAACTGTAACCCCAGTTGTGAGCTTTCCGCAGGACAAGGTTATTGTTTTGCTTTTTAAAGGATCATTCATCTCCTTCAATACTGGAGGAAGTGCACCGGCTCCAACCCCTGCTTGGATTCCAGCAGCAACTATAATTTTATAATCATGATAAAATCGATTTTGTCGTTTCTTTAGAAGGTTGTTCATCGCATAACAGGATGCTACACTGGGTAAAAACCAGAAAGTGTGTGATAGAACATTTAACAAACGGGTATCGGAAAAGGGCAATGGTGGCTTCTTTGCCCCCAGTTTCAGGTTGTCAACGGTTGTAGATTGAAACGCACCTCGAAGCAAGTTGAGCCATTTTTGCACCTCATCCTGATATTTGAACTTTGCCGAAGCTCCAGAGCCTTCTGCTGAAAAGAAAACGTTTAAATCAAACTCATTGAATTCCCCCTGCATGGCAATTTCACGAATTTCATCAGGAAGTTGATAAGTCATCAAGACCATACGGGGCAAAGATGCATAAGGATTGTTTGGAGTTTTCCATTTTTCCTTTGCTGCCTGCTCATCAGAGTATGTCCAGTTGAATATTTGTTCCTCGATAAACTCTCCAGATGCAATGGCTCTAAAAGGTGTGCCGGAAAGATATAAATAGGCGTTTGTAGTGATCGGCATAATGTCTTCATCAAAATATTTTATCCCTTCTCCTTCGCCAAAGGCTGCTTCTTTCGTATCCTCCGCCTCGAACAATTCTTTGGCATTTTCCCGCCATGCGCCATAATGGTATTCATCAAGAATAACCAAATCCCAATTTGTTGCGTGAACCCATTCGTTCTTTGTCTTAATGCCTCCCGTACTTCTATTTTTACCCAGATAGTCTTGGAAAGATCCAAAACAAACAATCGGCTTGGTTTTATCCGCTTCATCATAAGACAGGCCGCCAGGCGTAATAAATTGCCATCCAGTAAAGTCGATATGGGACTTCAGATCTTCTTCCCATGCATGTTGAACCGCCGGTTTGAAAGTCAGCACCAAGATTTTTTTCCATCCCATCTTTTTTGCAAGTTGGTAGGCAGCGAAAGTTTTTCCGAATCGCATTTTTGCATTCCATAAAAAATGGGGCGGTTTTTCAGGCTGTTCTTTAAACATGGTTTCAAAATATGCGGCTGTTTTTTCAACCGCTGCAATCTGTTCTGGGCGCATTTGAAAATCAAATGTTCGATTCAGTTCAATATCTTCCAATTGCTTGACAGACAATATTGCAGCTTTGACCTGTTTTGCTGAACATTCAAACCATTCTCCTTCAGGATTATTTATTCCCATCTCCCGCAAACAACGGTGAACATCATGATCAGTGAATCCACTGCCATCACTTCGCATGGCAGACTCTTCCACAACCAAACGATATGGCAATTTGCCCGGTCTCAGAATAGGATACTGTTGTGAAACCCTTTTTTTCACATCAATAGTCGTGTAACCTACCTTGAGAAGACCTTTGTATTGAGGATTTGTATCTTCGTAAGCATAAATTTTCGGCTCAGTATCAGGACGAGGTGGGAAAAAAGGTGGGTTCATTTGACTACTCCATAGTGCGGATTTTTGATTCGATAAATGCAACCTCTTCCTTTTTCAGTCGATACCGTTTGAATAATTCTTTATCGGTCCATTTTTTGTTCATGTTAAGGATTGGAACGAACGCGTAAGATTCTTTGCTGATATGATGAGAATACATAAATTGTGACACCAGAAAACGAAAAAATTGGGTTTTCATATAGGCCATCAGATTCTTTGCCTCATTTTCAGTATCATATGCTCCGACAACAAGATAGGTCTCTGTACATATGGTTTCCGGCGGTAAAATATCAATTTTGGAAAACACGCGTCTTTTTCCATCTTTATCGGGGTTTCCAGCGTGATCATAACCAACATAAGATGTAATAACTTTCCATTTATCGATCAGTTGAGATCCTACAGTGATATCGTCCCTTTTATATGGACCCTCTCCTTTTTGCCAGCGGAGAACTATATCTCCATTTTTTTGAGGTCTGATATTGGTTGCAATACCAAAAGGCTTTCTGCTGGAAACCTGGGTGTTCATATAATTTTCTTTTTTTATGAGAATTTTTTTGATTATTGAGACGGCTTGGCCGTGTCGGATGAATGTGTTGAACTCGTTTAGGGGCCTTAAAGCGGAAAATTCGTTTCCATTATGGATATTGACTACTTCACAAGGGCCTTGATAGTCCCGCTCCCAAAGAAAATAACAGATACCACCAGCAATATCCACACCAGGAAAGCATTCTGTTGCAGCCTCATAATCAACAATTTTTTTGATCCGTTCATCATTTAGCATGTCACTACGAAATGTGTTTAAACCTTTCCCACCCCCAAACCAGCGGGATGGTATAATCATGGTCAGATATCTTGGGTTAAGCTTTTTGGCTTGTTCAACAAATTTATGATAAATCGGTGAAGCGCTTCTGCCGAACCCTCCATCATTCAGTTGATAAGGAGGGTTTCCGATGATTACATCGAATTTCATATTGAAAATCTCCTGAGGTTTATCAGTATGGATAAACTCATAAGCATGGGTTTCAAGTGTATCATCACGGTCGAGATTGGCTGTATTAGCTCCGCAATAGACACATCTGCCGTTGTCCCACAAATGTTTAATGCGATGGAAAATAATGTTTCCATCGCTGGAGTTAAATGAATCACAAACCGAATATCTGCTGTTTGCTGATTTTGAACAATACACTGAGCGCCGCGATAGCAGAACAGTCAAATCTGTGATAGCAATCCCATATATTTGGTTTGTAAAAATATGGTTAATGCGCTCCTGTTCGTCTGTTATTACGGTTTTTAGCCCATTGTTTAATCGTCTGGCAATTTCACGTAAAAATACACCCGATTTGCAACACGGATCAAGAAATCTGATATCCGGATTGTTCCAGATATTAGCAGGCAACTCATCAAGTATGTCATTGGCCATCTTTGGAGGTGTAAAAACTTCATCACTGCTTAAATTGGCAATACAACTTAAAACATCCGGATTATAATTGTGAACATTCAGCATCGGAAATCCTCAAAAAATGGGTCAAGGGATATTCTTTTACCGGCTCAGGGATAAACACATCCCCACCAAGATCAGATTTTTTGAATAAATTGGGATCTGTAAAAATGGATGGTTCCGTGATTTTTTCTTCAGGGATCAATTCGTGAAACGCAAAATCACGTCTTTTGATCATACTACCTTTCACAAGAGACCATTCAGAAAATATAATCGGCTGAGGATTTTCACCGGTTGTTTTTAAGGTTAGGGCATCGCCACAGATGATATTTTTTGAAAGGATATATTTAACCGCACGGCGGCAATCGTTTCTTGATTTTTTCTGGAAAAGGCTCGAATATTTTTCATCAAAGATATAAAAAAGACGATTACGGCAAATTTCAACATTATCTGATAAAATATCAATACCATAGATACTTGATAGGGCTATTACACTATATCTTTCATATTCGATCTGACTTTTTCTGTATCTTTTTTCAACAACCTTAAGCTTTCTTTTCAATACCTCCACCATGAAATTTCCCTTTCCACAGGCCGGTTCAAGAAAACGGGATTCAATCCGCTCCGTCTCTTGATTTACCATATCAAGCATGGCATTAACTTCCCGCGAACGAGTATAAACCTCTCCGTGGTCAGAAATGCGTTGTTTGGTCATCAAGTATTTTTCCAATTTTTCAATCATACTAATTTCAATAAATATTTTTTAGATCTCAATTTGTGTGATATTATTCTGGTAGCAAGCAAAACAGCTTTTTTTCATAACCTTTTTCAATCACAGAACAATCATAGATTTGATGATCATGTATACAAGGGGAAGCCATGCTGCAAAGACTCATAGGTGCCGACCTCGAAGCGCAGCTTATAAGACGGCATCCGTTTACAGCCGTGTAAGTGGTCATTTTCCAAGAACCTCTGCATAAGCATTCCAATCAATCGCTGGCACAGTCCCTAAAGATTGCAACTTTTGTAACAATCGAAAAAGGAAATATGCCATAGCAGTTTTATTTGGACCTATTCTTATTGTCCCTTCAAATGTATCGAAACAGGCACCAGATACCGCCAGGCCACAATCTAAAAATTTATTACCAACAAGGGAAGAATGATTTGATTGAAATGATTCTCCTCTAAAACCATCAATCCAGTCAATATTACTGGCTACTATGCCAGCAACTATTTGAAATACAGGTTTTGGTGGGAATTCACCTCCTGCATGAACAATAGGTATACTTGTCCTACGCAAGAGTCTCACCGACGCAGCTTTTTCGCCTGCATATACGAGGTACTGCTTATTGATTGTGGGTTTTATTTCAAATATTGCATAAATTGCTTCAGCAGGAATATATCGGTGATTTTCTTGATCAAGAAGTGTTGGAGTATATTGCTTGTCATAAATAACCACGTCAATCTGATGGCTTGTGAAACCTAACGAATCTATTATTATTCCAGAATCAACCGCATATCTATTCGGAAGATATTTTCTAAGAATATCAACAAAATGTTCCTCGTTTACAGCCCCCATTGTCCCAGAATGGGTTATTGATTGACTTGATAATTCTAATTTGACTTGTAATAGCTTTTGTTCAATAGAAAACGAATCCTGAAGGAATTCTTGTTTATTTCGATTGGTTGCGTTTGTCATTGGATTACCAAACTATCTCACCCCAAGTTTTTTTACTTCTTGATGTTTTCGCCATAGTCTGAATTTGATGTTTTTCTGATAATGTGAGATCATCGGAAATAATATTATTCGTATTTGAAGGATCTACAAATTTTTTGGTATTGAATTCATCATTAAAAAATCTTAAGATTTCCCAAAAATTACCACTTAAATCTGAATATGATTTTCCGCTTAAACAATCCAGCACCGAAAGCTCAAGATAGAAAGAAGGAAATTCAAGGCCGTGAAGTTGGCGCCAAATTTTTGCTAATTTTATTTCCTTAAGCCTGTTTGAACCTCCTATATTGCTTACATGTGTTTTAACGTTGGTTTTTGTCCATGAATTTGTTTTTCTCTTGTAAAGACTATGATCGTATCCATATTGAGATTGTCTTTTCCCTGGTACCCAATCAATTTTATACCCCTTAAAGGTTATTCCAATAGATACGTTTTGTTTTCTTGGTGAATATCCATCTTGGGAAAACGCATTAAATAAAGTATTGTAAATTTGCTCGAGAGTTTCGGGTGTCGTGGAAGAAAGTGAAATGAAAACATCTGCGTCGGTTCCTATTGAAATTGCCGTCCCCTTTGCAATAGATCCGGAGTAAAAAGATTCATTGATGTATTTACCGCCCCATTTTTGAACGGTCGGGTATATCGCATCCACTTGACTTTTTACACCAATTTCATTGACGGCGTATTTCACTAAAATACTTTCAAGATAACCATCGGCTGTCACTGATAGTTTCTCCTAAACTTAGTAACGATATTCTGGTTCACATTGTTTTTTTCGCGTTCCTGAACAGCAGTAAGATTACAATTTTGCTTACTTCTTTGGTTTTGGCGCGGGTGGCGGACCTTTGGGTTTTTGTAATGTTGTTTTACCGGGCTTTTGAACACCACCTTTTACATTCCCACCTTTTACATTGCCTCTCGTATTACCTTCACTTATTGGTTTCTGTGGTATTTTTGTCATTTTCTATCTCCAATAATTCAGATGGTATTGTTTCAATTACAAAGGTTCCCATTTTTTTGCAAAGGTATAAAAAGGGAACCGAATAGTATTCCTCAGAATTTTTATATGAATAGACCGTTACATCAGCCAAAACGATTTCTTGAATATTATCATTTTCTGAAAATGAAATAATTCGGCCTTGGTAGGTAAGATCGTTTTCAATATCGCGTATATAAATCCAGTTAACTTCATTGGCATTAAGAAAATAAGAAAAAAGATTTTCATCTCCATATTTGTTTGAAATAAGTAGTTTTTGAGAGACTTTATTAAAAATCTTATAATTTACCAATACAGACGCAAACAATGCGACTGGCATAGCGAGCAATGTTGCTTGAAATACTTCTAATGCTCTGATGTTTGGACTTCCACTCGAAATTATACTCCATACGTTCAAATGGCTCCAAAATGCATTGTTAATGCTAAAATATTTTATTAAAATTAGATCGAAGGAATAAACAAGGCATTGTAAAACCAAATAGCAACAAACCCCTAATACAAATGAATATAAGCCAAATTTAAAATGATCCCATCTAGGCTGATGGACAATAATCTTATCGCATATAACTGCGGCGACAATTCCAGGGAACATTATAATTGCCACTGCTATAGCTAGCTGATTCATCTCACCCTTTCTATTCTAACAAGTTCATGCGTGATCAGCATATCATGTCAAAATGGATGAAGTCCAAAAATGTTTATCATATTTATGTTTGGTCTCTTTTTTCAATTTTTGAAATTGTACGATAAAGTTAGTCCTTCAATATTTCCAATTGTCAAAGTTCAACCATCTTTGCAACAATACCTTACTTCTTAAAAACTTCAACCACGGTCTCAATATCATTGATTCCATATATGTTCACCAACAATTTTCATTTCCAGCATTTTGTTATTAAGACCTCCGCAAAAAACTATCCAGAGCCTCAATCAAAACCCCATCCACAGTAGCCCCATTCTCTTTAGCATACCGCTCTATTCGTTCAACCAGCCGACAGGGCAGTTCCACAGTTAAACTTTGAGTGGGATCAGAGCAGACGTTCTCTTGAATTTCATTTTTCATCGATGAATATTTCTCCCATAAACACGATACTCTGCTTTCGTTGAAAAAATTTCATTCTTCATTGTTGTTGGTCTCTGTATTCACGACAGTTTCTGACAGTGCTTTAACTCGTGGTTTGAAAACTTTTTTCATTTTTGTCATATTTTTCAGCATCCATTCAAACACAGAAGGCCAATTGTCCTGCTTCGTCATATCCACCTTTTTTGAAATATGTATCCGGGAATGCTTTAAGTTTGGTCGCTCTTCCCAAATCAGATCCTGACCGAACTCTGCGGTTATTTCATTTTGGTCTCTTTGAAGTTCATTGAACCATGTCGGTCTTTCCTTGTTGTCAATTTGCACATAAACCCATGCATCTTTCTGGGAAAAACCAATAATTAAATTTGAGTATGCCCTGCCTATTCCATAGCCCATCCAGAGGCTTGGATAAGGCTTTGGTGATTTGAAAGGAGCATCCTTCGAAGTCATGTAATCACCAAACTGTTGCCAGAATTTTACTTGAAGTTCCTGCCAGGGTGTCAATTTTGAACGGCTTGCTTCTGCATTGTCTTTTACGGTTTTTGCCCAATCATTTGGTTTTGAAACAATATTGAATTTTGGGGCTGGAAATGAATCCCCGATTTTCCAAAGTTCGATTTCAATGCCAAAGAAATGAAATTTATCATCCGTAATTCGATTAAGCCAGTCAAGCGCAGCTCTATGTTCTTCAGTAAAGGTTTCCACAATCCAAATAAGAGTCACTGCATCAAGACCTGCTGCATATGTGAAAAGTTGTCCGAGGTGACTGTGATTGGTTTTTTCCAATTGGTTTTCGATCAAGACCAGAGTATTATCGGCCGTGTTTTTACAAAGGATATCCGCTCGAAAGGGGCCTACATTTCTCTCCTGGTCCAATACCTCCAACTCAATGCCAATTGTTTCCCCTAAAAGGCTGATGTTCTCTTCATTGGATAGCCAGGGTGTGAAATCAATATCTTCTCTCGGCCAATGCTCTCTGATATTTTTTATGCGCTTAAGACGACCAAAAGATGAATTGACCATAGTGATGTCTCCAGTCAGAACGAACGATTTTTTGAGTTTCTTTTGCCATCATGAATCCTTTTCGAAAAGTTGATTCTGATATTTTCACAACTTCCGGGTGATTACAAGGAAAATGCAAGTTATTTGGTTTTTTGTTGCCCGGGGGCAGTTTTTCCTGGTCCAACTGGCATCATGGTCATCCCTCCACAATCCTGCCTACTATATTTTTTCAGGGCTCCCTTTTTTTCAGATTTCAAAATCACCAGAGCGTGTTTGAGCGGCTCCCGTGTCCTAAACCGCTTTTCCGGAGTCCAATTGGTATCGTTGTCATCGGAGGTTCAAAAAACCCAGATTTATCGCCCTCTCCTCCCACCATATCCGCCAGAGATTCAACACTTTCAATTTTGTTATAGGGGGCCCCCCCATCCTGTAGGCTTCATCAGCACATTGTTCTAGCCCTATGACCAATGACCACCATTTCCATCCAACAGTTTTCCAACCTTTTCAGTTTTACCCCCACCCCCCCCCCCCCCCCTCCCCCCCTCCCACCCCCCANNATCAAACCCTTTACCAATCCATGAACCTGCCCATATCGGGTGGGTTCTTTCATTCAACCCCAAATCAAGAAGGAGTTCATCATGTTGACTCACATTTCACGAACCAGAACCATGAAGAAATACCTGAACCTCAAATGGAAACATCCTCCCCCAGGGATTCTGCCGCCCCGCATTCCCCAACCCATCACAGACAGGCAATACCGGTTCATCGTGCTGCTTGGAACACGCATGGGTTTGTCCGTCCGTCAGTTGAATGACCTGTGTTTCAGCGGCTATGAAGTGGATTTGAGAAAACTGGACAAAGATTCGGCATCACAGATGATACAGGTGTTACAGCAGTTCTATCCTAGCGACATTGGAAACAGGCAGTATATCTCCCCATCCGGGTAGTTTTTTACATTTTCCGGTGTCGCACATCTGAATTTACGTTCTAACCCTGTGGTCAGTTTGTAATGGCACAGTCGTGTGTCAATCACAACCGTTACCGCAGTTTTATACACAACACCTTCTCGGGAGCATCCTGGGAAGGTGTTTTTATTTCAAGGAGGTTTAATCATGGAACAAACCATCACCAACAACCAGTTCAGAGAGGATGAAATCACCATTATCCGTGACAACATTTTTCCCAAGGTGGCAGGGCGGCTTCGACTGGCTCACGAACAGAATGACAGTCTGTCCATCAGCACCGAGGTGATCCGGTATGACGAAAGCATCGCTGTCGTGAGGGCCACATGCACCACCAGCAAAGGGACTTTCAGCGGGATTGGTATGGCAAGTATGGACAGAGACAGGAAGATTGCTCCGGCCATCCTGGAGCTTGCGGAAACCCGTTCCATTGCCAGGGCATTGCGGTTTTCAGGATACGGTCTGGAATATTGCAGTGCTGAAGAAGTATCGCACACCGGTGGCTCGAATGGGGCACCTTTCCAGCCCCCGGCACCCCCTCAGCCCCAGGGATATCCCTATCAGCCCCCACAAACTCCCCAGGGAAACAATACCCAGCCTCATGGCAACGGTAACGGCCGGATCACGGGCAAGCAGCACAAATACATCATCACCCTGCTGGGCAATACCGGCAGAAGCAAAAAGGATATGGACGACTACTGTGTGAGGACCTACGGGACAACGGTTCAGCACCTGTCAAAGCAGGATGCATCCAGTTTAATCAAGGAATTGCAGGCCCAGTAACCCATAACAAATGGAGGCATGAAGATGAATACAAAACTGAATGACTTGAAAGATGAATTGCACATCAGCCACAGCCAGGTTTTCACCTATAAAACCTGCTCATTGAAATACTTTTTCCAGTATGTGGAGAAAAGGCCGGCGGAGAGTGTGAGCATCGCCCTTCCTTTTGGTTCGGCCATCCACACGGTTCTGGATCTGTATTACAGAGCCATCAAGAATGGCAGGGAACCTGAGCCCCTGGATACCATGCTGCAGTTCTTTGAAGAAACCCTGACCGTCAATCTGGAGAGTTTCGATGTGCCCATTCTGTTCAATAAAGGAATGCCCGATTCAGCGGCGGCGGTGGACATGGGTAAGACCCTGGTGGAGACCTTTTATAACAGTGTGGATATCTCTGGGTTTGAGGTGGTGGATGTGGAATTGCCCATGTCCGCCACGCTTTACACAGAGGATGGTCAAGCCACCGATTTCAAACTGGTGGGCATTCTGGACCTGATATTGAGAAATGAAGCCGGGGATTATCTCGTTGTCGATAACAAAACCGCTGCCAAGGCCTATTCTCAATCTACGGCAGATGATGACACCCAGATGAGCGCCTATTCCTACCTGTTGGCGACCAACAAGTTTGTTCCCCTGACATCATCGGTGGAGTGCCGGTTCGATGTGCTTTTGAAGCTGAAAACCAAACCCAGGTTGCAACAGGTCTATACCATCAGGACCCGGGAAGACAGACGACGGTTTGCCAAGGTTGCCAATGCGGTTCTGGCGGGGATAGATGCAAAAATCTTTTTCCCGCAGCCGTCCTGGATGTGTAGCGGATGCCAGTTCGCAGAGGCCTGTCAGGAGTGGTAGGCCCTGTTTTCAATAACCACGAAATTCATGGAGGACAATCAAATGGCATATACGCCGGAATTGACCAGGTATCACAGTGCGACCTTGCGGAGAATAGCATGGTCCATGCAAATGCCTATGACACAAGCGATTGCAGAAGTTTTCGATTATCTCGGCAATACCCTGGACCCGGCAAAAGTGTGTTCTGCTTGTCGGGACAAAACAAAATGTGCTTCGTGTGCATTCAACAGAAAAGGAGCCAATAATGAGAAGGGTTCATAGATACAGCATCGCCAAAGAAGATTATTGGGAGATGCTTCATGCTGGCCGCTACAATCCCTGCCTTCAAATCACATACCGCGACAGGTTCGGCAAACACACCCACAAGCTCTCGGCCGGCTACTGGGATGACATCGATGTTTATCGGGAGGGCAGCGAAACCTACATCCTGTCCAGCAATCCGAAACTTGGGTATGTGGGCCTTGAAATCTTTGAAGGAGCCGAAAAACAGGGGGAGATTTTCCTCCAGGAGGAGCAGGTAAAAGATGTCCTTGGAAGAGACGATTTAGCCCCTTTTAATGCCATCAAACGATTGATGGAGCACATCACTTAAACCAACCAAACAAGCCGTTAATCGAGAATTAGACGCCTTCCTGAAGCCGTTTGGAGCATTCAGAGAAGGCTTTTTTTATGCCTAATCAAAGGAGGAACTCATGAGGAAGTTACCGTATCACAGATTCCGTCAATTGGACCTGTTCAGTGTGGCAGAAACACAGAAACAGATGTCCCGTTTTGTATCTGCTTACCGTATCGGCTTGGTCAGGGATGAGCATGTCCGTTTCAATGTGCAAACCCTGAACAATCCCACGGAGGCACAGAAATATATCCAGGGCATGATCAACGAAATGGGGCAGCCTGATAGAGAGCAGTTCTGTGTTCTGATGCTCAATGCCAAAAACCTCACCATCGGGATGAACATTGTTTCAGTCGGAGGTCTGTCATCCGCTCCAGTTTGCCCTAAAGATGTCCTGAAACCGGCAATTCTGGCTAATGCTGCTGCGCTTATCCTCGGGCACAATCATCCTAGCGGCGACCTCACCCCATCGGCAGCGGACAAATACATCACACACAGAATCATTCAGGCCGCTGAAATCCTCGGAATTGCAGTTCATGAGCATTTGATTGTGGAGATGGAGAACGATGGATATTTCAGCTTCGCAGAGCAGGGCTACATCCAGGAAGCATATGAAGCTATCAAGAAAACCAATGCCGCATAACCATAACCAAGGAGGAAAGCATGACAGCAACATCAACCAAATTAATCGAGAAACAATGTCAGAAGCACCTGCTTAGCCAGGGGATTACCAGCAAGGAAAAACTCCAGCGACGGCTCCAGGAAATTTTCGAAAAAGCGGAACACCAGGAGCGGGCTCTGATTGAACTGTATCGGATGGTGATACCGGACTGGGATCGCCTCGAACGGCTGGAAGGGTTCCCGGTGGTGGGACAGGAGATGTGGAAGTATATCTGTCAGTTGTTTATTGACCTGGACCAACGACTCCATCCCGAGATTTTCAAAGGCGGTTTATGGATGAATGCCGGTTTTTCGTGCAGCGGTGACTTGGGACCCTGGGAAATCTCCATGGATCGGTGCCGCTTCATTTACTCCTGAACCATCAACGACAATTACACAACAGGCCATCTGGGGGATTTGCTCCGGGTGGCCTTTTTTATTTCTGGAGGAAATCATGACCAAACAGCAGAAACAGCTCTACCAGGATGTGGAATCCCTGAAACAGATTATCCAGCGGTTGAATGGCCAGAAGTTTCGTCTCGATTGCGGACATCACATCACCTTTGGATATCACCTGGGCAATAACATCATCATCATCAACGGCAAAACCCCCAAAATCATCTGTTCCCTGTGCGGGTATTAATCCAACAAAGAAAGGAGAATTATCATGGCAAACATCACAACTCTCGAAAACGTCATCACCAAAGTTCATCAGGATTCCATCCACCATTTTGATGAAACCATCCCTGTTCATGAGATGGAGTTTGACAGCCTCAAACAGATGTGGATTTCTGGGCGGCCTGTGGATGTGGCTCCCACTGCACAACGTCTTTTTTCCAACCGGCTTCGGGTGCCTTACTCCTATCTTTCCCGCTGCCCCGAGGATTTGCAGGCACGGAACCTCAATTATTGGATTGAGCAGGAGCGGAAGAACAGAGACACCTTTTTCTGCCGGTTCAACGGACAGTCACTTCGTGCGGTTTTTACAGATAGGTATCAGCCCCTGGATAACATGGAAATCCTGGCACAACTTTTGGAGCAGGGGTTCAGTCCCGGTCTGAAAGTGCAGTTTTCCCTGGACCACGGCATGTTCCTGCTCAAGATTCCGGAGTTTGAAAAGGCATTCGGGGTGAACTCCGGTCATGGTCCTTTGGATGAAATCATTCCGGGGATCGTGTTCACCAACAGTGAGGTAGGGCTTATCGCCTTCAGTATTGAATCCTTTTTCTATCGGCTCGAATGTACCAATGGGTTGATTTCAGTCGCCAAAACAAAAGGCTCCCGGTTCAAGCACATCAGCAATCGAGGATTGGAAAACTTCTCTGAAACCCTGGCCATGGTCATTGAGGGCTCCGCCGCAAATCAGGAGGGCTTCCTGCTGTCCCGCCAGTCCCATGTGGATAACCCAATGGCATCCATTGAAGCCTTCAGCAGGCGGTTCGGTCTGTCCCAGAATGAAGCGGAGATAGTCAAGAAGGCCTTTTTGATGGAACCTGGAGACACATTGTTTTTCGTCATTAATGCATTCACCGCCGCAGCCAAGGCAGATGGTTTGACCACAGCGGATGTGTATAAATTCGAAAAAGCAGGGGGTCAGATCCTGTCCATGGTCAAGTCATAGTTCCCGTTTATGTAGCCCTGTAATGATCAGTATTGCAGGGCTTTTTTATTCTCAAATCTCAATCTCACGGAGGAAAAATATGGTTTATGAAATCAGGTGCAGCTGGTGCGGAAAACTGATCGGCACCAAAGAAGGAAAAGAAACCGAATTTGCAGTGGCCATGAAGAAAGAGGGGATTCCTATTGTATCCCACTCGATCTGTTCAGAGTGCAAAGATGCCGTGTCAAATGAATATGGACTGAATCAAGGAGGGAAAAACAATGGATAGAATATACACCTGCCCATCGTGCGGGAAATGTTATACACGCCGCCACACCCCGGATTCTTACATCGGAAACAATTGCTTTGACTGTTCATTCTGGCTGGGGAAAACCGACTACCCGGATTACATTAAAAACCACCAGGTCATCATCAACGGTCAGCACTATATGGCATATGCCGAGACCGATGGCATTGTCAGGGGTTTCGGTGGCAGGAGATTTAGAATCCAGTTCTTTGATGGCCGTATCATCGAGACCAACAATCTTTGGGGGCAGGGTCCTATCCCGGAGCAGTTCAGGTCTATGCTGCCGGATAATGCTGTGTTCCTGCCGGTGGAAGAAAAATCGGTGTTAGGAGGTGACCATGTTTGATTTTCTGGATGGTTTTGACATTGAAGATTGGATCATCATAGGACCCTTGTCTGAGGAACTGGCCGATGAAGAGAAGGAGCGTCGTCGGCTTGAAGATGATATTGATCAGGATGATGAAGAATAGTTATAGATAAAGTATTGTAATCATAGTTGTTCAAGTAGTGCTTGTCCGGTAGCACCAGAGCACAGTTCTTATCCCATAGCACCAAAGCACAGTGCCTACCCAATATCATTCAAGGCACAGTGCCAACCAGGCAGCATTTAGCCGGTAGTGTTTATCCGTCAATCACCAGAGCGCAAGTGCTTATCCTTTAAAGTGCAGTGCCCATCCAAGCAATACCCATAATTCAATGCCAATCCCATAGTCCCATTCCCAGTATCTCGCTTCTATGATGGTCTGTTTTTGACCCTTGTTTTATTGGAGGAGGTGCTGGGATGGGGCTATGGTTTATCCTGTGCTCATGGGGCTGGATCAAAAGTTTATGGGTGAGGCTTTTGTGGCCCGCCCGCTGAAAATTCGATGGACGATGAGGTCGATGATTTTTTGAAAAAAATATCAATTATCGAAATGGTATCCTTGATTTTTCAGGGCCATAAATATTTTTTGTTTGGATAATTAACCTTGAGTCCCGAGATAACCCATTTTTTTCAATTTTTCCTTGGGATCGATAAAGATAATTTTCCCATCTTTCCACTCCGGTATTTTCAAATCCATATTTGCCGCTTTTTCAAGTGCCTGTTTTGATGCCCGGTGCATCGCATTCAAGGCTGATTTTGAATATGATACTTTTGTCATGGTTTTTCCTCTACCACCTTTGGAATATTTCCGGAATTATCAAAAATGACCCAGGTATCAACCAGTTCCTTATAATGATCCAAAAAATTTTTCCAACCCCGGTGATAACGCCGT
>NPIE01011008.1_pt1 | contig 15789 bp, 15 predicted proteins | sample 8637661 | NCBI WGS metagenome assembly NPIE01 (sample SAMN07420842, study PRJNA396082) | bioreactor metagenome | isolation source: sample BA12 brine-fed electro-methanogenic bioreactor BA | place: Japan: Kochi | collected 2016-12-09 | reverse complement strand
CCGGATGTTCGACCTCGGGTTCATTGGCGACATCCGCTATCTGTTCCGCGCCATGCCGCCACCGACCCGTCGTCAGACCCTGATGTTCTCCGCGACCTTTCCGTTCAAGGTCACCGAGCTTGCCTACGAGCACATGAACGATGCGATCACGATCCGCATCGACGATGATCACAAGACCACCGATCGGGTGCGGCAGGTGGTCTATTACCCCTCGAACCGCGAGAAGCTGCCGCTGCTGGTGCAGCTGCTGCGCGAGCGTCCCGACGGCCACGTGATCATTTTCGTCAACACCCGGCGCGCCGCCGATCGAGTCGACCGGATGCTGCGCGGCAACGGTTTCGACTGCGCCATGCTCGCCGGATCGGTGCCGCAGAAGAAGCGCCAGCGCTTGCTCGAGCGCTTTCATGCCGGTGAACTGCCGATCCTGGTGGCCACCGATGTTGCAGCGCGTGGTCTGCATATTCCGGATGTCAGCCATGTGATCAACTTCGATCTGCCGCAGGACGCGGCGGATTATGTGCACCGGATCGGACGCACTGCGCGGCTGGGTGCCAAAGGCGATGCGATCAGCTTCGCGTGTGAGGATTACGCGTTCTATCTGCCCGAAATCGAGACCTACATCGGCAAGTCGATCGAGTTGGAAAATCATTCCCCGGAAGACCTTCCATCACTTCAGTCCGCAGTTGCGCCGAGCAAGGAAGCAGGCGCCCCCGGAGGACGTCGAGGCGGCGGTCCGAATCCGAATCGTCGCCGACGCGGCCGTTCGTCGGCCACCTGAACCGGATTCGAGACCTGCCCATGGTGACGCTCTCGATCCCGGGCAATCCAGCCGGCCGAACCGCAGCCGTGGCTGCAGGGCTGGGTGCCGTGCTTTGTCTGCTGCTGTTGCTGCGCCTGGCGGTCCTGATGGTCGATGGCGTTCAGATCGAGTTCGAGCCGATTCCGCTGCAGATCGAAGCGCCGCTGCCGGTCGGTGAAGGGCCGGTGGACTGGGCGCTGTTCGGCCGGGTGCAGGCAGCCGAGCATGGGCTCGAGTCGGTACTGCCGCCGACACCGCTGCGGCTGCGGCTGCGGGGTGCGGTGACCGGGGTACGCGGCTACGCGATCATCATCGACGAACAGGGCAGCGAAGGCGTTTATCGGGTGGATGACACGCTACCCGGCGATGCGCGCGTGGTGGCGATCGAGCCGCGGCGTGTGGTACTGGAGCGGGGTGGCGTGCGTGAGGCGCTGGAATTACCGGAGGGCATTGCCAGTTCCGGCGCATCAAGGCGTGAAGTCCCGGCGCAGGCAGCACCCGCCAACAGCTATCCGGCGGCGGCCGGGATCGGTTCACTGTCGGGTATCACTTCGCAGTTCAGTCTCGACCCGGCCGAACTGGCGCGGCGGATCACGATTCTCCCGGTTGCAGGAGGCGGCTTTCGGGTGCGGGCCGGCCGCGATGCAGCGATCTTTACCCAACTGGGCTTCCATGCCAACGACGTGGTGCTGGCGATCAACGGCCAGCCGGTGGATAATCAGGCCGACGTTCGTGCCGTGTTCGAGCGCTGGAACCCGGACGACCCGCTGGCGATTACGGTGCGCCGTGGCGAGCGCCAGCTGGTGTTGACCCCGGGGCGCTGAACAGCGGTCAGGAAAATGGCCCTGGTAACCCGGCTGAAGTTACCGTCTGTCTGCAGACAATGACAAGAATCTTCTGGAGTGATCTGATGCAAGGCCCTGTTCTGAAAAATATTCTCATCGCTTCACTGTGGATCGCTGTCGCGACCGGCATGTCGATCGGAACGGCATCCGCGCAGCAGCCCACGCAGGAGCAGGACGGGCATCTGCTGAATTTTCAGGATGCCGACATTCGCTCGCTGATCACGACCGTGGCCGATATCACCGGGCGCAACATCGTGATCGACCCGGCCGTCAGCGGTCGGGTGACTGTGATCGGCACCCGGGCGCTGGACACCGAGTCGGTGTTCGAGGTGTTCAAGTCGATCCTGTCGGTGCACGGCTACGGCACGGTCGAAGACGGCGATCTGATTCGTATCGTGCCGGCCGACGCCGCCCGGGCCGGTGCCGGCGAGGCCGGCGGTGAGCGTGATTTCGTCACCCGCCTGATCGGGCTGGAGCATGTGCGCGCCGAGGATGTGCTGCCGATGCTGCGCTCGCTGGTGCCGGCCTCGGCCTTTATCGCCGCGCACGCGCCGTCGAATTCGCTGCTGGTGTCCGATCGCGCCGCCGGTGTGCGCCGCCTCGAACAGATCGTGCGCCGACTCGATTCCGCCACCAGCGATGCGCCCGAAGTCGTCGCGCTGAGTCACGCCGGCGCGGTCGAACTGGCCGAGCTGATCAATCGCATGTATCCGGGCGCGGAAGTGGCGCTGGCCATTGCCGACCCGCGCACCAACAGCCTGGTGCTCGGTGGCCCGAGCTCGCAGCGGGTTCGTCTGCGGGCGCTGGTCGGTCACCTCGATACGCCGTTGGATAGCGGCGGTTCCGCTCAGGTCATCTACCTGCGCTACGCCGATGCCGCGTCATTGGTGCCGGTGCTGGAAAGCCTGGTGGGTGAGGGCGGCGACAGCGCACCGCGGGTCCGCATCCAGGCGCATCCTGAAACCAATTCGGTGGTGATCGCCGCACCGCAGGCGGTATTCCGCGAGCTGCGTTCGATCATCGATCAACTCGATATACGTCGCGCCCAGGTGCTGGTCGAGGCGATCATTGCTGAAGTTGCGGCCGACACCGGCCTGGATCTCGGCATCCAGTGGCAGTTCTTCGATTCCGGTGACGATGGCTTCTTTGGCGGCACCAACTTCGCCAGCGGCGGGCGCAACATTCTCAATCTCAGCGCAGGTCTGGGCGGTGGCACCGAAGGGACCGCCTTACTGCCGGGCGGAGGGCTCAACCTGGGCTACGTCAGTGGCACTTCCAGCCTGCTCGGGATCGAGCTGCTCGAAATCGGTGTGCTGGCCCAGGCACTGGCCACCGACGGCGACAGCAATGTGCTGTCGACCCCGTCGATCGTGACCATGGACAATCATCCGGCGCGGATCAATGTCGGCCAGGAAGTTCCTTTCCTGTCCGGCAGTTTCGTCGCCGACGGCATCTCCACCGCCGAAGGTCGGGTCAATCCGTTCCAGACCATTCAGCGCGAGGAGGTCGGGCTCAAGCTCAGCGTCACGCCACACATCAACGAAGGCGACAGCATCGTGCTGTCGATCGAGCAGGAAGTCTCGTCGCTCGCGCCGGTGATCGGCGCAGTCGATCTGGTGACCAACAAGCGTACCGTTTCAACCCGCGTGATGGTGCCGGATGGCTCGATGCTGGTCATCGGCGGCCTGATCAGCGACGAAATGCGGGAAACCACCGAGCGCGTGCCGGGGCTGAGCCGTATTCCCTTGCTCGGCGAGCTGTTCACCTATCGCTCCTCGGGCCAGACCAAGCGCAATTTGATGGTCTTCATCCGGCCGCGCATCCTGCACGATGAACGTCTCAGCGATCAGATCACCTCGGGCAAGTACAGCCTGATTCGCAATGCCCAGCTGGAACAGCGTGCCCAGCGCTCAGCGCTGGTCCGACCGGAGCGCACGCCGCTGCTGCCCGAGCTGGCCGACTTCCTCCAGGGCGGTGAAGCCACGACCACGGATGAGCGCTGAGTTCCGGCCCGGTTTCGGTTTTGCGCGGCGCCGCGGTGTGACGGTTGCCGGACGCGATTCCGCGGGCCGGCATCTGCTGCTGTTGCGCACGCCGCCGGACCTCGAGGCGCTGCGTGAAGTCCGGCGCAACCTCGATGGCGAATGCGTGATCGAGCGGCTCGGCGAGGTCGAGTATGGTGAGCGCATCGCGCGCTTGTACCAGGCCGGAGACTCCGGTGCGCGCCGGGTGGCCGAGGGCGTGGGCGAGCAGATGGATCTTGATCGGCTGGCCGCGGAGCTGCCGGAGCCGGCGGATCTGCTGGAAGCCGAGGACGATGCGCCGATCATCCGGCTGATCAACGGCGTGCTGTCCGAAGCGGTCCGCGAGCAGGCTTCGGATATCCACTTCGAGCCGTTCGAAGATCGCTTGTCGGTGCGCTTCCGCATCGATGGCATGTTGCGCGAGGCCTTGTCGACCTCGCCGCTGCTGGCGCCGCTGGTGGCCTCACGCATCAAGGTGATGGCGCGGCTGGATATCGCCGAGAAGCGACTGCCGCAGGATGGCCGTATCGGCCTGCGTCTGGCCGGTCGACCGGTTGATGTTCGTGTCTCGACCTTGCCGTCCAGCCACGGCGAGCGCGTGGTGCTGCGCCTGCTCGACAAGATGGCAGGTCGGCTGGGGCTGGAGCAACTCGGCATGAGCGGGCCGATGCTTGAGCGCCTGCGCCGGCTGATCCATCGGCCGCACGGCATCCTGCTGGTGACCGGCCCGACCGGCTCGGGCAAGTCGACCACGCTCTACGGCGCGCTGCTTGAGCTCAACGACCGCAGCCGCAACATCATGACGGTAGAGGATCCGATCGAATACGACATCGACGGCATTGGCCAGACTCAGGTCAACCCGCGTGTGGACCTGACCTTTGCCCGCGGCCTGCGCGCGATTCTGCGCCAGGATCCGGATGTGGTGATGGTCGGCGAGATCCGGGATCTGGAGACAGCCCGCATAGCGGTGCAGGCATCGATGACCGGTCACCTGGTGCTGTCGACACTGCACACGAATACCGCAATCGGCGCGGTCAACCGTCTGGTCGACATGGGTGTGGAGCCGTTTCTGCTCGCCTCGAGCGTGATCGGCCTGATGTCGCAGCGACTGGTGCGGAGACTGGATCCCGAGGGCTCCGAGCCGTGGCGGATCGAGCGCGAAGAGCTGGAGCGCCTCGGTCTGCCGGCCACCGAGGCGCTGGACTTGCGCCGCCCGCGACGCGATCTGGACGATCCGCGTCAGGCCTATTCGGGCCGGATCGGGATCTACGAGCTCAACGCGGTCGGCGAGGCGCTGCAGCGCGCGATTCATTCCGCGGCAGCGGAGTCGGAGCTGGAACGGATTGCGCGCGCAGACGCGCCCTCGCTGTTCGACGACGGCTGGGCCCGCGTCTGTCAAGGCCTGACCTCGCTTGACGAACTTTTGCGCGTGACGCGCGAGGATTGAAACTTCAGCCTGGACGCCCGGGCCGACAATGAACTTTGCCGACCGGGCGCGGTCCATGAAACATCCGCGCCCGGCCCAACCGACGAACGACGGAGATCAATGGCCCGATGGGCGAGCGCGAAACCGATCAGCTGCTGGTCGAGCGAGTACAAAAAGGCGACAAACGGGCATTCGATCTGCTGGTGGGCAAATACCAGCACAAGATCGTCAGCCTGATCTATCGCTATGTGCCCGATCATGCCGAGGCGCAGGACGTCGCGCAGGAAGCCTTCATCAAGGCGTATCGGGCGATTGCCCGGTTTCGTGGCGACAGCGCGTTCTATACCTGGATTTACCGGATTGCGATCAATACCGCCAAGAATTACCTGGTTTCGCAGAGTCGGCGCCCGCCCGCATCCGACATTGATGCACAGGATGCGGAACAATTTCAGGTCGACACGCGTCTCAAGGATCGTGGCTCTCCAGAACACGAACTCTTGCGCGAAGAGATCGAGCGCACCATCAACGAGGCGATCAACGCCTTGCCCGAGGATCTGCGCGTGGCCGTCACCCTTCGCGAACTGGAAGGCATGAGTTATGAAGAAATTGCAAGCACCATGGAATGCCCGATCGGCACCGTGCGCTCGCGGATCTTCAGGGCCCGTGAGGCCATTGACAATCGACTTCGACCGCTGTTGAGCGAGCTCGATGACTGAGTCGCGAAGAGAGAACATCATGAACCCGAGCAAGAGCTCCACCCTGCAGTCCGACGCCGAACTTCATCTTGAATCCCTGTCCGCCCTGTGTGACGGTGAACTGGCCGCCGACGAAGCACGCTTCCTGTTGCGTCGACTGGCACGGGACAGCGAACTGCAAGATCACTGGAATGGCCTCAACCGGGTTCGAGCCTGTATCCAGCGCGAGTATTCCGGTCCGGTCACGCTGGTCGATGCGGTGCGCCTGCGACTCGAAGACGAGCCGTTGCCGTCGCGTGCAGAAGCGCGTCTTCGGCCCTGGTTGCGGGCCGGCATCGGCGGCGCGATCGCGGCAAGCGTGGCGCTGGTTGCGGTGGTCGGACTGGTCAATCGGGTCGATCCGGTCGCCCCCGGAACAGGCAGCGCAGCGGTGCCGGATTTCGTCGGTCAGACCACCGCGCTGGACCGTCAATTCAGCCGTCGCGTCGAGCCGGCCGGATTCGGCGGTGTCGGGCGCGAAGTCGGGGTGCAACAGCTCAGCGAGCAACAGCGCATCAACCGGATCATGATTCGCCACAGCCAGGTCGCCGGCAGCAACGGCTTCATCTCCTTTACCCCGGTTCTGGCCGCACCGGCACTGGTTGAAGTCGAACCATCGCTCGCAACCGCGGCCGAGCCCGATCCACTCGACTCCGCAGCACAGGGCGAGGCGACGCAGGTTCGGGAATGACGTGGTGATGCTGCGCCGGATCGCTGTTCTTGCATGGACGCTGGCAGCAGGCAGCGTTCAGGGCCTGGATGCCGACGTCGAGCAGTGGCTGGTGCAGATGGACCATGCCATGGCCTCGATCAGTTATCGCGGCACGCTGGTCAGCACCGGACCGCACAGGATCGACAGCTTGCGTGTGCTGCATCGTATCGACGGGCAGGGTGGCGTGCGCGAGCGGATCTATGCGCTGGACGGCCCGCGGCGAGAAGTGCTGCGCGACGGAGCCCGGGTGCGCTGCCTGATTTCAGGTCAGACTTCGCTGATCGTCGACAATCCGATCCCGACCCGCTTGCTGGCGCGGGTACCGCTGGCCGACATCCTCGAATCCTCGCCGGTCTACCAGGCCGAAATCGGTGGCGTTGATCGAGTCGCGGGCCGTGATGCCCGGATCATCGAGATTCGACCGCTCGATCGCTATCGCTATGGCCGCACGCTGTGGCTGGATTCCGACACCGGCATGCTGTTGCGCTCGGTGGTGTTTGATCCGGAGGGCGGAGTGGTCGAACAACTTTCCTTCGTCGAGATCGAGATCGGCGCAATGATCGAAGATTTCGAGCTGGAAAGCGAGCTTGACAACGCAGCGGATTTTGCGCGTTACACCATTCCCGGACGAGACGGTGAGGTCGCACTGAGCGGGTCGCGGCCGGAGTGGATTCCGGACAAGCTGCCGCGCGGATTCAGGCTCGTTTCAGTGGGCAGCGGCAGCCCGGCCAATCCATTCGAGCACCTGCTTTTCAGCGATGGTCTGTCGAATTTCTCGATCTACATCGAGTCCGGCGAACAGGCGGTGCTGGCCGAGCATGTCGAAGTGCGCGGCGCGACCCATATTTATACCGGCCGGGTCAAGGACCGCGTCGTGACGGTCGTTGGCGAAGTTCCGGCCGCAACCGTGCAGCTGGTCGGACATCATTTCCTGGTGTTGCAGCACCCGGCCCTGCGCCATCTTGAGTAAGTCTTGAGCGCGGGCGAAACCAACTGGGTCTGGCAGATCGGTCGGGTGGTGCCGGGCGCGGATGATCGTCTGCTGATCGAGTTTGCTGACCCGTCGAGCTGCAGTCGCTGTCGTTCCGGAAACGGCTGCGGCGCGGGCCAGCTTCAGCGGCTGTTCGGTCGCGGTCGACCGCTGCGCCTGCCCGCCGACACCGTCGCGGGGCTGGTGCCAGGCGCGCGGGTTCGGGTCGGTGTCGATTCGCGCTGGTTGTTGACCGCTGCGGCGATCGCCTATCTGCTGCCGCTGATCGCCTTCGTCATCGGTGCTGTGCTGGCCGGGCCCGCACTCGGCGCTTCGGATGGCGCAGCGCTGGCCGGCGGTCTGGCCGGCGTCGTGTTCGCCTGGATTATCGTGCGCCGCCTGATGCCGGGACTGCTGAATCCAAGGCTGCATCTGGGCGAAGTGCTTGAATCCCGGCCGGCGCGGAATCATTTACAACTTCAGCCGGTGGGCGAAGGTGCCTGCCGGCAAGATTCAATCGAAGCTCTCAAGGAATGAAAGACATGCAGAAGATCAAGGCACTTGTTGGTGCGTTTCTGATGATCGCGTCGGTGGCGCTGACCGCAATGACCTCAATGACCGCAATCGCCGCGCCGGCGGATTTCGTTGACATCGTCGAGGCCAGTGTGCCTGCGGTGGTCAACATCGAAACCACACGCTTTGGCCAGCGCGCTGAACCGGAGGCACAGCGCGGTCAAATGCCCGGGGACGTGCCTGAATTGTTTCGGCGCTTCTTCGAGCAGCCTTTCGGCGACGGCGGGTCACCACGCGGACGGCCGGATCAGCGTGGCGGTGGTTCCGGCTTCATCGTCGGCGCCGATGGGCTGATCCTGACCAATCATCACGTCATCGAAGAGGCGGACGAAATCATCGTTCGGCTGGCGGACCGGCGCGAGTTCGTCGCCGAGCTGGTCGGCTCGGATGCTGAAACCGATATCGCGGTGCTGCGCATCGAAGCCGACGGGCTGCCAACCCTGTCCTACGGCGATTCGACCGCGCTTCGGGTCGGTGAATGGGTGATCGCGATCGGCTCACCGTTCCAGTTCGAGCAGAGTGTGACTGCCGGAATCGTCAGCGCCAAGGGCCGGACCCAGGCCCAGCAGCAGTACGTGCCGTTCATCCAGTCGGATGTTGCGATCAATCGCGGCAACTCCGGTGGTCCGCTGATCGATATGCGCGGTCGGGTCGTGGGCATCAATTCCTGGATTCTCAGTGCCTCCGGCGGCAATATCGGCCTGTCGTTCGCGATTCCGATCGAGACCGCCGTCAGCACCGTCGAGCAGTTGCTCGAGTTCGGCAAGGTTTCGCGCGGCTACCTCGGCGTCGGCATCCAGAATGTCGATCGGCAGCGCGCCGACGCGCTCGGACTGGATCGGCCGGTCGGTGCGCTGGTCAATCGGGTCGAAGAAGGCAGCGCGGCGGCCCGGGCCGGAATCGAGGTCGGCGACGTGATCCTCGAAGTCGACGGTCGTTCGATCGAGGTGTTTTCCGACTTGCCGCCGATTGTGGGCTCGGTGCGCCCGGGACAGGAGATCAAGCTCAGGGTATCGCGCTGGGGCGAAGAGCGCACGGTACGTGTGACCCTGGATGAGCGCGATGAGACTGTGGCGGCAAGCGGTGACCAGGGCGCATCGGACCGCTCGCCGAGCAATGCGCTCGGTTTGACCGTCGAGCCAGTGGGCGAAGATATTCGCGGGCGTGCGCGTGATCTGGATGGTGGGGTCGTAGTCCGCGACATCGAGAGCGATAATGCCTATCGTGCCGGAATCCGCCGCGGCGATGTGATCCTGATGATCAACAATCGCGAAATCGGTGACATCGACGACTTCGAGGACGTGGTCGAAAGCATCGAGCCGGGGCGTTCGGTCGCGCTGCTGGTCTGGCGCAGCGGCAACACCCAGTTCCTGGCCTACACGCCGGAACAGGAGTGATCGACGCAAGTTGCCGCATCTGCCGCGGGTATAATCGCGCCGGCCGCCACCGCATCGTCGGTGGCGGCCTTGTTTTCGGCCTACACGGCCTGGCCCGCACCAATTGGCATCGACCATGACTGACTGCTCGCGCATTCGCAACTTCTCGATCATTGCGCACGTCGACCACGGCAAGTCGACCCTGGCCGACCGTTTCATCCAGGTCTGCGGTGGCTTGACCGAGCGCGAAATGGCCGAGCAGGTGCTCGATTCAATGGATATCGAACGCGAACGCGGCATCACGATCAAGGCCCAGAGCGTGACCCTGGACTACACCGCCGGCGACGGTCAGACCTACCAGCTCAACTTCATCGATACCCCCGGCCACGTCGACTTTTCCTATGAAGTGTCGCGTTCGCTGGCCGCCTGCGAGGGCGCCTTGCTGGTGGTTGACGCCGCCCAGGGCGTCGAGGCCCAAAGCGTGGCCAACTGTTACACCGCGGTCGAGCAGGGGCTGACCGTGATTCCCGTGATCAACAAGATCGATCTCCCATCGGCCGAGCCCGAGCGGGTCAAGGCCCAGATCGAGGACATCATCGGTATCGATGCCAGCGATGCGATCCTGGTCAGCGCCAAGACCGGCCTGGGGATTGCCGAAGTGCTTGAGGCGATTGTCAAGCGCATCCCGGCACCGGAAGACCGCGCGGGTCCGCTCAAGGCCCTGATCATCGATTCGTGGTTCGACAACTACCTCGGCGTCAACTCGCTGATCCGGATCAAGCAGGGCTCGTTGCGCAAGGGCGAGAAGATTCGGGTGATGTCGACCGGTGAGGAGCATGAGGCCGACCAGATCGGCATCTTCACGCCCAAACGCACCGGGACCTCAAGCCTCGGCTGCGGCCAGGTCGGCTTCATCGCCGCCGGCATCAAGGAAATCCACGGTGCGCCGGTCGGCGACACGCTGACCAATTCGAAGGACAGCGCGGAAAAGCCCTTGCCCGGCTTCAAGCCGATCCAGCCTCGGGTCTTCGCCGGCATCTTCCCGGTCGATTCTTCGGATTATCCGGACCTGCGCGAGGCACTGGACAAGCTGCAGCTGAACGACTCGGCACTGCAGTTCGAGCCCGAGACCTCGATGGCGCTGGGTTTCGGTTTCCGCTGCGGCTTTCTCGGCATGCTGCACATGGAGATCGTGCAGGAGCGGCTCGAGCGTGAATATGATCTCGATCTGATCATTACCGCGCCGACGGTGGTCTACGAGCTTGCCCTGACCGACGGCAGCATCATCGAGCTCGACAATCCGGCCGAGCTTCCACCCTTGAACAAGATTGCCGAAATCCGTGAGCCGATCATCCGCGCCAACATTCTGGTGCCGCAGGAGTATCTCGGTGCCGTGATCGGCCTGTGTGAGGAGAAGCGCGGTGCCCAGGTCGACATGCGTTTTCTCGGCGGCCAGGTGCAGCTGAGCTACGAGCTGCCGCTGGCCGAGGTGGTGATCGACTTTTTCGACAAGCTCAAGTCCTGCAGCCGCGGATTTGCTTCGTTCGAGTACGCGTTCGAACGCCATCAGGCCGGGCCGTTCGTGCGCCTCGACCTGCTGATCAACGGCGAGAAGGTCGACGCGCTGAGCAGCATCGTCCATCGCGATCAGTCTCAGCGCCAGGGCCGCGACCTGGCCGAGCGGATGCGTGAGCTGATACCGCGACAGATGTTCGATATCGCGATTCAGGCCTCGATCGGCGCGAGCATCATCGCGCGCTCCACGGTCAAGGCCTACCGCAAGAACGTCACGGCCAAGTGCTATGGCGGCGACGTATCGCGCAAGCGCAAGCTTTTGGAGAAGCAGAAAGCCGGCAAGAAGCGGATGAAAAACGTCGGCAACGTCGAGATTCCGCAGGAGGCCTTTCTGGCCGTGCTGCGCAATGATCGCGACCGGAGCTGAACGGCAGAAGTTGAACGACAGTAACTGAACGACAGCAACCGAGTCGCCGCAACGACAAGCAAACCTGGAGAAACACGTCCGATCATGAATATCGACTTTGAACTGATCATCACGCTGCTGACGTTGCTCAGCGGTGCCGGCTGGCTGCTGGACCGGTTCTGGCTGCGGCGCCGGCGCCGCGCGCGGCTTGCGGCTGGCGAAATCGACAGTGATCAGCCCTCAAGGCCGGTCGAGTATGCGGTGTCGTTCTTCCCGTTGCTGCTGCTGGTGCTGGTGTTCCGTTCGTTCCTGTTCGAACCGTTCAAGATTCCGTCGGGCTCGATGCAGCCGACCCTGCTGATCGGTGATTTCATTGTCGTATCGAAGTTCTCCTACGGTTTCCGCCTGCCGGTGCTGCGCACCGTGCTGATCGAGACCGGCAAGCCGGAGCGCGGCGATGTATTCGTGTTCCGTTCGGTGGAGCAGGCCGGCGTCAACATGGTCAAGCGCGTCATTGGTCTGCCCGGCGACACCATTACCTACCGCAACAAGAATCTGTACGTCAACGGCGAACTACAGCCCCAGGAGCTGATCGCGCCGTGGATCGGCGAGGGCATCAACCGCAACCTGCCCGGTACCCGGCCGGAGCTGCGCACTGAACGGCTGGGTGAGCTCGAGCACTCGATTCTGATCCATCCGCGCCGGCTCGATCCCGGCAGCCAGAGCTGGACCGTGCCGGAAGGCCACTATTTCGCCCTCGGCGACAACCGCGATCGATCACACGACAGCCGTGGCTGGGGCTTCGTGCCGGAGCAGAACCTGGTCGGGCGCGCCGAGCGCATCTGGATGCATTGGGATTGCGCGCGTGGCTTCTGTATCGATTTCTCGCGTATCGGTGATAAGATTCAGTAATGCTTGAGAAAGTCAGGCAGCTGGCGGGGGAGCGCCGGCCATTGGGACCCATGGGAGATACTGCGATGCAGTCCAGACAAGATGGAATGACACTGATCGGTTTCCTGTTCGTGCTGGCCGCGGTGCTGTTCGTGGCCTACATCGGCATGAAGCTGGTACCGGTCTACCTCAACCATATGTCGGTGGTTTCGGTGCTCAAGACCATGAACGAGGTACCGGGTGCGGCCAACATGAGCGAGGGTCGGATTCGCGACCTTCTGTCGCGCAAGTTCACCACCAGCTATGTCGAGCATGTCCGGCCGCAGGACATCCAGATCGTGCGCGGTGGCGGCACCCGACTGGTTGCCGCCTACGAAGTGCGGGTCTCACTGGTCGGCAATCTCGATGCAGTGGCCATGTTCGAATATGAACAGTCGCTGCAGCAAGCGCCTCGACAATAGCTTGGAGGCGCGCAATCCGGAATCCGGTCACGCGATTCGTGGGATGGCGCATCGCTTTTCCGACCCGGAGCTGCTGCAGCGCGCGCTGACGCATCGTTCCTGCGGCAACAGCAACTATGAGCGACTCGAATTTCTCGGCGATGCAGTGCTTAGCTGCGTCGTCGCCGAACTGCTGTATCAGCGCCATCCGCAGCTCGACGAGGGTGACTTGTCGCGCCTTCGGGCGCTGCTGGTGCGCGAGCGCTCGCTGGCCGAGATTGCCCGGCAGCTGCAGCTCGGGGATCAGCTTCGACTGGGTCCGGGTGAACTCAAAAGTGGCGGTTACCTGCGAGCTTCGATCCTGGCCGACGCGGTGGAGGCGCTGATCGGCGCGATTTTTCTCGATGCCGGCTATGCCGCCGCCAAAGATCAGATCGTGCAATGGCTCAGCGAGCGGATCGAATCACCGCCGCCGCTGGATTCATTGAAGGATTCCAAGACTCGCCTGCAGGAGCTGCTGCAGGGCCGCGGTCTGGCCTTGCCGGTTTACGAACTGGTCGAGGTCCACGGCGCCGACCACGCCCGAAGCTTCCGTGTGCGCTGCACCGTCGAAGCACTGGCCGAGCCGCTGGAAGCGCGCGGTGGATCACGTCGCAAGGCCGAACAGGCCGCCGCTGCAGCGGTACTGCAGGCGATTTCCAGGAGCAGCAACGAGTGAATCCGGCCGGAAAGTTTCACTGCGGAACCATTGCCTTGATCGGGCGACCGAACGCCGGCAAATCGACCCTGCTCAATCGTCTGGTCGGCGAACGCGTCTCGATCGTGACGCACAAGCCGCAAACCACGCGGCATCGGGTCACCGGCATCGTCAACCTTGACCAGGCCCAGCTGGTGCTGGTCGACACACCGGGGCTGCACAAGCGTCGCGATCATGCGCTCAATCGTCACCTGAACCGGGTCGCAGCCGATTCCCTGCGCGATGTCGATCTGGCGCTGCTGGTGGTCGATGCGGCGCATCCGGATGCCGAGGATGAGGCCGCAGCGCGTGCCGTGGCCCAGTCTGGCACACCGGTGGTGCTGGCCTTGAACAAGATCGATCGGCTATCCGGTCGCGACGAACTGCTGCCCCTGACCCGATCCTGGATCGAGCGTCTGCAGCCGCTCGAAGTGTTCTACATCTCGGCGCTGAAGGGCGATGGCGTCGATGCGCTGGCGCGCGGTCTTGCCGCCCGACTTCCCGAGCAGCCACCGATGTTCCCGCCGGATGAATTCACGACCGCCTCGTCGCGCTTTCTTGCTGCCGAAATGGTGCGCGAGCCGCTGATGCGGAATCTGCACCAGGAGATTCCCTACGGCATCACGGTGATGATCGAATCGTTCGAGGAACTGCCCGGTCGTCTGCTGATTGCGGCCAACATTCTGGTCGGTGAGAAACGCCACAAGGGCATCGTGATCGGTCGCGGCGGGGAGACGCTCAAGCGCATCGGCATCCAGGCGCGCAAGGCCATGGAGGAATTGTTCGGTTTGCCGGTGCACCTCGATCTGCACGTCAGTGTCGAACCCGGATGGACCGAGCGCGAGGGCGAATTCGAGCGTCTCGGATACACCCGTTGACCCGGGTTGACCGCGCGCCCGGTTTTGTCCTGCACCGTCGCGCCTGGCGCGACACCAGCCTGATTCTGGAGCTGTTCTGCAGCGAGCACGGCCGGATTGCCGCAGTTGGACGCGGTGCGCGGTCGCCGCGATCGAAGATGTTCGGTCTCACCGAACCATTCCGTCCGCTCGATGCCTCGTGGAGCCGGCGCGGCGAGTTGGCGACCCTGACCGGTCTCGAGCCGGCCGGGGCGGCGCATCGCTTGAGCGGTCGCGCGGTATTGTGTGGCCTGTATGCCAATGAACTACTGCTGCGCCTGCTGCCGCGCGACGATCCCGAACCGGGAGTCTTCGAAGCCTACTGCCAATTGCTGCCGCAACTGGTCGAAGCCGAGCGCCAGGCACCCGCGTTGCGCGCGTTCGAGCTGGCGCTGCTGGATGCAGTGGGTGTGTTGCCCGACTTCGGTCATTGTGCCGATTCGGGTGAGCCGGTTCAGGCCGGACTGCGCTACCGGGTCGAGCCGGGCACGGGCGTGCAGCACTGCCCGCCGGGCCGGCGCGGCACGGACGGCGGGTTGCTGCTGGCGCTGGCTGCGCGCGCGAACCTCCCGGCCACGGCACTCCCCGAGCTGCGCGTGCTGATGCGAGAATTGATCGAGCATCAGCTTGACGGCCGACCGCTGTCGACCCCGGAACTTTTACGGAACTACCCCACATGAATAGACCACTGCTCGGCGTCAACATCGACCACGTTGCGACCCTGCGCCAGGCTCGCGGCACGGACTATCCTTCGGTATCCGAGGCCGCACGCGTGGCCGAGGCGCATGGTGCGGATCTGATCACGATCCATCTGCGTGAAGATCGCCGCCACATCCAGGATCACGATGTGGCTGTCCTGATCGAGCAGTCGCGAACCCGACTCAACCTCGAAATGGCGCTGACGCGCGAGATGCTGGAGATCGCGCTGCGCCATCGGCCGGCAGATGTCTGCCTGGTGCCGGAGCGACGCGCCGAACTGACCACCGAGGGGGGACTGGATGTGATTGCCCATGCCGCCCAAGCGGCCGAATTCTCGGCCGAGCTCGGCGCTGCCGGAATCCGCGTGTCCTTGTTCATCGATCCGGATCCGGCGCAGATCCTGGCCGCTGTCGACAGCGGCGCACCGGTGATCGAGATTCACACCGGTGCCTATGCCAACGCGCGCGAGCCGGCGGCGGTGCAACGCGAGCTGGAGCGGATCGAAACCGCGGCCGCGCTGGCTTCGGCACAAGGCCTGGTGGTCAACGCCGGTCATGGGCTGCACTACCAGAACATCGGACCGGTCGTGGCGCTGGATGTAGCGCGCGAATTCAACATCGGTCACGCCATCGTGGCGCGCGCCCTGTTCGTCGGTCTGGGGCGAGCGGTCGAGGAAATGAAAGCTTGCACTAGTGGGCCACGCGGATAGTTCGGTAACGCTCAGAGCCTCTGTGCCGGTGCGAATCA
>NPIE01014925.1_pt3 | contig 15792 bp, 18 predicted proteins | sample 8637661 | NCBI WGS metagenome assembly NPIE01 (sample SAMN07420842, study PRJNA396082) | bioreactor metagenome | isolation source: sample BA12 brine-fed electro-methanogenic bioreactor BA | place: Japan: Kochi | collected 2016-12-09 | reverse complement strand
GAGGGATGGTGAATAAGGCGGGGTCAAGGCTGAACGGCGCGTCGTCCCATGCGAAAACAGGGGATGGGATAGCGTGGCAGCCGGCGACGGTCCTGCTGATCAAGCTGTTCGGTCGCCGCTTGGGCGGCGCTGAGTCTATGAGCCCAGGATTCTGGAAGGATTCTTCGGCGCGCCAAGGACGTGGATATGTGAGAGGCCGCGCCGACAGTCTGATGGTGGATTGCGATCCTTTGCCGTGTGCAGGAGCGCAGTCGGGCGACACCGTTGTCGATATCCCCTACATTGTAATATGATAGTGTGATATGACTTTTTCAGGCCAAGCGCAGGAGGCTCGCCATGCCTATCAAAGCAAAATTGTTCATGAGCGGTCTCAGCCAGGCAATCCGGTGGCCAGCCAAGCTGCGTATGAATGCCCGCGAGGTCCTGATCGAACGATTCGGACAGGGCTTTCTGGTGCAGCCGGAACCCACGTCCAAGCAGGATCTTGGGGCATGGCTGCGCGAGTTCTACGCCAGCACCGAGCCGCTACCGGAAGACTTTCTGGTCGAACGTGAAGATACCGCTCCCCAGCAGCGCGACTGGGACTGAAGCATGCGCCGGACGTTGGATACGAACATCTGCAGCTACATACTCCGGCGAAGGCCGGAACATGTTCTGGAACGTTTTGCAGCCCTGAATGCGGAGGCGGTTTGGCTGTCGGTGATTGTCGCGGCCGAGTTGCGTTTCGGAGCAGTCAGGCTCGGTTCAGCGCGCTTTGCTGCCGTCATTGAAGCCTGGCTGGCCGGTTTCGATATACGGCCGTGGCCCATTGAGGCGACGCGGTGTTACGCGGATGTTCGGGCTACGTTGGAGCGGCGGGGGCGGCCCATCGGCAACATGGATCTGATGATTGCTGCGCATGCCTTGGCTGAGGACAGCGTGATCATCACCAATAACGCGAGGGAGTTCCGTCGCGTGCCCAGGCTTGCAGTGGAAGAATGGGGATAGACTTGTCGAGTTCTTGTGGTCAGGTCTTGTTTCACGAGTTCTTGTGGTCAGGTCTTGTTTCATGCAGTTGGAGCAAATGCATGAAACAAGACCTGACCCCATCACTCCCATCACTCTGAAAGTTGAACGAACAGCCGTTTCGCTACGCCTTCGCGTTGGAATCGAACGGGATCACGGCGCCAGCGCCAGCCGTTCCAGCAGGTGGTCGGCGGCGGGGGATTCTTCGCAAAGCGTCAGTTTTTCGCCACGAGTCAGGCGCTTGAGTCGATATTCGACCCGGAGCGCCAACGACCGTCCGCCCACGGCGACGGCGTAGCGCAATTCCACGGATGTGGCGCCCCGTGTGAATCGGGCGGCCCGTGTGCGGCCGGCGCGATGTTCGTGCAAGCGACGAACCGGGTCGGTGGTCACACCGGTGTAGAGGCGTCCGTCGCAGTCCAGGATGTAGATCCACCACACTGGCGCGGCTGCTTCGTTGCTCATTCTTGCAACTGCTCTCCAAAGAGACGCATTATGGCCATCGCCTGACGAGTCGGCCTCCGAGACGAGCTTCCCCAAAAGCCGGATAATGACGGGTTCTGGAAATGGCTGCGCGCCGTTTTCGCCAAACCGGCTCAGGTGCCCACGTCCAGGAATCCCGGGGTCTTTACCTTTGCATCAACGATCCCGGCGAAAATCGTCGGGTCCTCTCGACGGCGTCTCAGCTTGCCGCCATCAGCATTCGTTGATTGCGTTCGCCGGCGGCAACCGGAATCGACAGTAGTGGCCTGACGATCTGGAAAGTGCCCGATCCAGCGTTGCCAATTCGCAGTCCAGCGCCTCGGCCAGCGCCACATGGCAGGCATCGTAGGCGGTGACATTCGAACGCAAGGCCCAAACTCGCTCCGCGATGGGCTCGTACGCGAACAGCTCGCATCGCAAACGAATCAGTTGGTGATGCGCCAGTGCTGCGTTGTCCTCGCTGATGTCACCGGCCAGCGCTGCGCGCCGCAGGATATTCGCGGATTCGATTGGCATCAGGTGCGGAGCACAAAGGTTGGCGGACTCCAGCAGTTGCTCGGCCCAACTGCCTTCCGGCCCCTTGTCGACCAATGCCGCGACAACCACCGAGGCATCCACCACCAGGTTCATCGGCGGTCCAGGTCTCGCAACTGCAGAATGCGCTCGGCAGACAATTGAACATTCGTTTGCTGCTTGCGCGCCCGGATCTCCTCCATCAGGCTGTTGTTGTCCGGCCGCCGAGCCAGCGCAATCAACTGCCCGCGCAGGTATTCCTGCAGCGACTGCCCGCCACGGGCAGCCCGCGCGGCGAGTTCATCCCGCGCCTCAACAGGAACATTTCGAATCGTGATGGACTTGCTCATGCATGCACCTTAGCAGCATCACATTCATTTTGCATTGAGCCTGGCAGCGGGCCAAAAGCTTGCAGACGCACGATCTACGGTCGTCGCAGCGCCAACAGCCGCGCCGCCACGGCTTGTGGCCGGGCCAGCCACTTATTGAATCCCGAACCGGCGGCAAGGAGTCATGAGCCCACCTTGTGCGCTGCCGCTGTGTCTTGAAATGCGAGTCAGGCGGGGTGACGGCAATTTCGGTAGCGGTCCGCAAAATGGGAAGAGGAGGGCACATGGCGAAGAGATCCATCCTGGATCAGATAGAATCGGGCGAGCGGGCACGACGGTTGATTCCGGCAGCCTCTGATCAACGCAATGAATCTCTCCGTTTTCGGCGCAGGGAGAGTGGCGAAGTCTACTGAATATGGGCTATGCATGAAACAAGACCCCAATGCCCTTCAATTGACTGATTGCAGGAAGAGCAAAATGACGCAGTCCAGATCGACTAACGTTAGAACCTGGTTTCCGATGCTTGCTATGGCGTTCGTCTTGCTGCCAGGATGCGGCACCTACCGAATGGCCGGACTGGAAGACAATCCATACGGCGCGTCCGCGATGATGACCTTGCCAAGCCCTGTGATGTATTCGGGAATATATATTACTCACATCGACTGCAAGAGTAGAGGAGTAGGCTTATACAAGCGATACGAATTGGTTCCAGGATGGAGGGTAATTACGTTCGCTGGAAATGACCAATTGTATGTGCCGCCAAATCCGAAGAGCTATCTCTTCAAAGCCCTTCCAGGTGCCATGTACACGTTCGAGCGAAATTATAAGCATCGATCAGATGATTGGATTCTTGATATCCTTGACCAGGAAAGCAACCAGCCAATCGAGAGTGAATGGTACTGGGCCAATTGGTCCTATTGGTCGGGTGCCGAGCCCGATCCAACTATGTGTGAAGTCGCCGCCTCCATGAATGCGACAGAACAAGCTCATGAAGTCGCTACAGGCAATTGAACCGGGCGATACTTGCGTTGGGCGGATAGAAGCGGTGATGCGCCAGCTCCATGAGGTTTCGCGAACAAAGCCGGGATCACGTTCCACGTCTTTTTGGTTCCAACGAAGCACAGAAAATTGGATATCTACATGTCGATAGTCACACGTATTGTCAAGCACTTTCTCATATTTGCTACAGCCCTGACGGCACTTGATTGCCAATCAAGCCCCGACCCTTCAGACGCCAAGCTATCAATAGTGGATTTGAGCAACCCACATGACGAACGTCAGCATCTCTATAGGCTTGGAACCAATTCCGAATCAGATATAGATCTTAAGATTCGGCTGTCGAAATCTACGGATGATGTTTATTGCAGGAAATCGACCATCTATTCACAGGACACCATTTCGGCGTCTGAACCCAGTACTCGGCACTTCGGGTTTAGTCAGATGAGATTGCCCCATGTTGCACTCTATGAGTGGCATCTTTGCTTCGAGCATGAAGGGATAACCTACAAGGGTTGGCGAGGCTTTGATCCGGGACCCGGTACTTCATTGTCAATCAACTGCAACATAGCGACATCCACGCTGAATGACCGAGACACCGCGAGGTATCTTTGCAGCCTCGATCGCGTTTCCATGAATCGAAAAAACTACGGAGAGTATGCTGCTATATGCTCCGCTGATGGGATAGATTGCCGTCGATTTGAAACGAGGCGAGAACTTGAGGTATGGAATAGCCTGAATGGTGATTCAAGGTTGGCAGAAAAGCTGACACTAGCCGTTCTAAAACATGATCTTCAATCCCGTTCAACTGGAGGTAGTGAAACCTACGTTGCCGCCAATCCGATGCCCATCTTTCTTTCCGTAGAAGGCGATGACCCCACGCCTTGGTTGATGGATCAGATTCGAATACTTGACTTAGAAATTTACCCCGGCAGTGATTGGGTCAATGGAAAGGGAATGACTTATTCGGTGAATACGATAACCCCGATCTCGGAGAATTCTGTTTCACTAATAGTCAGTACCTATTGTGGCTCACTTTGCGCATCGGGAAGCACGGTCGTTCTTGTGCTAGAAGACAAGGAATGGAAGGTGATATCCCACGAGCTGAACTGGATCTCTTGACTGGCACCTAATAGCTGAGACCTTAAAGGGAATTCCGGGGACAGTATGCTTATTTCTCATGGCAATTCTGTGGATTCCGGGAAAACCGAATGCGGACATCCATGTGAGCCTCTCCGCAGCCATTCAGTTACGACTTGCTTCGGGCGCCAATCGCAGATTTCTGCGGCTTGCATGAGCCGATTGTCATGGATCCAGAGTCCTGGATTCGCAGCCAGCGCGACGGCAGCCAGCAGGTGGGCATCGATGAGTCCAATGCCTTTGCCCATGAGGCGGTTCGACTCGATGAAAGTCATGACCGCTACTTGTCAACGGGGCTTCAGGGAGGCTGGACAGAAGCTGCAGCGTCACGATCTAGCCCCTGACTGGCGCGCTGGCCAAGATCAAGGCATGCTCTACAGGTGTGTCGTGAGGCTTTGCGGGCGTGCCGGTCAAGGCCCGGGTGTTGCGCTCTTGACGGCCGCGAAGGCTGTGAAGTTGAAGCACTGGAACCAGTCGATCACGGAATCGAAGCCGGCGCGCTGCAGGCGTTCGTGGTGCGCCTGACGGGTTTCCGGAATCAGCACGTTTTCCAGTGCCTGGCGCTTGCGCGCAATTTCTAGATCGGAGTAACCCTGGGCGCGCTTGAAGTCGTGGTGGTGGGTATCGAGCCAGTGCTGGCGTGGCGCGGGCTCGAAGGCCAGCTTTTCGGCCAGCAGCAGCACGCCGCCGGGCACCAGGCCGTCATGAATGCGCCGGATCAGCGTCTCGCGCCGGGCCAGCGGCAGGAACTGCAGCGTGAAGTACAGCAGCACCACCGAGGCATTGTCGATTTCAATCTCGCCGATATCGGCCTCGATCACCTCGACCGGTACGCGCGAGTTGTCGGCCGCGATGATTTCGCGGCAGCGCGCGACCATTCCCGGTGCGTTGTCGACCGCGATGATCGAGACGTCCTCGGCCTGTACCGCGCGGCGCGCGGCCAGTGTTGCGGCACCCAGCGAGCAGCCCAGGTCGTAGATCCGGCTGCCGGGCTGGGCCGCGCGCTGCACCGGCAGCGCGGTCAGTTCCAGCAGCAGTCGGTAGCCGGGCACCGAGCGCTCAATCATGTCCGGGAAGACCCGCACCACCTGCTCGGAGAATTCGAACGGTGCCGGCGGCTGCTCGCGGTAGAGGCGGTCGCGGCTCATCGTGATGACTCGGCCGGCTGTTCAATGAGTCGGCGCAGCTGCGGCGCCAGAAGCGGAGCCAGCGCGATCTCCGCATACGCCGACTTGACTGAATCGGTGCACACCAGCTGCGCGATTTCCGCTTCGGCCAGGGTGGCAAGGCAGCGTTTGTCGAACAGGCCGTGGACGACGATGCAGACCGGTGGGCTCAACCCGGCGCGCTGCACCGCGCGGGCCGCTTCGGCCAGCGTGTGCCCGCTGGAGGCGATGTCGTCGACCAGCACCGGGTTCAGGCCCTCCAGTCCGTCCAGCCCGGAACTGTCGATGGAGACCTTGCGGTCGCCGTGGCGGGTCTTGTGCAGCACGCGCCATGGCAATCCATGCGGCGCCGCAACGGCTTCGACCCATTGCGCGCTTTCTTCATCCGGGCCGATGATCACGGGCCGCTCGACCTGCTCGACGACCCAGTCGGCGATCGCGCCGGCCGCGCTCAGGACACAGCTTTCAAGCCGGTAGATGTCGTCCAGCGAGTTGTAGCGGTGCAGGTGCGGATCAACCGTCAGCAGCCAGTCGAAGCGCGCCGACAACCATTCGGCGAAACTGGCCGAGGTCAGCGCTTCGCCGCTGCGGAAACGCCGGTCCTGGCGCATATAGGGCAGGTAGGGGCAGACCAGGCCGAGCCGGGTCGCGCCGCGCTCGCGCGCCAGCTCGGCGGCAAACAGCAAGGCCGGGATCTTCGGGTCGGGCCGATCGAGCCGGGCGACCAGTGCGGCCGGCCCGGACAGCTCGGCGGCCAGGCGCAGGTAGCTTTCGCCGTCGGGAAAGCGACGATGTTCGAGGCTTGCGCAGGCCCAGCCGAGCTGATCGGCCAGCGCTTCGGCAAGGTCGTCGGCGCCGGGCAGCGCGATCAGTTGCATTGGTTTGGGTTCTCGATCGAGGAGGGTTTGCGGTCGTCATCGACCAGTTCGATGATGTCGCCGTTGCCGAAGGCGTATTCGCGCGCGTACTCGAGTTCGCCCCGGGTCTCGGCATGAATGGTGTAGAGCGGCTGACCAGCCTCGACCACATCGTCGATGTGGACGTGCAGCGCGATCCCTGCGGCGGGTGCGGCCGGCGCCCCGGCCAGCTTGGCGACCCGACCGAGGCGGCGATTGTCGAAGCCGGTCACGCGACCGCGGTGCGCTGCCTCGACCACGTGGCGCTGGGCCGCAACCGGTGGCGTGCGCAAGCCGCCCTGGGCTTCGCAGATGTCCTTGAAGCGGCGCCAGGCGCGACCCGAGTCCAGGGTCTCCAGCGCCAGTTCCAGGCCCTGCCCGGGCTCGGCCACGCCGCCCATCTCCAGAAGCTCGGCGGCAAGGCGCGCGGCGCGCCGACGCAGATCGGCCGGCGCTTCGGGCAAGTTCTGCAGCACCGCCAGCACATCGTGCGCCTCCAGCGCCGGCCCAATGCCGCGGCCGACCGGTTGACGACCGTCGGTCAACAGCACGCGGGTCTCGAGGCCGAACGCGGCCGCGGTTTGCTCCAGCCGCAGCCGCAGCCGCTCGCCGTCGGCCGCGCTGCGCACCTTGGCGGTCGGGCCGACCGGAAGGTCGAGTACCAGATGGGTGGCACCGGCTGCGATCTTCTTCGACAGTACCGAGGCGACCAGCTGGGCTTCGGCATCCAGGTCCATCACGCGCGCAACCCGGATCAACAGATCATCGGCCGGGCTGAGCCGCACCGAGCCGCCCCAGACCACGCAACCGCCGACCTGCTCGACCACGCGCCGCATCCGGCCCAGGTCCAGATTGACCGGGGCCAGCATTTCCATGGTGTCGGCGGTACCGGCCGGCGAGGTGATCGCGCGTGACGAGGTCTTGGGAATCGACAGGCCGTTGGCCGCGACGATCGCGACCACGATCGGCGTGGTCCGGTTGCCGGGCAGGCCGCCGACGCAGTGCTTGTCCATCCGTCGGATCAGGTCGCCCCAGTCGAGGCGCTCGCCGGCATCGACCATCGCCCCGGTCAGCGCGATCAGTTCCTCCGGGTCGAGGTCGCGGGCGGCGATGGCGGTCAGGAACATCGACAGTTCGATATCGTCGTAACGGCCGCGCACGATGTCTTGCAGAATCGCCGTCAGGCTTTCGCGCCCCAGGCGCTCACCGTGCACCTTGCCGCGCACCGCGGACAGCGAGTCGACCGGCCGCGGGTGACTGATATGCAGCCGCTCGCCGTCGCGCAGCTGCAGCGTCTGCCAGGCCGTGCGCGACAGTCCGATTTCGTCGTGCTCGAGCAGGCCGGTATCGGTCTGGTACAGGGTTGCGATGATTTCGCCGTGGGCACCGCGCAGCCGCACCCGGGCATGGGCGACAAAGCCTTCCGAGCGGCATACCGGGCTGTCGGCGCGCAGGATCGCGATCGGCCGGTCGCGGGTGTCGAGATCGATGCAGCGCGCCCGCAGGTTGTTGCTGGATTCGGGCAGCGGCTGCCCGTGCGGCGCGGTCTGAATCCGGCTCATGACAGCGAGTAGCGTTCGCCGTGCTCGGGCACGCTCGCATTCCAGCCGAGTTGTTCCTCGATGCGGTGGCGCATCGTGTCGGCCGCCTCGGCCTCGCCGTGCACGACGAAGCATTGCCGCGGTGAGCGCGCGCTGCCGCCCAGCCAGGCCATGATCTCGTCGGCGTCGGCATGGGCCGAGAGCATCTCCAGGTTCTGCACCTCGGCTCGCACCGGCCAGTACTGGCCGTGAATCTTGACTTCAGTCGCCCCGCCGACCATCGCTGCACCGCGCGTGCCGCCGGCCTGGTAGCCGGTAAACAGGATGCTGTGCTGCGGCTCGGGGGCGTAGACCTTGAGGTGATGCAGCACCCGCCCGCCGGTGGCCATGCCGGAGCCGGCGATGATGATCTTGGGCATCGGGTCGTGGTCGAGGGTTTTCGATTCCTGCGGGTCCTGTACGTAGCGCGGTAGTGAACAGGCCGATTCGGCTTGCGCTGGCGTCAGGCGATGGTCGTCCGGATGGTCGGAAAAGACCTTGGTGGCGTTGATCGCCAGCGGGCTGTCGAGAAATACCGGCACGCGCGGAATCCGGCCGGCCTGCATCAGGCGGTCGAGGTGGTACAGCAGCGTCTGGGTGCGGCCGACGGCGAAGGCCGGAATCAGCAAGGTGCCGCCGCGCGCGACGGTGGTCGAGACGACGCGCGCCAGTGCGGCTTCCGGATCCTCGTCGTTGCGGCTGCGGTTGCCGTAGGTCGACTCGACCAGCACATAGTCGGCGTCCGGGATCGGTTCGGGCGGCGCCATGGTCGCGCTGGCCGACGAACCCAGGTCGCCGCTGACCAGAATGCGCGTGCCGTCGATCTCCAGCACTACGCTGGCGGCACCCAGGATATGGCCGGCGCGATGGAATTCCAGCGTGATTCCGGGCGCGATCGGCATCGACTCATGAAACGGTGCCGGGTGGAACAGGCGCAGACAGGCTTCGGCGTCGGCACGGGTATACAGCGGCCGCGCCGGCTGATGGCGGCTGAAGCCGTGGCGGTTGGCAAACGCGGCGTCTTTCTCGTGGATGAAGCCCGAGTCCGGCAGCAGGTAGCGGCACAGGTCGGCGGTCGCGGCGCTTGCATGCACCGGGCCTGTGAAGCCCTCGCGCGCGAGCACCGGCAGCCAGCCGGAATGATCGAGGTGGGCGTGCGTCAGGACCACGCAGTCCAGTGACTCCGGCGGCAGCGGCAGCGGCTTCCAGTTGCGCAGGCGCAGCTGCTTGTAGCCCTGAAACAGGCCACAGTCGACCAGGATGCGTCGCTGTCCGGCCTCGATCAGGAATTTCGAGCCGGTGACGGTACCGGCCGCGCCGAGGAAGCGGATCGAGAGCCCGGAGGCTTTGGATTCAGCGGGCTTCGAAGCCATCGTCGAAAATCCCGTCGGTCAGCGCGGCGAGCACGCCGGGCTCGGTGACTCGCAGCACGAACAGGCCGCGATTGATGTCGGAGACCAGTACCGTGCCGTTGTCGAAGAACGGGAACACGTTCCAGGCGCCGGAAAAGCCCAGCCCGTCACCATTGGGGAAGGTGTCGAAAAACGCGACCTCGGTCAGCGCGGCCTTGGCCGGGTCGTCGATGCGCAGGATGCGCAGCCCGCGGCGGTAGTTGGCCTGGAAGGTATACGGCCCGATCACATACTGGTTGTGGTCGATCGCCAGGCCACCGGCGATGTATTCGGCCGCCGCGGGTGCCTGGTCGAGCAGCGCCAGGTCGAACACCAGCGTGCGTGTGCCGGCCAGGCTGAACTGGTCCTCGTCGAGCTCGTCGTCGGTGACGAAATAGCGCTGGTCCGGCGTCAGCCAGCCCTGGTGGGTATAGCCGCGCTGGTTGTAGCCGTGGCGTGCGATCAGCACCGGTGCCTGCTTGTCGCTGACATCCACCAGCGTGACCGTGTCTTCGTTGCTGGCAAAGCAGATCTCGCGGCCGGTGTAACGAGCATCCGGGCCGCGGTAGATCACGCACTGGACGTCGTGGGTGTAGCCATCGTCGGCATAGCAGCCGGCGAAGCTCGGCTGGGTCGGTGTGCGCAGGTCGATCATGTGCAGGCCGCCGGAACAGGTGTTGCCGCCGATGGCATAGCCGAAGCCGCTTTCTTCATTGATGGAGATGTTGTGGGCGCTGGACAGACCGGTGTAGTGGGCGTCCATGGTGAAGCTGACCGGTGGATTGGCCACCGAGCGCAGCCGGGTCAGGTCGAATACCTGGACGCCGTGGCCGGTGACGTTGTCGGCGACGATGAAGGCATGATTGTCGAAGGTCTTGATGTCAGCCCAGACGTTGTTGGCCACACCCGGCGGGCGCGGCAGGTTGCCGAGATAGACCGGGTTGGCCGGGTCGGTGACTTCGACGAAGGCCACCCCGTTGGACCGGCCCATCAGCGCGTAGTAGCGCCCGGTCTGTTGGTCCTTCCAGCCCCAGGAGTCCGAGCCCTGTCCGCCGCCGATCTCGGGCAACTCCAGCCAGCCGGCCAGCTCCACGCCCGAACACGGAAAGATGTCGGATATGCCGTTGACGCAGCCGGCCGGACCACGCCAGGCATACTCGATGCGCTCCTCGCCATGCATGTGCTGGGCCAGCGATTCGAAGCCCAGATCCGGATGCAGCTTGCCGAGTTCGAGCGCGCGTTCGGAGGTAAAGCAGGCCCAGGTCAGGGTCGGGATTGCAAGGGCGGCGAGCAGCGTGGCGGTGCGTCGGGTCATCATTCGAATCCGTCGTTGAAGATCAGGTCCGCCACTTCGACCGCACGCGGCAGGCCGGTCTGGCCCTGGCTGTCGACCGCGGTCACGAACAGGCGGGCATTGGCGGGCAGTGTAACGCCGGCCGGCAGCGACACATCGAAGGCGATGTTGACTGCCGGCGTGGCCAGAGTGAAATCGAACACCGGCGCGCCGGTTTCGGCCGGTGCGCCGAGCGCGACCCGGATCGTGACCACGTCGCTGGTCGGATCCAGCGCCGGCGGTTCGGTCACGCCGCCGCGGAAATAGCGGCTGTCGTCGGCCGTGCCGAGCAGCCGGATCGCACCCTGCTCGAAGCTGACCGCGAGCGTCGTGATCTCGGGCCCGGCCGGCGCCTGGTAAGGACGCCGGGCTGCCTTGGCCGCCAGCTTGAGTGCATTGCGATTGACCGGCCAGACGGTGGATTCAAAGCTGGTGCAGGACTGGGTAAAGCTGGTGCCGACCTCGAAGGTGTAGGCGGCCACACCGAACTCGCCATAGGCGTAATCGACCATGGTGCCACCGGCCGGTCCGAGCAGTTCCCAGCGACCGACGTCGTAGCCGGTCTCGAAACCGAAGCGCCGCCCGAGCGTGGCCAGGCCGTCATGATTGGGCGCATTGTTCTCGTTTCCCCCGCCCAGGCCTTCCCAGGGAAACAGCACCAGTTCGCCAAAGGAGTGCAGCGAGATGAACAGGCCCTCGGTATCCGCCGGTGCCGGGTCGTTCAGGCCGCCGCCGGGGCGCTGGGCTGCGAACACGCTTGCGAGGTAGCCCTGAACTGCGGTCGTCTCCGGCTCGGAGCCGGCAAAGCCGCCTCGGTAGGCGTCGCTGCAGGCGTTGGTCGAGGAGAAGTCACCCCACAGCACGGTGCTGTTGCGGTTCAGATCGACGCCCGGATTGCTGCTCGGACAGGCGGTCTCGTTGTGGTTCTTGCGCCAGAACGCATCGCCGGCCTCGACCTGACGCCGGCCGTCGGGGTTCTGCTGCGCGATGATGTGGATCTCGCGGTGGTCGGCCAGCCAGGCCAGATCTGGGTCGTCGTCCGGGTTGCTCAGCAGCAGTTCGGCAAAGCGGGTGGCGATCTCGGCGGTGGCCAGTTCGCGCGCGTGCTGGGCAGCCATCAGCACGAACGGCGCGCGCGGGTGCGGTGAGTCCGGGTTGGTGATCACCAGGGCGAAGATCGAATCGCCGGGCGCACTCCCTGCCCCGGCCTGCCAGGTGTCGCCGATGTCGCGCCACTCGGCACGTTCCGGAAACTGGAGGGCCAGCGCCTGCAGGTCAGCGTGGGTCTGGCTGACGCTGCGGTAGCAGTCGAAGCCCGGAATGGTTCCAGGACTGCCGGCGCGCCAGGCGCTGCGGTCGATGCGCTGCCAGCGATCGAGCTCGGCCTGGCGTTCGGCGTCGGCCTCGATCCGGAGGCCGCGCCGGCGCAGTTGTTCCTGTTGTTCCGCATCAAGCCAGAACACGGCGGCCTCGGCGCGCCGGTCCAGACCGAAGAAATCATGCTGCCGGCGCAGTTCGCCGAGCTGTTCCGGGCTCAGATCGTGAATCCGGACCACCTCGGCCTGCGCCGGTGTGCCGGCAAGCGCCGCCAGCAGGACAGGAGCTGCCAGCAGGACAACAGCCGCCAGCAGGGCCAGGCCCGGCATCCGGCTCAGGCGCTGCATGACAGCTCGGCCCGGGTTGGGGCGCTGGCCAGCTCGGCAAAGCGCTGCAACAAGGCATGGCCCGGCGGGTTTTGGTCGAGTGCCGCGATCAGTGCAGCCGGATCCTGGGCCTCATCACGCAAGGCATCGGCGCGGGCTTCGATATAGGCCTGCATCACGCCGCGATCGAACTCGGGATGGAACTGGATGCCCCAGCTGCGGCCGCCGAAATGCAGCGCGTGGTGCCGATCATGCGCCGTGGTCGCGATGACTCGCGCGCCCTCGGGCGGCGCAAGAACCGCCTCGACATGGCTGACATGGAACGCGCATCGAGTCGCGAATGGCCCCAGCAGCGGATCATCCACCGCAGTGACGAGCAGCTCGGCGCGCCCCATCCGGCGGCCGGCCGGATTCGGGCCGACCGTGCCGCCGAGCGCATGCGCCAGCAGCTGGTGGCCGTAGCACACACCGAGCATTGCATGGCCGGCGCGGTGCGCGTCTGCCAGCCACGCGGCGGTGCGCTCCGACCAGGCCTCGCGGTGACTGACCATTGCCGGCGAGCCGGTAATCAGCACCGCCGTGGTCGGGTCGAGCTCGGGCACCGGCGGCAACGACTGGCCGTGGTCGACCCGGATCGTGCGGTAATCGAAGCGTTCCGGTCCCAGGCCCCGAATAAACCAGTGCTCGAAGTCCCGGCCGTCGATGCGGGCGGCGGGCACGGCCTGGCCGGTCTTGACGATGATCATGGTGGCTTTTTGCATCTGCACATGGTAAGGAATCCGAGGTCCTCCGGGGGTGTGCAGCGTCAGGCAGCGATTGAAGTCCCGGAATGCAGGATAATGATGCTCCGTTTCATCGACAGGTCCGACCCGTGACAGACACACTCGCCTACGGTGCACGCTCCGAAAACTCGGGGATTGCCCCGCTGCCGATTCAGCGCCGCGCGCCGCGCCCGGACGATGTCGTCATCGAGATCGATTTCTGCGGCATCTGTCATAGCGACCTGCACATCGCCCGCAACGACTGGGGCATCAGCAAGTATCCAGTCGTGCCAGGCCACGAGATCGTCGGGCGGGTCAGTGCCGTCGGCGATGCGGTGACCGGCTTCAAGCCCGGCGATCGGGTCGGCGTCGGCTGCATGGTCGACTCCTGTCGCCAGTGCTCGTCCTGCGACCAGGGCCTGGAGCAGTATTGCGAAAACGGCTGGGTCGGCACCTACAACGGCGTCGACCTGCACGACGGCACACCGACCCACGGCGGCTATTCGGAACGGATCGTGGTCAGCGAGCGTTTCGTACTGCGCATGCCGGAGTCGCTCGATCCGGCCGCCGCGGCACCGCTGTTGTGCGCCGGTATCACCACCTGGTCGCCGCTGAAGCATTTCGGCGTCGGCCCGGGCCACCGGGTCGGCGTGGTCGGGATGGGCGGGCTCGGTCATATGGGCGTGAAGTTCGCCCGCGCGCTCGGGGCCGAGGTCATCGTGTTTACCCGTTCGGCCGGCAAGCGCGAGGAGGCAATGCGCCAGGGTGCGCACGCGGTCATCGTCTCGACCGACACGGATGCGATGCAGGCCGCAGCCGGGCAGTTCGATTTCATTCTCGATACCGTACCGGTGCCGCATGACCTCAATCCGTATATCAATGTGCTCAAGCGCGACGGCACCTTGATCATCGTCGGCCTGCTGGGCCCGGTGGCGCCGGAGCTGAATACCTTTCCGATGGTGCTTGGACGACGCCGGATCGCCGGGTCGCTGATCGGCGGTCTGCCCGAGACTCAGGAAATGCTCGACTTCTGCGCTGAGCACGGCATTACCTGCGATATCGAGCGACTGGATATCCAGAATGTCAACCAGGCCTACGCGCGGATGCAGCGCTCGGACGTGCGCTATCGCTTCGTGATCGACATGGAAAGTCTGCGTCAGGCATGAGTGCGCCGATCGGCAGATCGCAAGGCGCGCCGGATCTCGATCGAGCGCTCGAGGTGGCCCGCGCCGCGGCGGCGCGGGCATCGAAAATCGCGCTGGAGTATTTCCGTCGGCCGATCGAGGTCGAGCGCAAGGCCGATGCCAGCCCGGTGACCGAGGCCGATCGCGAATGCGAGCGCGCGATTCGTGCGACCTTGCTCGAAGCCTTTCCCGAACATGCCATCTACGGCGAGGAGTACGGACACTCCGGGCAGCATCGCTGCCTGTGGCTGGTCGACCCGATCGACGGCACGCGCAGTTTCATCCGCGGACTGGAGTTCTGGTCGGTGCAGATTGCCTTGATGGTTGATGGCGAGCTGGTGCTCGGAGTCTCGTCCGCGCCACCGTTCGGCGAGACCGCCTGGGCCGTGTCCGGACGGGGTGCCTGGCTGGATGATGTGCCGCTGGCGGTGGGCGATGCCGATTCGATCGATCGGATGGATCTGTCGCTGGGCAATGTGCGCTCGCTGGCGCGCTCGCCGGCCTGGAGCCGAATCGGCCAGCTGGTCGAGCGCGCCTCGCGCACCCGCGGCTACGGTGATTTCTATCCCTACCATCGACTGGCTGCCGGGCGGCTTGACGCGATCATCGAGAGTGATGTCAACATCCTCGATATTGCCGCGCTGACGGTGATCGTGCGCGAGGCCGGCGGCGTGGTGACCGATTTGTCCGGCGCCCCGATCGGCCTCGAATCCGGCAGCGTGCTGGCAGCGACACCGTTGCTGCACCCGCGGCTGCTATCCTTTCTGAATGATTGATGAAGCCCCCAAACTGCCGCTGATCCATGCGCGCGAGGAGCGTCCGGACCGCAGCCGGTTCCGGGTCGAGACGCTGGAGCTGGAATTTTCCAACGGTGAGCGCCGGACCTACGAACGCCTGATCAGCCGCGGCGTCGGCGCGGTCATCATCGTGGCCATGCCCGATCCCGAGACCGTACTGCTGGTGCGCGAATACGCCTGCGGCCTGCACCGCTACGAAATCGGCCTGCCCAAGGGTCGGCTGGAGCCGGGCGAGAGCCATATCGAGGGTGCCAACCGCGAGCTTCAGGAAGAGGTCGGGTTTGCCGCGCGCGATCTGCGCGTGATCGGTCAGCTGACGCTGGCGCCGGGCTACATGGTGCATGCGACCCACGTTGTACTGGCGCGTGATCTCTATCCCTCGAAACTGCCGGGTGATGAACCCGAGCCGCTGGAAGTGATTCGCTGGCCGATTGCCAATCTGCTCGAGCTGGTGCAGCGCGACGACTGCACCGAAGGGCGCTCGATCGCAGCCCTCTACATGGCTCGCGATCTTGTCAATTCCTGATGGGGTTTGGGCACCGAAAAAACGAATTGAAACCGCAAATGAACGCGAA
>NPIE01006737.1_pt2 | contig 15792 bp, 17 predicted proteins | sample 8637661 | NCBI WGS metagenome assembly NPIE01 (sample SAMN07420842, study PRJNA396082) | bioreactor metagenome | isolation source: sample BA12 brine-fed electro-methanogenic bioreactor BA | place: Japan: Kochi | collected 2016-12-09 | reverse complement strand
CATGTCGGTGATCAGCACGTCGCCGGGTTCGACTTCGTGCATGTCGGCGATGTCGGCAATCACCCGCGCCCGGCCCTGGCCGATGCGCTGTCCGATCGCGCGGCCCTCGGCCATGACGTCGCCGGTGCCTTCCAGCCGGAACCGCTCCATCACCTGGCCGGCACGGCTCTTGACCGTCTCGGGCCGCGCCTGGAGGATGTAGATCTCGCCGGTCTGGCCGTCCTTGCCCCACTCGATGTCCATCGGCCGGCCGTAGTGCTTTTCGATCGCCAGCGCCATCCGGCCCAGGGTCTCGGCGTCGGCGTCGCTGATCGAGAAGCTGCGGCGCAGATCCTCGGGAGTGTCCTCGGTCCGGACCCCGGTGCCGTCGGCGTAGACCATGCGTGTGGCCTTGGTGCCGATCGAGCGTCGCAGCACCGCCGGTCGGCCGGCCTCCAGGTTGGCCTTGAACAGGTAGAACTCGTCCGGGTTGACCGCGCCCTGGACCACGCTTTCGCCGAGCCCGTAGCTGGAGGTCACGAACACCACACCGCGGTAGCCGGACTCGGTGTCGAGCGTGAACAGTACGCCCGAGCTGCCGGTATCGGAACGGACCATCAGCTGGACGCCGGCCGACAATGCGACCTCGGCGTGAACGAAGCCGTGGTGAACGCGGTAGGCGATCGCGCGATCGTTGTACAGACTGGCGAAGACTTCGTGGATCCGGCGCCCGACCTGATCGAGGCCGCGCACGTTGAGGAAGGTCTCCTGCTGGCCGGCGAACGAGGCATCCGGCAGATCTTCTGCCGTGGCTGAAGAGCGCACTGCGACCGCGATGTCGCGACCGTAGCGCTGCTCCATCTCGGCCCAGGCCTCGGCGACGGCGTTTGAAAGCGCCTGCGGCAGCGGCGTTTCGACGATCCACCGGCGGATTTCGGCGCCGGCCTCGGCCAGCGCCCGGACATCGTCGACATCGAGCTGCTCGAGTCTCTCCGCGATCCTGCGGTCCAGCCCGGTTTCGGCGAGGAAGTCGCGGAAGGCCGCCGCCGTGGTCGCGAAGCCACCCGGCACCTTGACTCCGGAGGAGGCGAGATTCGAGATCATCTCGCCCAGCGATGCGTTCTTGCCACCGACCTGTTCGAGGTCGCCCATGCCTAGCTGGTCCAGCCAGCGGATATACTCGGTCACGATCGCTACCGATCCTTGTGTGTCAGCCAATTCCTCTATTTTAACGCCTGCCCATGCGCCGAACCGTCCTGTTCATCTCCGATGGCACCGCCATTACCGCCGAAACCTTCGGTCAGAGCCTGTTGACCCAGTTCAAGGGCCACGATTTTCGCCGTATCCGGCTGCCGTTCGTTGATACCGTGGCCAAGGCGCAGGAGACCGTGGACCTGATTCACCGGACTGCAGAGGTCGATGGCATCGCACCGCTGGTATTCAGCACCATCGTCGACACGGCGGTCGGCGCTGCGCTGCATGGTGCCCGTGCCGAGGTGTTCGACATGTTCGGCACCTTCATTCCGCGGCTCGAACAGGTGCTCGGTACAACCGGCTCGCACGCCGTTGGTCAGGCTCACGGCATCATTGACAGCCATCGCTACGAAGACCGGATGGAGGCCACCAACTACGCCCTGACGCACGATGACGGCATCTCCAAGCGGCTCGAGCACGCCGATGTCATCCTGATCGGCGTGTCGCGCTCGGGCAAGACGCCTACCTGCCTCTACCTGGCCTTGCATTTCGGACTGAAAGCCGCAAACTACCCGTTGACGGAAGAAGATCTGGAAAAGCCACGGCTGCCGGAATTTCTGCGGCAGCACAAGCAGAAGCTGTTCGGCCTGACCATCGACGCCGATCGATTGGCGGCGATCCGGCAGACTCGGCGGCCGGACAGCCGCTACGCGTCGCTCAAGCAATGCCGCCGCGAGGTCGAAGCGGCCGAGGCATTGTTACGCGCCGAGGCCGTGCCAATGTTGAGTTCGACCCGATCCTCGGTCGAGGAACTTGCAAGCCGGATTCTGCTCGAACTGGGACTGAATCGAGATCATTTCTGAAGCACGAACGGGCCGGTTTGTCAAGAATCGGAATTTCCGAACCTCTATGCTATTCTGTTGAGATGCTGACACAACTACGCAATCCGAATTCGCTGTCCCGGGTCATTGCCCGACGCCTGCCGTCGCTGCATACCGGGGTCTTTCACGCGCTCGGGGTGTTGATGCCCGAAGATCTGGGTCGCAGCGATCTGCTGGTGTCCCGGATTCCGGGTGCGCCCGAGCTCTACATGCGCGTACTCGAGCGCCACAACTACACCACCTTCCTTCAGCTGACCTATCTGCTGGGGCCGGAACGCGAGCAGCACCCGAATGCGCACATCCGGGTCTACCACGACGCGCGCATGGCAGAAGCCACCTCGTTCTCGCCAGAGCAGGGCATCGAGCGCTTCGCCGGTCCGGATCTGCCGGTGCGCGGTCTGGTCGAGCGCAGCTGGCGCATGAATCGCGCGCTGCTGAAGTGGCTGGAGTATCTGCTGGCCGAAGGGCACAGTGCTGCCACGATGCAGGCGGCCGAGGAACTGCCCGAAGCGATGCCGGACCCGGAGCCCGTGCCGACCGAGCTGGCCGACGAGGCAGTGCGCGTCGAGTAAGCACGCGCGAAAAAGCCTCTCGGGTACGTCTGGAAATCGCTCAGCCCGCATCCAGGCCCTGCCGCAGCGCTGCGGCATCATGGGCACAGTCCAGCTTGCGCAGCGAGCGCTGCAGCCGCCTGAGCATTGCATGCTTCGGACCGGACCGGCCGCCGAGGCTGGCGCGGTCGAAGTCGATCAGCCAGAACCTGCCGCCCTCATCGAGCAGGATATTGGTTGCGTTGAGGTCGCGGTGGATCAGACCGACCTCGGCAAAGTCTGCCAGCAGTTTCCCGAGGCGACGCCAGTCGCAGGTACCCAGTTCGGGCGCGACTTCATCGAGCCTGCGCGTGCCCTCGATCTTCCGGGTCAACAAGGCCCCGCGATAGATCGGGCCGCGATGCTCGACTGCTGCGGCCAGCGGTTGCGGCACCGGCAGTCCGGCCAGCCAGAGTTCCCGGGTCAATTTCCATTCACGCCATGGCCGGGTCCGTTCCAGGCCGGTGTAGAGATAGCGGCTGCGGTTGAAATGACGCACCATCCCGCCGCGCAGGTAGCGGCGCAGCACGGCCGCTCCGGCCGGTCCATCGACGCCCAGCGCCTCGCCGCGACCGCCGTAGCGAGTCCGGATCGCGTCGCGCGCCTGCCACCAGTCAGGATCGAACCAGCCGGGTTCGGGTCTGGTCAGTCGTTCCGGGTCGTGCAGCACCGCAAGCCGGCCGAATCGTAGAATGCATTCCATGATGTTTCGCATTCTCGCCTTACCGGACCTCCTCTGGCAATGAATTCACCGCAATCGATCTGTCTGCTGCGTCTTTCGGCGCTGGGCGACGTCTGCCATTGCATTCCGATGCTGCGCGCGCTGCAGCGGCGCTGGCCCGAGGCGCGCATCAGCTGGATCATCGGCCGCGCCGAACATCGACTGGTAGCCGGCATGCCCGGGATCGAGTTCATGGTGTTCGACAAGCGCGGTGGGCGCGCGGCGCGCGCCGAGCTGCACCGGGCGCTGCATGGGCGGCGCTTCGATGTGCTACTGCATGCCCAGGTTTCGCTGCGCGCCAACCTGCTGGCCTGGGGGGTCCGGGCCGACCGGCGGATCGGCTTCGACCGTGCCCGGGCGCGCGAAGGCCACGGCCTGGTGATCAAGGAGCGCATTCCCGAGCGACCGTTCCAGCATCAGGCCGAGGCGCTGCTGGAGTTTGCCCGGGTGCTCGATGCCGAACCGCGCGCCGAAGATCGGCCGCCACCGCTGGCCGAGGCCGACCGCGACTTTGCGCGCTTGCACCAGCCCGAGGCACGGCGCGCGGTGCTGATCAGCCCCTGCTCCAGCCATCCGGACCGCAACTGGAGCGCGCAAGGCTATGCCGTTGTGGCCGACTGGCTGATTGCGCATCTGCGGCGGCCGGTGATCCTGGTCGGCGGGCCGTCAGCGATTGAACACGAGACCGGGGCCGCCATTGTTGGCGCGATGCGCGAGACGCCGCTGAACCTGATCGGCCAGGACACGCTCGGCCAGGCGCTGGCGATGCTCGAGCGTGCCGCCTGCCTGGTCGCACCGGATTCCGGCCCGGTCCATTTCGCCGCCGCGCTGGGCACGCCGGTGGTCGGCCTGTATGCCGCGACCTGGTCGCGCCGCTCGGGGCCGCTGGGTAGTCTCGAGCACTGCGTCGATCGCTTTCCCGAAGCGGCACGGCGATTTGCCGGCCGCGAGCCGGATCGCCTGCGCTGGGGCAAGCGCATCGAGCGGCCCGGGGTGATGGACCTGATCACGCCCGCCGATGTGATCGAAAAGCTTCAGTCCTTGCTCGACATCGGGTCCGCAAGCGCTTGACGGCGCAACCGAAAATTCATCGGTCAGGGAGCTCGCTTTTCCGCCTCGGTGCAGGTATAGTGCGAAGTGCTGCGAGGGCAGAGGTGGTCGACCGAACGGTTGTGGTGCTTCCAGATTGCTGAAGAATGCTTCCTGACGATCTACCGACTCGGCCGGTCCCGGCGCTCAGGCCGGGGAGCAGCTTTTTCCTTTGTTTACATCTATAGGTAGTCAAGAAAATGGTTACAGGTACCGTGAAGTGGTTCAACGACGCCAAGGGCTTTGGCTTCATTTCCCAGGACAATGGCGGCGCAGACGTGTTCGTGCATTTCAGCGCGATTCAGGGCGGTGGCTTCAAGTCGCTTGCAGAGGGCCAGAAGGTCCAGTTCGAACTTCAGAATGGCCCGAAGGGTCCGCAGGCCGCGAACGTCACCCCGGTCTGACGCAAACCGCTTCCGAATCGAAGCATGGAAAGCCCCGCCACAGTGCGGGGCTTTTTTGTACCTGAACCCGCCTTACTGCCAGCCGAAGATTCGCTCGCCGACCGTGTTGCCTTCGGGGTCGAACTGGCGCTCTGCGATCCGGCAGCGATGGCCGAGCGTGAGTGCGGTCGATGAGCGGGTGCCGTAGCGCGGGTTGACGATGAACGGCGCCGACAGCAGGCGCTCGAATTCGATGCTGACACCGGTATCCGGCAGTTCGTGATCCGGCGCGGGATCACGGTCTTCGAGCAGGTCGAGCAGGCTGCCCATGTCGCTGGTGTTGCGCTCGATCCAGAGCTGCATTCGGCGCACCGCGCCGATCGACTTCGGCCAGGGCGTATCGAGCAGTCCGTTGGACAAGGCATGAATGCCGGGTTCGACCGGAGCCGCTTGCGTATGCGTGCCGACGATCCAGAGTTCATCGCGATCGCCGTAGAGCAGGTTGAACGGACTGAAGCGGTCTGCGTGGCTGTGCAGTTGCCGCCCGAAGGAGGACGGGACCTGCTCGCTTTGCAGCCACAGGATCGGCAGCTCGCCGCGCGAGCGGTTGCCGGTTGTAGCTGCCGGGTCGCGGTAGTTGGTCAGCGCCGCGAAGCGGCCATCACGTCGCAGCGCCAGCCAGGTGCCGCCGGCCTGCTGGTCGCGCCCGGCCAGCGGTCCTTCCGGCCAGTTCCACCAGTGCAGCGCTTGCGTGGGTCGGTCGTGGAACTCGTCGCGATTGGCCGCCAGAACCAGCGGGGTCGCGCTGTCGGGTGCCCACTGGAACGCGATCAGGCACATGCCGGGGTGGCCCGCGTGAAACCGGGCTGGATCCGCAGCATGGCTTGCCCGGGGGCGTCAGGAATCCGTCTTGCAAAGGGCCGGCGAGCCACCGCAGTGACGTTAAACTGATCGTCTGAACGAGTCTTTCGGGAGCAAGCGTACATGGCTGAAAAGCGTACCACTGATGCGGCACTGGTCCTGGCGGTCGGTCTTGTCGCAGCGGCAATGATTCTGAGCCATGGGTTGGGCAAGTTTGCCGAGCGCGACCGCTATGTCGAGGTCAAGGGCCTGGCCGAGCGCGAGGTGCCGGCCGATCTGGCGGTCTGGCCGCTGCAGTACAACGTCGCGGCCGGCACGCTGGAACAGCTCCGCGGCAATCTCGATCGGGCCGATGAAGCCGTGATCGCGTTTCTCAAGCTCAATGGATTCTCCGATCCCGAGATCACCCTGAACCCGCCGCGCGTGACCGACCGCTGGCTGAATGTCTACGACAACCAGCGCCCGGCCGAGCGCTACATGGCCGAACGCACCCTGACGCTGCGCTCGATCCGGGTCGATGCGGTGCGCCAGGCGATGGCGCAGGCTGCAGAGCTGATCAGCCAGGGCGTGCCGCTGATGCCGAACTGGGGGAACGCGGCCGATTTTCTGTTCACCGCACTGGAGGACATCAAGCCCGAGATGATCGCTGCGGCGACCGCCGATGCGCGCCGCGCCGCCGGTCAGTTCGCCGAGGACTCCGGCAGTGAAGTCGGTGCGATCCGGCGTGCCCGGCAGGGCTTCTTCAGCATCGAGGATCGCGATCCCAGCTCGCCGCACGTCAAGCGCGTGCGTGTAGTCACCACGATCGAGTACGGCCTCGAAGACTGAGCTCGGCGGCAAGCGCCGCCGAGCCGCAGCGGCCCGGCGACAGGCCGATCTTGTCCGGGCTCAGGCGACCTGGCCGGACTCGAGTTCCTCAGCACTCGCCTCGCGAATTTCGCGCACCGCGACGTCGAAATTCAGCTGCTGCCCGGCCAGTTCATGGTTGGCGTCGATCGTCACCTGATCGCCATCGATGCTCGTGACCTTGACCACCAGCGGACCCTGGGCGGAGTCGGCGTTGAAACGCATGCCCGGCTCGATCTTGTCGATGCCGGCGAAGGCTTCGATCGAGATCTGCTGGACCAGTTCCGGCCGATGCACGCCGTAGCCTTCCTCGGGCTCGACCCGGACCGTCAGTTCGTCGCCTTCGTGCTTGCCTTCGAGCGCCTTTTCCAGCCCGGGAACGATGTTGCCGTGGCCGTGCAGGTAGGCCAGCGGTTCGCGGCCCTCGGAGCTGTCGATCACCTCGCCGTCATTGTCGGTCAAGGTGTAATCGATGGTCACGACGGTGTCGGTACTTGCTTGCATGAATTCAATCCGTGATTTTTAGTGGCCGGAGAGGATAACATCCTGGTCAACGGCGGCCGGAACGGTTTCCTGTCGTCCGCTGCTGCCCCGCACCGAGGAATGAAGATGCCGAAGTCAGACTCTGGACGCTGCCGAAACCTGTGTTTGATCGCCCTGGCGGGCCTGCTGGGCCTGCTATTGGGCGGCTGCGTTGCCAGCCCATTCGATGGCCGCCGGGCCGCCGTTGCCGAACTCGATGCCGAGCAGGCCCTGGCCGAGCCGGGTCGGATCGGCGCGACCGTGATCTGGGGCGGGCGGGTGGTCGGCATCGTCAATACCGGCGAATTCACCGAACTGGAAGTGCTGGCGCTGCCCTTGCGCAGCGGCGATCGTCCGGATCGGAATGCCGACGGCAGCGCCCGTTTCGTGATTCGTCATGCCGGCTTTCTCGAGCCGATGACTTTCGCCCCGGGCCGGTTCGTGACCGTACTTGGCCGCTTTGTCGGGATCGAGGAACGCTCGGTCGGCGCGTTTCCGCTGCGTCATCCGGTGGTGCAGAGCGAGCAGCTCGAGCTGTGGCCGGTCGATCCGAACAGCAGCCGCGCCAATGTGCATCTGGGTTTTGGCGTGCGGTTCTGAAACCGGTTCAGTTGTCGATCGCGAGCTGTTGCCGGGATAGTGCCCAGCGCACATGCTCGCGCACGATTTCCGACGGGTGATCGAGCCGTGCCTGAAGCGCATTGACCGCGGCGGTTGACGGCGGCGCATTGCCCAGGCCCACGGCCAGGTTGCGCAACCAGCGCTCGTGGCCAATCCGTCGAATCGCGGTGCCTTCGGTGCGGGCCAGGAATGTGGCCTCGTCCCAGCCGAACAGCGCGACCAGGTCGCCGGCGTCGAGATCGGTTCGCGGCGTGAAATCATCCTCGGCCGAGAACTGCGCGTAGCGGTTCCACGGGCAGACCATCTGGCAGTCGTCGCAGCCATAGACGCGGTTGCCGATCGCTGCACGGAATTCCAGCGGGATCGCGCCTTTGAGCTCGATCGTCAGATAGGAAATGCAGCGCCGGGCATCGAGCTGGTAGGGCGCGGTGATGGCCTGGGTCGGGCAGATGTCGATGCAGCGCCGGCACGAGCCGCAGTGATCGGTGACCGGCACATCGGGCTGCAGTTCGAGGTCGGTATAGATCTCGCCGAGGAAGAACCAGCTGCCGGCATGGCGGTTGAGCAGGTTGGTGTGCTTGCCGATCCAGCCGAGCCCGGCCCTGGCCGCCAGCGGCTTTTCCATCACTGGCGCCGAGTCGGTGAACACGCGGTAGCCGAACGGCCCGATCTCCTCGGCAATCCGCTCGGCCAGCTTCTTCAGCCGCGCCCGCAGCAGTTTGTGGTAGTCGCGGCCGATCGCGTAGCGCGAAATACAGGCACGCTCGGGCTGCTCGAGCAGGTCCTCGACCGGCGTCGCGTCGGGCGGCAGGTAGTCCATCCGGGCGCAGATCACGCTCTTCGTGCCGGGCACCAGCAATTCCGGCCGGGTGCGTTTGGCGCCATGCTGGGCCATCCACGCCATGTCGCCGTGCAGGCCCGCATCCAGCCACTGCTGGAGCCGGTGCTCGGTCTGGTCCAGCTCGATTCCGGCAAAGCCGACCTGCTGGAAGCCCAGATCCTCGCCCCATGCGCCAATACTCGCCTTCAGCGCTGCGGTGTCCGGTGGTTGGTTCGTGCTCCGGCCTTCCGGTTGCATGGTAGGGATCATGATAAAGATGGGCCCGGGTCTTTCATTCAGAAGGGTCTATTGAACCACGAAGGGCACGGAGGACACGAACAAGCGCACACAACCCCTGGAAAGTCGGTGTTGATGGTTTTCGCTTCGTGTACTTCGTGATCTTCATGGTTCCAGGCTTTTGCCGTCGCATTGTTTCCTGGTGAGAATCCGCCGATCTGCGTTAATCTGCGTAATCTGCGCTTTCAAATGGATTTTGAACAGTCTCGATGGACGTCAACAACCGCCTGTACCGCGCCGAGCAGGTCCGTGAGCTGGATCGGCGCGCGATCGAGCAGCACGGCATCCCCGGCTACAGCCTGATGCAACGCGCCGGGGCGGTCGCGTTCCGGCTGCTGCGCGTGCGCTGGCCCGAGGCCCGGCGGATTCTGGTGTGCTGCGGTGGCGGCAACAACGGCGGCGATGGTTACGTGGTCGCGCGGCTGGCGCTGGAGGCCGGTCTGGAGGTCTGCCTGCTGGCCGCGACTGCGCCGGCGCGGCTGAGCGGGGATGCGGCACGTGCGGCGGCCGACTGGTCGGGTGGCGTCGTCGAGGACGTTGATCCGGCGGGATTCGACGTGGTTGTCGATGCCTTGCTCGGCACCGGCCTGGAGCAGGCGGTGCGCGAGCCGCTGGCGCGCCTGATCGAGCGGCTGGACCGGGCGCGCGCGGCCGGTCGGGTCCGCGGCATGCTGGCGATCGATGTGCCGTCCGGGCTGAATGCCGATACCGGCATGCCGATGGGAACCGCACTGCATGCCGATGTGACGGTCAGCTTCATCGGCCGCAAGCGCGGTCTGTTTACCGGTCGCGCGGCCGAGTTCTGCGGCGATCTTGAATATGGGGATCTGGGCGTGCCGGCGCAGGCGTTCGACGATCTCGAGCCGGATGCCTTGCTGTTGAATCGCGATTCGGTCGAGCGCGCCCTGCCGCCGCGTCAGGCCGCGTCCCACAAGGGCCAGCTCGGCCACGTGCTGGTGCTCGGGGGCGACTACAACTATCCCGGCGCCTGCCTGCTGACCGCGCGTGCTGCACTGGTGGCCGGCAGCGGCCTGGTGTCGGTCGCCACCCGGCGTGAACATGCGCTGGCGCTGGCTGCCGGCCTGCCGGAAGCGATGTGGGCCGACGGCGAGGACGGCGAGGTTCTTGGTGGTCTGCTGGAGCGCGTCGATGTGCTGGCGCTGGGGCCCGGGCTGGGTCGCTCGGACTGGTCGCGGGCGCTGTGGTTCCGCGCCATGAGCAGTGATCGGCCGCTGGTGCTGGATGCCGACGGGCTCAATCTGCTGGCCGAGCAGTCATGCGCGCGTGGTCGCTGGATCCTGACCCCGCATCCGGGCGAGGCGGCGCGGCTGCTCGGCAGCAACACTTCCGAAGTGCAGCGCGACCGCTTTGCTGCCGTGCGCGAACTGGCGCGCCGACACGATGCGGTGGTGGTGCTCAAAGGCGCCGGCAGCCTGGTGGCCGAGCCGGACGGACGGGTCGCGGTCTGCCCCTGCGGCACGCCGGCGATGGCGACCGCCGGCATGGGCGATGCGCTGACCGGAATCATCGCCAGCCTGCTCGGCCAGGGCCTGGACCCGGGCTCGGCGGCCCGAACCGGCGTGGTGCTGCACGCGCGCGCCGGAGAGCTTGCCGCAGCGGGGCGGCGCAGCATTCTGACCCGTGACTTGATCGACGCATTGCCCGGAGTGCTGCCGTGAACCAAACGGCATCCGACATGCGCAGACGCCAATTTCACGCCGAGGGCGAAGTTGAGATGCTGGCGCTGGGCGCGCAGCTTGCCGGCGAGCTGGGCGGCGGACAGGTCTGGACGCTGGCCGGCGATCTGGGTGCCGGCAAGACCACGCTGGTACGCGGCATGCTGCGCGGTCTGGGTTTCAGCGGCCGGGTCAAGAGTCCCAGCTATGGCCTGGTCGAATCCTATGAGCTGGGCCGCATCGTGGTGCATCACCTCGATCTGTATCGCCTGAGCGATCCTGGCGAGCTCGATTTCATCGGGCTCGAGGACCTGCTCGACGAGACCAGCGTGCTGCTGGTCGAGTGGCCGGAGCGTGCCGCCGGGCGGCTGCCGCCGGTCACTACTCGACTATGGATCGGAATCGACGGCGAGGGCCGCTGGATCGAGATCGACTCAGGCACCGGTCAGACGGCTTGAGCGGCAGGCTCAGCGAGTTTCATCCCAGACCCGGATCACGCCTTCCTGGGCGGTCGAGGCGATCAGGCTGCCGTCGCGGGTGAAGATCTGGCCGCGAGCGTAGCCGCGCCCGCCGATCGTGATCGGGCTGTCGAAGGTATACAACAGCCACTGGTCGACCCGGGCATCGCGATGAAACCACATCGCGTGGTCCAGGCTCGCCATCTGCAGCGGCTTGTGGCCGAATTCGATTTCCAGCGGCAGCGTCGCGGTGGCCAGCAGCTCGTAGTCCGAGACATAGGCCAGCAGATTGCGGTGCAGCTCCGGATCATCGGGCAGCCCGGAGCAGGCGCGCATCCAGACCTGCTTGACCGGCGGCCGCGCGCTCGGGTCGATGAATTTCGGCGGCTGCACCGGCCGGAACTCGAACGCCGGCTTGTGCGCCAGAAATCGGCGCATCTTTTCCGGCACCCGGTCGAGGATCGAGCGGTTGATGTCGACCAGACTGGTCAGGCCTTCAGGCCCGGCCACTTCCGGCATGTCGACCTGGTGTTCCGGACCGTCCTCAGGCAGCTTGAACGAGGCGGCAAGATTGAGGATCGGGCGGCCGTGCTGGATTGCCACCACGCGCCGATTCGAGTAGCTGCCGCCATCACGGGAATCCTCGACCTGGTAGACCACGGGACGGTTGAAGTCGCCCGGACGCAGGAAGTAGGCGTGCAGCGAATGCGGCACCCGGCCGTCCACGGTCTTGTGCGCGGCCGACAGCGCCTGGCCGAGGATCTGGCCGCCGAACACCTGCGGCGCGCCGATGTCGCGGCTCGCGCCGCGGAACAGCTTGTCCTCCAGCCGTTCCAGTTGCAGCAGCGCGACAACTTCGGCCAGTACCGGGTTCATGCTCAACCCTTGCGAACCAGCTGCAGCAGGCCGAGCAGGATCGCGGCACCGACAGTGGCGATGATCAGATTGCCGATCGTGCCACCGGCACTCAGGCCGAAGAAATTGAACACCCAGCTGCCGATGAATGCGCCGACGATGCCAACCACGATGTTCATGACCAGACCCTGGCCCTTGCCCTTGACCAGCAGGCCGGCAATCCAGCCGGCCAGTCCGCCGATGATCAATACGCCAAGCAAGCTTTCGACAGTCATTCGATGCTCCCTGTTACGGATGTGTGGATGGGGGCCTCTATTATGCCGCGAGGCCGGGCCGGATCGCATTGCCATCGGACAGCACCAAGCGACGGCAAGCGCGAATCAACACGCTGCGCTATCCGGCACCTGCCAGCGCCTCGAATGCCACCGAAGTCCCCATCAGCTCTTGAAGTCGGGTTCAGCGGGACTTGGCTCTGGTTACCATATTCTCGACACTTCGAGTCATGTGGATTGCATGGAGCTCGGTATCCGGATGTTGCTTGGCAAAAACGCGAAAGACTTCGTCTGCGAATGCCTGACCGATCATGTCGACCCCGGTAAAATCGAAAATGACTGTCTTGAAGCGATCCACACGATTTACCAGGCGCTTGGCCTGGGAGCGGGATATCAGTCGATCGTCGCCGTATCGCGCCAACCTGACAGGCACGACCGTCTTGGTGAATGCGAATTCTTCAGGTGCAGCAAACCGAAAAAAAATCCTGTTCATCGATCGTGCGGTGTGGTTGTCGAGTTTCATCCAGACTGCGGTGCCGGATGTAAATTGCTCGCGCTCCATGATCCAGTCTTGTTCATCGCAAAACTCGTGCGTGAAAAAGACGTCACCTGAAAGAATGTCGAACTTATCCAGCATACGTGAGGTGAAGAAGATTCCCTCGCCTGTGTGACGATCCGGGTCGGTAGTGAATTTGCCCTTTGCCAATTCGAGGACCGCATGTCTTTCATCGGCCAGACCCAGTGCGCGCTGGATCTTCCGGAAAATACCCTCGCCGTCGTCCATGATCATGATCTCCGCAGTCATCGCGGTGGTCTCGAGCGCAACGATTACTTTTGTGCCGCCAGAGTGATCAATGGCATTGTTGAGCATTTCGGTAAAACCATATTGCCAGATTTCGATCACGTTATCCGGCAGGTCTCCCAGTCGTGGCGCGATGTCCTCCCGCCACACGCGGTCCTCGGCCAGATCGGGGCCGAGCGCGTACGCTTGAGACCACTTTTTTAGTGGCGCGAGATGATAAGACCGATTGCGCGTGCTGCCTGTGCCGACCAGCGCCCCTTGTTTGACCAGGTTCTGTACGTGCTTGTGGACAGCCTGACGGGATATGCCGAATTTCTCCATGGCCATTCGTACCACTTTGTCGGGGTATCGGTCTACCTTTCCGAGAATGAAATGACGGATAGCTTCGCCGCGACTTCGCAAACGCATGTCGGATTGTCAACCGTTGTTTTCAATATTGTCATCTTTATATTGATGATTGTCAACCACCACGAACAGCAGCATCTGCCGAAGAAGAACTGGATTGCGAGAATGTGCCTCTGGATGTGGGCTTGAGGCCGTGAACGCTCGACTTTCGATCCTGGCACCCGGTTTCGCTCTCTGGGCGGTTCTGGTCGCGGCTGCGATTGCCGGGCCGGCCACCGCGGTCGCGTCAGATTGCCGATCGTGCCGCCGGCAGTCAGGCCGAAGAAATTGAACACCTAGTGGGTCACGCGGATAGTTCGGTGACACTCAGCCGTCGCACAAGCGTCGTGGGCAAGGCGCGCGAGCGCAGGACTGGCAGTAGTCAATTCAAGCGAGCGGAACNNTTGTGCGACGGCCCTCCGGGAGCCACTGTGCGTAGCTCCTCGGCGTTGCGTTTCTTGCAAAGGGAGCGGCCATTCCCTGCGAAACGCGCCTTGATTCGCACTGACACAGAGGCTCTGAGCGTTACCGAACTATCCGCGTGACCCACTAGCTGCCGATGAATGCGCCGACGATGCCGACCACGATGTTCATGACCAGACCCTGGCCCTTGCCCTTGACCAGCAGGCCGGCAATCCAGCCGGCCAGTCCGCCGATGATCAATACGCCAAGCAAGCTTTCGACAGTCATTCGATGCTCCCTGTTGCGGATGTGTGGATGGGGCTCGCTATTATGCCGCGACAACGGTGCGGGCCGCGTTGCCATCGGATGGTGCCGAGCGCGGCCAATCACGGCGCCTGCCCCTGTGTGCTAACCGGCGTCCGCCAGCGCCTCGAATCGTCGTCGAAGGCCCCATGAGCTCCTCGAGCCTGGCACTCCCCGGCCGGAGAGTCGGTGTGAAAACCCGATTGGCCTCGAATATTAATCATTAAATAACAACGTGCAGACTAGTATTACTCACCTTGAAAGGGACGGGAGCAAACCGAAAGTGATTTCACCTGTAAAAGGACGTTTTTACCAGCCGTTCTCGCGCGGCGGTATCCGCATGAGCTTTCTGATCGCGGCACTGGCTGTGGTGCTGCTGACCGGCAGCGCCAGCGTGGCGTCGATGACGGCCGGCACACTGTTGTTGCTGGCCGGTGTGGTACTGCAGTTCTGGTCCAAGGCCTGCCTGCATCAGGACAGGGAGCTCACGCAATGGGGGCCGTACCGGTTTGTCCGACATCCGTTCTATACCAGTTGTCTGCTGATTGACGCCGGAATGGTGGTCATGACCGGCTGGTGGGCGTTCATGCTGGTCGCTGCTGTCTGGTGGCTGGCCGTCTACATCCCGGCAATCCGTGAGGAAGAGACTCACCTGCGTAGCGTGTTCGGCAGCACGTATGACGACTTCATCGCCCGGGTGCCGATGCTGCTGCCGATACGCCGGCCAATGCCGGCCCGGGAGTGCCCGGTCGACTGGACCGGACACAATGTCATGGTGACCGAAACACCGCGCGCATTCCGACATTTGAGTTTTCCTTTACTGGTGCTGCTGGCGGCACTTGTGAGTCACCAGGGCCCGGCTCCATTTCTCCAGTCACCTTATCCCGGTTTCTGGCTGGCGACCGGAATTGCGGCGTTGTTGTCCTGCAGTCTGATCTGGCGATTTGCGTTCAAGCACGGGCGCCGCTCGTTGCCGACTTCGGCCATGCGGCTCGAAAACCGTGTGCTTTATATCGCGTTGATCGTGGTGATCGGGCTGGTCTGGGATTTTTTCGATCCGTCCACAGATTCGTTCGCTTTCCGGATTCCGGGCTTGATCCTGCTGAGCATTTCCTGCATGCTGATCTGTGCCGGGGGCAAGTGCTCTCACTGGGCCGAGGCGGCATTGGCGCTGGGGCTGGCGGTCCTGTTTGAGCTGGAGTGGTTCACGCTGCTGCTGATCCCCTACTACCTGGCATTGTTCGTCCCGATTCAGGGGGGCAATGCACCGGCGGAAAGGTGTCTGCAGCAACCCATGCACTGTCTGCCGCGCTCCAGCTTTGCCTTGCTGGCTGTCATGGGGGTCGTCGGGGTGACATTTACCGAATTCTGGGTCTGAGCCCGGACGATTCATGACCCGACTGTCGCGAGACGGCTCCAGTCTATGCCGAGTCGCCGGATTCGGCGGGGACCGGCATCGGCGTGACGCCCGAGTATTTTGGCGTGGTCTACGAGATTCCGTCCCGGATGCTGGAAATCGAGCCGCGCCAGAGCGCGGCGGAATATGGCGGCTTCGGCAGCGAGCATGACGGATTCATCCTGCCCGACAGCGAAGCATGGCGCCTGCGCAACGACATGGCCCTGACCCATGCGGTGCTGGCCTATCGTCAGGCCGGGCCGCCGTCGGTACAGGCGCTTGAAATCCTGCGTGATAACGACCAGGCGGTGTACTCGGCGCGCTGGCAGCATGTCGGCGACGTCGGTGACATCGATTGCAGCCTTCCAGTGCGCATTGCCGGTCCGGATGAGGCGCGCCGTATCCTGCTGCGCGAGCCAGGTTCCGGCCCGGGTCGGGGC
>NPIE01000856.1_pt1 | contig 15801 bp, 13 predicted proteins | sample 8637661 | NCBI WGS metagenome assembly NPIE01 (sample SAMN07420842, study PRJNA396082) | bioreactor metagenome | isolation source: sample BA12 brine-fed electro-methanogenic bioreactor BA | place: Japan: Kochi | collected 2016-12-09 | reverse complement strand
GCTTCCCCATGTGAAAGTAGGTCACTGCCAGGCACCTATTCCAACCCCTGCCCCCATCGGGCAGGGGTTTTTTATTGCCATGAGATAATCATGGAGAAGACGCTCAAGCTCATTGCGCTGCTGGCCGACGGACGCTTCCATTCCGGTGAGGCGCTCGGCGCTGCGCTGGGTATGAGCCGGGCGGCGGCCTGGCAGCATCTCCAGCGCCTGCAGGGGCTCGGTGTGCGCGTGGATTCCGTCCCCGGGCGCGGGTACCGTCTCGCCGAACCCCTGGATCTGCTCGACGCGGCACGTATCAGTGCCGCACTCGGCGAGGAGGCGCGGGCCCTGATCAGCGGCATCGACGTCCTCGGCAGCACCGAGTCCACCAATGCCTGGCTGCAGGCGCACGCCGCCGGCCCGGCCGGCCACGGCCGCATCTGCCTGGCGGAGCATCAGAGCGCGGGACGCGGTCGCCGCGGCCGCAGCTGGGCTTCGCCCTTTGCCCGGAATCTCTATGTTTCCCTGGCCTGGGATTTCGCCCTGGGCCCCGCCAGTCTCGGGGGGCTCTCTCTGGCGGTGGGGGTCGCGGTGGCCGCGGCACTCGCGGATGTCGGCGCCGCCGGGCTGGGGCTGAAGTGGCCCAACGACCTCCTGATGGACGGCCGCAAGGCCGGAGGAATCCTGCTCGAGGTGAGTGGTGAGCTCGCCGGGGCAACCCGCACCATCATCGGTATCGGCCTCAACTACCGCATGCCGGCCGAAACACCCATCGACCAGCCGTGGGCCGACCTGCACGATGCGCTCCCCGCCGCCCCGTCACGGTCCGAACTCGCCGGCCGGGTCATCGATTCCCTGCTACTGGCGCTGAGCCGGTTCCAGGAGCAGGGGTTCCCCGCTTTCGAGGCCGATTGGCGACGCTTCGACGCCATGCGCGATCGGGAGGTGATCCTCCATACGCCGAAGAGCGCCATCCGCGGCATCGCCCGCGGCGTGGATTCCAGTGGTGCATTGCTGCTGGAAACGGCCACGGGGCTGGAACGGTACTACGGCGGTGAAGTCAGCCTGAGGGCGGAGTCATGATGCTGCTGCTGGACCTGGGCAATACCCGGTTGAAATGGGCCTGGCTGCGGGACGGCAACGATCTTGCCCGTGGCGGCACGGTGGTCCACCAGGGAGTCGCGCCGGGAGACGTGGCGGAACAAACCCGCAGCGCGGGGATGCGCCCGGTACGTATACTGCTCGCGTCCGTCGCCGCGCCGGCATACGCGGCCGCCCTTGCGGACGTCCTGCAGGCCGATTACGGGGTGCCTGTTGAGCGTGTGGAAACCGCGGGATACGGCTGCGGCGTCCGCAATGGCTATCAGCGGCCGCAGCAGCTCGGGGTGGATCGCTGGCTGACGCTGATCGCCGCCCACTCCCTGGAGCGGGGCCCGGTCTGCGTGATCGACGCCGGCAGCGCGGTGACGGTGGACGGGCTCGCGGAGGACGGCACTCATGCCGGCGGCCTGATCTTCCCCGGCCGGCGCCTGATGCGCGCGGCCCTGGGGGGCGGGACGCACGCCATCGACCAAGAATTTGAAACGGGAAGCAGGCCACACTCCCGGACCGAACCCTTTGCCAGAAATACGGATGAAGGTGTAGAACTGGGGATACTGACTGCGATGGCCGCGGCGATCGATCATGCCTGCGATGCCTACGCCCGGCAGCTGGGTCTTCCGGTCGCCCGATTGCTGACCGGAGGCGATGCCCGGTGGCTGCAGCCAGCGCTTCAGGGCAGCTACCGGCTGGTTCCCGATCTCGTGCTCCAGGGGCTGGCCCTGTTCGCCCGGTCGGATTGAGCCGTTGTCGCGGAGGGCCAGGGAAGGTTTTTCCACCGTGAATCGATTCATGATCTCCCCACGCCGGGGGCATGCCGGTCTGTCCGTGCGGGAACTCAACCCCCCCGTCGGGAAGCGGTCTGCAGTCGTGCGCCGACGCCAAGCCGCGGAGCAGTCCCCGCGGGCGGGAAACGGTATCCACCGGCGCTGGAGCGAAGGCGGGCGGTGAGCGGCGAAGGGCATCCGGGACTGGCTGGCGGTATCCGACCATGAAATGGGTATTCCTCCTCGTACTGCTCGGCAACGGCGTGCTGTTCGGGCTCGGTATTGCCGGCAAGCTTCCCGCGCCGCCGACCGCGGCGGTTCCGGCCGTGGCTCATGGCCTGCCGCCGCTCGTGCTCTGGAACGAAACGGACGCGGGGAAAGCCGTCGTGTCTCCCTCCGCGGCGCCGGCCGACGAGCCCAGTTCCCGGGGTGAAGGGGAGGGCGGCGCCGGGAATGGTGATCCAGTCCCCGCCACGACCCCTGCCGGTTCCGGCCCGCACGCGCCCGCGGATCCATCCGCCGGCCGGGAGACGGACGGGCGCGGCGTGGCGGATGACGCTTCCGTGGTCGCGCCCGCGGCCGCCGCGGATCCGGGCGAGGAGGCGGATACCGGAGCGGTGCCGCCCGGTGATGGGGCACAGGAGCCGAACCCGGTGGCCGAATCCGCTGCCGCGGAGCCTGGTGGCGCGGGTGATGTGGCGCTGCGCCACTGCTACCGGGTCGGGCCCTTCACCGACAAGGAGATGGCCCGGCAGGTCGGCAGCCTGCTGGCGCAGGGCGGCGCACGGGTGGAGCCGCGGACCGGGAACCTTCCCCAGGTGCAGGCCTACTGGGTGCTCCAGAGCGGGTTTGCGGACCGGGACGCGGCCCTGGAGCAGGTGCGGGAGCTGCGGGGCAACGGGGTGGACAGCTTCGTCATCACCGACGCGGGACACGAGAACGACGTCTCCCTGGGGTTGTTCCGCCAGGAATCCGCGGCCCATCGCCATCGGGCCACGCTCGCGGAAAAGGGGATCGAGGCCGAGGTGACTCCCCGTGAACGGTACCAGGAGGTGACCTGGATCCTGGTGGAGGACGAGTCCGCCGGACCGCCGGAACTCCCGGCGGACATCGCCGCGCAGGCGACCATCGAGGAGAGGGCCTGCCCCTGAACTCCTGCGGCCGTGCGCTGCGGTTTGCGTTGCCGCTCCACGGTTCCGTGTCCTACAATGCAAGCCCCGCGCCGGGGCAGAGCCGGCGCATCCAGTTCCATGCTGGCGTAGCTCAGTTGGTAGAGCGGCTGATTTGTAATCAGCGGGTCGCGGGTTCGAATCCTGTCGCCAGCTCCATATTATACAAGTAGTTATAAGATAATTATCTAAACGTAGATATTGCATGTAGACATTATGTAGACAGAAGTCATCGGGAAGAATGCTCAAACATCTATACTGAATTGTTGCCATTCACTCGGCGTTGCTTTGCCAGAAAATAACGATGTCCTGTAGGTTGTCCGGAAAACATCGTCGGTGCAGCAGCTTGTGTGCAAGTGCACATTTTTCAGTGTGGAACGTATTTCGCAAGGTTGTTGCCGGTGAGAATACGGGCAATCATTATCCCACTGATGCTAATAACTATAGGATTGTCATAGAAACCGGAAGGCAGCGCTCCATTAGTTACTCTCAACTCCAGCGAGGCTAGGACGCCATGAAGATCACATTTTTTCCGGTTGGTAACGGAGACACTACTCTAATTAATCTTGGCGATGCAGGGCAGCGCGAGGATGGCAGGGACACCGTCATCTTGACGGATTTCTACTATTCGGAAAATGGCGATCAGCCCATAGATGTTCCTTCCGAAGTCCGCGAACGCCTACCGATAGATGAGGCTAACCGCCCCTACGTGGATGCGTTTTGTCTGTCGCATCCTGACTTAGACCACTGCAGTGGGCTTGAAGCCCACTTCCATTTGGGCCCGCTGGCTGATTATGAAGATGAGCCTGAAGAGGGTGACAAGAAGATTGTCATCCGAGAAATGTGGTCTTCTCCACGTGTCTTCCGCCGCAAGGACGCCCAAGGGGGCTCACTCTGCTCAGACGCAAAGGCTTGGCGCAAGGAGGCTAAGCGAAGAGTCGCCCTTTTCAGGGAATCGAAGGAACAGATGATGGATCCACCAATCTCTGGTGACCGCATCCGGCTGATTGGGAAGGACCTCGCTGATGATGGCACGGACAAGAACGCAGATGTTCCTGAGATTGTGGTCGACATTGAAGGCTGCTTCCGAGAGATCGATGGTCATACTCCCGGGACTGTAACAATGGAAGTGTTAGGCCCCCTGCCGAAAGGTGAGGTCGAGGGTGACGAGGAGTCACTTAGCAAGAACCGCTCAAGTGTCATTATCAGTTACCACCTCCAACCTGACCCGAACAAGTATGAGACGCTATTTCTCACCGGGGGTGATGCGGAGGTGGAAGTCTGGGTGCGTCAGTGGGAGAAGTTTCGGAACACACCAGCACGCTTGGAATATGACATTCTGTTAGTTCCGCATCACTGTTCATGGCATGTCTTGGCCAATCAGGACTGCTCTTGGAGTGACGGCTGTACTGAGGTCAATCAGGATGCGCGCTCGGCACTCAGCCAGGCACGGGGCGGTGCATACCTGATTTCCAGCTCAAAACCCATCAACGACAAGACAAGTGATCCGCCCTGCACTGGGGCGCGTGACGAGTACAAGCAGATTGCTGATGGAGTTGGTGGTGAATTCTTTTGCACCGGCGAGTATCCCCAAGGTGCCACAGAGCAAGAACCCATTGTGATAGAAATCTCTAGTGACGGGCCGCCAGACCTGTTGGACGAAGGTGCTGGAGGTGCTGCCCTCGGCGCAGGATTGGCTACACGGAAGAATCCTCGAGTCACGGAGCCAGGCGGGTCAGACACTTTCGGCTAGCACCTAATGAATTTCGAGGAGGCTTGCGCCCAGCTCGAAGCTGCGTTGCTCGACCACGGATGGTGTGCAGGCCGCTTGGAGCGGTCTTGGCTGAACAACCGGTATCGGCCTCAGCCAGTGTCTCGCGGATGGCGTATTGTGGTTGGATTAGACGATGGTGGTCTCGAAGAACTCGACCTCATGGTCCTGTCCAACTTCCCACGCTCGCTGCCTGTCATTGGCCTCCCGCATGAAGACCGTGCGTTAGAGTGGCCACATGCAAACAGCGACAGAACCCTGTGCGTAATTCCACCTCATGAAGCTGAGACCCTTGACGCGAGATTCCCTAGCGAAATCGTAGTTACCTTGGTTAAACGTGCCAAGCAGCTGCTAACGAAATTGAAGGCAGGCCAACTTGACCACGACTTCATTCTTGAGTGGGACACATACTGGGGAATGAAGACTACGAAGACAGGCTGGTCTGTTGTGAGCGTCTTGAGTCCCCAAGCCCCATCACGAAGAGTCAGTGCCATCGAGGTCGACCACCAAATCTATGTAGGTGAGCACAACGGCGAGGGGGCACTGACTCCTTGGCTCGACCACTTTCTCAATGGCAAGCGTTTGAAGTATGAGGTCGAGGACGCCCTGCTTATCTGGCTTCAATCCCCTCTCATGCCGGAGGAATTTCCCGAAAATGCTGAACATGTGATCCAGATGGCAAAATCCGCTGGAGTCGGAAATCTTCTGCGGGAGATTCACAATAAGCGGACTCGCTATATTGTTCTGTTTGGCTTCGACACTGATCACGGACCGGCATTCGGCGCAGTCCAGATGCGGGAAAGAGAGCATCGTCTCTCGACAACCCGCGTTCGTAAGGTGTGGGGATTGCCAACGATTCGACGTCTCGCTGTCCAAAGGGCTGACCGAGAATGGATTCATGTGCGCGGGGGGGAGGGGCTGCAAGGATTGCAGAACAAACATGTTCTTATGCTCGGGTGTGGCTCAGTGGGCGCTCCTGTAGCGCATCTATTGGCACAGAGCGGTGTTGGTCGACTAACGCTAATTGATCCGCAGAAGCTTAGTTGGGACAACGTGGGACGCTATCCTGAGGGTGGCGAAGGCGCCGTGGGGCGTATGAAGGCAGAACTCTTGGCAGAGAGGCTACAGGGACGGTTGCCGCATCTCCAAGCGATGGCGCTCAATAAATCCTGGCAAGAAGTATGGGAGCGGTCGCCAGATATTCTGCGCAACGCTGACCTGGTCTTATCGACTATGGCGATATGGGTCGAGGAGGCTTATCTCAACGCGCTCGCTCGTGAGGACATTCAGTTTCCACCCTTGTTGTTTGGTTGGACTGAAGGTCACGCTGCCGCAGGCCATGCCGTTTTACTTACAGGGCATGGTGGTTGTTTGGCGTGTCGTACTAATGGCACAGGTAAGCGATTTGAACAGGTGGTTGATTGGGCTGGTACTCTGGTGCAGAAGAGAGCGCCGGGTTGCGCAGCATTCTACTCTCCCTATGGGCCCGTCGAGTTAGCGCCAATACATGGCATGATCGCGAGTGCGGCGCTGGACATGCTCAATGGGAAAGTCCGACGTGCACAACATAGGGTTTGGCTGGGAGATCGCGCGCGCATGGAAGGCTTGGGTGGCAGATGGCACAATGCCTGGTCAGCAATAGCCGGGGATGGCAACCGAATAGTAAGCCGTCCATGGGTACGGCGTGTCGACTGTTCAGTATGTCGGCGGCCATGAAGTTAATCTACTTGGACCCTTGGGGTGGCCGTGTCGTGCTGACCAACAGTGTTTTGGCCAAGCTATGGCGCAAACGGCAGCGACATTGTTGGGCCCGAGAGCGGGGCGGTATTCTCTATGCCCGTTTCGAAGGCCGGGAGACGAGAATTGAAGAAGCTAGTGGCCCCTTGCGGGCGACTTCAGCCGGCCGATTTCACTTGAGAACTAGTCGCGCAGCTGAGCGGGTCGACATTAGGGAGCACTATGAGCAGGGATTGCACTTCGTTGGAAGTTGGCACACCCATCCCCAGGCCATACCAGCTCCATCGGCCGTTGATTCCGCCCGAATGGTAAGCAATTTCACCGAGTCTCGGCACGATTTGAAAGGCTTTGTGCTAGTGATTGTAGGCTTGGAACCATTTCCTCGGGGGCTATCGGTGACCGTACATACAGACAAATTCTTTCGATTAGCCGCGCCACTGATTGAGAGTTGATCCCGCCAAGAATTTGGGCCAAAGAGGCTTCTAGAGCAGATCGCAAGACTCGAGCAAGGCTTGGGCATATGCGTCGGCGGCATCTCGCACCCACGCGTCGGTGACGACAAATCCAAAGGTTAGGACCATCACGCCCGAGAGGCCGGCAGCAGCATATGCAAGTAGAGGGTCGGGTGCAGAAATATGAGCGATGAGAAGGACAACATCAATTACCAGGGTCATTACTGAGATGACCATGCCAAGACCTCGCAATCCTCTGAGGTTGCGGCGGAAACCGTAGGACTTGTTCTCTCGGTATATCGCCGGAGCCATGTCACGGTGATGATTCATATGTGTTCGAAGCCAGCCCACGGCGGCGGCATAGGCATCGTCGTTGGCTGTAGGGTTTTGGGTCTCTGAATCTACATCGGGTAGGGACCAGTTGGGCACATGAACAGCAAGCTTGTCTAGATAACGCTGACGCGTTGGAGCTGGGAGAAAAGGGCTTGACTGCCTTAGCCACAGCGTGGTGGGTGCGCCACCCCATTCGGCGTATAGCTGCTTCTGGGTGCGACGACCGGCGGTACGTGCAAGATGCATCAAGAGCTGGAGGCCGCCGAAAGTGACGATGACTGACACCGCCACACCAGCTATTTCATAGCTTGCCGGTGCCCAGATGAAAAGGGATACCGCCGGTGCGAGCATTGTTACTAACGCGGGCATGAGCCGTGCTGCTCGGTCATACTCGTCGGGGATGATGTTCCAGTCCATAGATGCATCTCCTGCAAATTGCTGCGTGAGCCTCCCCAATAGGAACGGCACCGATAGTCATTCTGGTAGTGTACTCTGAAGCGGCAAAAAATCACGCTGACAAGTAGCACTATAGCGAAGTTGCGTTTCGGTACCTGTAGCGGCTTAGGTTCCGGAGCCAGTTCACAGCATTGGACAGTTCAGCACATCTGCGAACAATACGAACGGCATTGTAATCGGTTTTATTTTTAGCAGGACGAGCAAAGGGGCTGCAATAAGACGAATTCGAATCCATGTGGATCTCCTGGTGCCTCTGGCGACTGGAAACGAACCGCTTCCACCCCGCTAACGATTCATTTTCTCTAGGTCCTGAGCATATGCAGCACTTGAATCGTCTGATTGAGTGCCGCCGTACAGTTATTGACAGAACTCCAAGGTGGAGAAAATGCGGTACTGCGTGGAATAGAAGGCTCAGCCACAGGGAAAGCAATCGCTGTTTCATACCCTTCACCATGCGCTCTACCTTCAATCTCTGAAGCCGCGTTTTTCGTTGCGAAATGTAGTGTCCACTCATGAACCCGCGTGACGACTGTCACGCTAAATGAACAGACCCCGAACACTTCATTGCCTTTGGGCTCACCGTAGAGATTCGGCTTGTCGCTCCAGGCCATAGCAAGCATGATGTTGCGTTCTGCGCGCGCTGCGATTGGTCCGCCCATCGCTTCAACGAATTCTCCCCAATCCCCCGCGTCTGCGGCGAGACGGGCGGTCTCCAACCGCTCATCGGGCGCCACTGTTTTCAGGCGTCGCAGCTCGCGATAGACCCCCACGGAAGGGCCGCCAATCTGTTGGAACTGTCGTATGCCCCAGGTTGATGCCCAGGTGCGCACCCGTTCGGCTGAGCTGGTGGCCTCACGGCCATAAAGGTCATGGTCAAGCCCGTGACCATCGATGTTCTTGGATACGTACTTGGCAACGTAGCCGGTCGCTGTCCCTTTGCTGTAATCGATAGGCACACACTTGAAACGGTGCAGGCTGGCGCCTTCTTCGTCGCCATCCTCGGCAAGGGCATATCGACGGCAGATCTCGACAAGCTCATCTGCCTGTGAAGGCTCTACAAACAGGAGAAGGTGCCAATGTGGAGTCCCGTCATGATGTGGCTCTGCGATGCGAAATCCATAGGGCTGAATGCCTTGTCGTTTCAGCTTGGCGCGAATCCGGGCCCATACCTGCTTGGCCAGATAGGCTTGGGCGTCTTGGGGAGTGGTCCTGTCATATTTCGGGTTGGGGTCCCCGCTCATTGACAGCCGGGCGTGCATCCGACTGGGGCAGGTAATGGTCAGGAAAAGTGCGGCATCCCCCCGGCATTGGGCAACTTGTTCAAATCCCGCCATCCTGGCCATGAGCTCGTAGCGGCGGTTGGCAGGATTGGCAACCGAACGCTCCTGTAGCTCCAGCAGAGTGAACTCGTCCCCGAGCTCGTTGACCGCAAGCACGCCTTCCAATGCCTCACGGTTCCGGTTCCGCTGCTCCCGGTGTCGCTTCACGCTCTCCCGACTGGCATAGATGTCTGCTTTCTTGTGCACCAGGCCGAGGCGGATGGCGGCCTGCTCCACGTTTTGTCCGTGAGCACGACGCAATGCCCGGCGCCACCAGCGGGGGTCACACAGGCGCGCAATGGCACCCTCATCGGTGATGTGTTTTCCTTCGGGGGGCTCCACTCCCTGTTTGCTCGCAACTTCGCTCAAGAGAGCACGCGCACGCTTGCTTTTCGTGGTCAGCCGGTGGAGTCGTTCACAACGCTTGGCCTGTGCTCTGGCCAAGTCGATGATATCGATGTCATTGGCGGCGAGCCGTATGGCATTGGGGGTCAGGGTTTCCGCTGTTTCCAGGAGCTCCAGGTTGGCGCTTTGCAGTCCCTTTCGCTCATAGGTGCTTTGATAGCGTTTGGCCAGGCGAAAGCCGAATCGCTCCGGTAGACGCTCCAGGAGCCGGTGCCGAAAGCGGCGGTCCGCGTTATCCGGGGTCCCGATGCCCCATACCAACGCCTCGGCCGGGCTGGCAGTCGCAGCCTGATTGAGCATGATGCCGCCCCTCAATCAGGCTGCGAGGTGGAAGAGCGCCGGCGCGACTCGACGTAGGCCTCCAGCGTGGCCCGCTCATAGCGGACCGCACGGGCGCCCACGCGGACAAAGGGAATACGTGCCCCGGCCCAGCGGTCACGCTCAAGAAAGGCTTTGCTGACGCCGAGGTACTGCGCGGCTTCTTTCGTGTTCAGAAGGTTCCCAACCATTGCAATCACTCCTGTTCAAATGGGTTCGGGAGTGATTGAACCTTTGGGAGTGCAACGGGGGAATCTCTGAAGCAGCTTCAGGTATACCCGAAGCTGCTTGAGGTATACCCGAAGCTGCTTCGGGTACATTGTGACGTGGGAAATGCGGGGGTATCGAAGCTGCTATCACTCGCCCTCATCTGTCCTACCGAGGGTCAGAAGGCGACTCTGTGGATGGCCAATGTTGCAGATTCGTTATGCCTTGGCTGCATGGGTGTCCACCTAAAGGGTGCGGTTTTAGGCGTGATGACCTTTAGGCCTCCCCGGCGGCCTTCTGTTGTCTCCTATAGTCGCCTATCCACTTCTCCAGTCTCTTGATGGGATCGTCGGTGGATAGCACCTCATCGATCTCATTGCGCATAGCCTCGTATATGCGGCTGGCTGCGTCCCGGTTGCTACGGCGGCTGTATTCCTCCCGTTCCCAAAGCTTGATGACCTTGGTTCTCAGCTCTCCGTAGGGTTTAACCCGAAGCTTCCCACCTTTCTGCCCTCGGGTCCGCATGATTTGGGTGATGCTCTCCCCTGGGGCGGATTGTCCGCTCGATTCACTCTGAAGCACATCAGCAATACAAACCGCCTCCATGGACTCCAGGGCGCGTTCCATTTCGAGCGAGCGCTGAATCTGTTTGTCATAGGCCCTGGCCTCTTCCTCTGACGGGAAAAGCGCCGGGTCAGTAGGTGGGCGCTTGTCGCTCAGGAGCTGTTCGCCAATGACCGCCAGGGCGAAGGCCGCGAAGTAGTCCGCCCAGCGGGCCTTGGGGAATTGGGTCTGGTCGGTGATATCGAAGTTCTCTTGCAGGCACTTCAGCGCCTTGGTCCGGTTGGTGAAGCTCATCCCTCTGGCTTCTACTTCTTGAAGGGCGCGGTAGAAATGATGTTCCCCGCCCTTGCGGAGCATCCAGTCGAGCGTCTCAAAGGCATAGGCCAGCTCCTCGGCGCTGCGCCCCTTCAGGATCTCCCGGGCCCGGTTGAGTTGGTCGCCAAAGGTGCAGATGCAACTATCGGGCAGTGTCTCGGAGAGATAGTCAAAGTCGGGGTCGATGTCGTAGAGCTGGAAGTCGTACATGGACGTTGAGCGCCGTTGGGCTTGTTTGCAGTGATGGGCTGTGCCGAGGTCTTGGCTTTATTGGGGCCTGTCCTGGCGCGGTGTGTTGAACGGGCAAGGTTCCGGCCGGGGGCTGGGCGATCTGAAATCCGTTAACGGAAATTTTCGTTAACGGGGCTCGGCCGTAAACGGCGGGTAGCGCCCGTTAAGGGGCGGGACTCTTAACGGGCAGGACGCCCCGGGGTGCCCTACCGATTCAGGTGGACTACCTTAGCCGGTTCTTCCAGCCCAATCGACCCTTTAAGGAAGTCGGTCACTCGCTGCATGGGCGCCCGGAGCCGGGCCACGTCGCTGATGATGTAACCGTCGGTCACATCCCCGCTCACCTTGTGGTTCACCATGCGCTTGAGGGCATAGGGGGAGATGTCCAGGCTCTCGGCCACGGTGATGAAGGTCCGGCGCAGGTCGTGGACGGTGAAGGGCACTTCCGAGACCTTGATAACGTGGTTCATCTGCCGTTGGGGCTCCACCAGGTGCCCGGTCCCCTCCCGGTTGGGGAAGACGTACTCATTGACCGCCAGGGCCTGGCGCTCGGCCAGGCACTCGACCGCGAAGTCCGACAGGGGGAGGGTGAAGGGCTCCCGGTTCTTGGGGTCCCCTATATATAAGGTGTGGTCCCGGAGGTCCACCTGCTCCCAGCGGAGCTGGGCGGCCTCGTTGAAGCGCAGGCCCGTAAAGAGCACGAAGACCAGGAAGTCGGCAATGACGTGGGCCGAGGTCGGCTTGTCGGGCGCCTTCAGGGTCTGCACCCCGGCATACCAAGCGGGGAGCTGGTGGACCTTGATGACGCTTTTCCGCCGCTCGACCCGGTACCAGGCCCGGGTGTGGCTCAGGATGTCCACCGGGTTGCCGGTGAGGATGGGTTGCCCCTGGCCGTCCAGGTACTCGTGGCGGGCGAAGTTCAGCACTGACTTCAGTGTCCGGAACACGGCATTGGCCTGCGCCTTGCCGTGCTGCTCGCCGATGGCCCGGTGTCGTTGGCTCACCATGTTGGGGGTGAGGGTGTTGAGCGGCTTGCGCAGCCACCCGGCGAGGTAGTGGTTCAGGTGCCGGTCGTAGTCCTGGAGGGTCTTCGGCTTGAGGTCCTTGCGGGCGAGCTTGAACGCCTCATAGGCCTCGGCCAGGGTGGCGGCCCGGGCGGCCTGGGTCCTTTGCTCGGCCACCGGGTCCAGCCCCATGGCCACCTGGCCCAGGAACTTCTGCGCCTCGCGCCGGGCCTGCTCGGCGGTCAGCACCCCATGGCGCCCGAGGGTCTGGCGCCGCACGCGCCCATTGACCCGCTTCTCCACGATGTAGGCCTTGGTGCCGCCGCTGGTGACGCGCAGCCCGAAGCCGGGCAGAGCGGTATCCCGGAAGAAGACCTGCGCCTTGTCGGGGGGACAGGTGGCCCTATCGACCACCGTCTTGGTGAGCTTGACCCGCTGATCTGCTGGAAATGTAGACACTATGTAGACACTCCGCGTCAAACGCCTGCGGAGAGTCTAAGCGGTCTTCAAACAAAAAAGCAAGATAAAACAGTCACTTTTCAAACATTTTCCAACAACTGCAAAGTTGAGCAAAAGGGCGAAGAAAATAATTTGTAATCAGCGGGTCGCGGGTTCGAATCCTGTCGCCAGCTCCAGAATCGGTTCCGGTCCGCGGGCCTGGACCGCCGCAGTCCGCCGGACCGGATGCCCCCGGTCCGGGGAAAAGGAACCCCGCCGTGGCGGGGTCCGCCGATGCTCAGTCCCCGGTCTTGTCATCCACGACGGCGTCCGGCGCGTTCTTCCTGACCGATTCGATCCCGTTGTCGCGCGAGGACTCCTTCTCGTAGACCTCGCTGGTGCCGATGACCTGGCCGTTGCTGGCCATCAGGTTGAACATGAACTTCCCGTTCCTGGTGGCCTTGCGCTCGAAGCGCTGGTCCATCGCTGCGTTCTTGCGTACGGATTCGACTCCGCTGGCCGCGCTGGCCTTCCGCTTGTAGCCCTCGCTGGCCAGGATGATCTGTCCGTTCCCGGCTTTCAGGCGGAAGCGGAACTCTCCTCTGGCGTCCTTGTAGATTTCGAACTTGCCCGGCATGGCGTGACTCCTCTTGGTGTAGGGATTGTTGTGAGGCGTGTCAGCAATTTCATTCACTGCCGGGTTCAGCCATTAACACCGTTGCCGTGGAAATGACGTGGACCAGTTCTCATTACGGATCGATGGCGGCGAGGTGTCGTGCCGCGCGCGGGCAGAGACTTTCCGGCGTGGGCTTCGGTGCCGGGGCGGGCGGGGGCAGGGAGGGTTCGGGGAAGGGGGGGGCGCGGCCCGCACGGCGCTGATTGCCGTGCGGGCCGCTGTCAGGAGCGTGCTTCCTGCCGGGTCAGGCGGGGCGGGGATTCACCTCGGGCCGACCGATGGCGTGATAGATGAAGCCCTCGTCGGCCATGCGCTGGGGGTCGTAGACGTTGCGTCCGTCGAACACCACCGGGGATTTCATGATTTCGCGCAGGGCCTGGAAATCGGGGCTGCGGAACAGGTTCCACTCGGTCACCAGCGCCAGGGCGTCGGCGCCCTCGGCGGCCTCCTCCGGGGTTGCGCACAGCACCAGGTCGGGCCGCTCGCCGTAGATGCGCTCGCACTCCTCCATGGCCACCGGGTCGTGGGCCCGGACCGTGGCGCCGTCGGCCCACAGGGCTTCCATCAGCACCCGGCTCGGCGCCTCGCGCATGTCGTCGGTGTTGGGCTTGAAGGCCAGGCCCCACACCGCGATGGTGCGGCCGGCCAGATCGCCGAAGTGGGCCTTGAGCTTGTCGTGGAGCACCGCCTTCTGGCGATCGTTGACCGCCTCCACCGCTTCCAGCACCGCCGGGGCGTGACCCACGCTGCGGCCGGTGTGGATCAGCGCCTTGACGTCCTTGGGAAAGCAGGAGCCGCCGTAGCCGCAGCCGGGATAGATGAAGTGGTAGCCGATGCGCGGGTCGGCGCCGATGCCGCGCCGCACCGCCTCCACGTCCGCGCCCAGTTTTTCGGCCAGTGCGGACATCTCGTTCATGAAGCTGATCTTGGTGGCCAGCATGGCGTTGGCGGCGTACTTGGTCAGCTCCGCGGAGCGGATGTCCATCATCACCAGCCGGTCGTGGTTGCGGTTGAAGGGGCCGTAGAGTACCCGCAGCAGCTCGGCGGTGCGGGGGTTGTCGGTGCCCACCACGATGCGATCGGGACGCATGAAGTCATCAATGGCCGCCCCCTCCTTGAGGAATTCCGGGTTCGAGACCACGTCGAACTCGAGGTTCCGGCCGCGGCTCTCCAGGACCCCGGCCAGCGCCTGGCGCACCTTGTCGGCGGTCCCCACCGGCACCGTGGACTTGTCCACCACGATGCGGTAGTCCTCCATGTGCTCGCCGATGGAGCGGGCCACGGCGAGGACGTACTGCAGGTCGGCCGAGCCATCCTCGTCCGGCGGCGTGCCGACGGCGATGAACTGGAACAGGCCGTGGGCCACGCCGGCGGCCACGTCGGTGGTGAAGGAGAGGCGGCCGGCAGCGGTGTTCTTGCGCACCATCTCCTCCAGGCCGGGCTCGTAGATCGGCACGCCGCCGGCCTTGAGCAGGTCGATCTTGCGCTCGTCCACGTCGACGCACAGGACGTCGTTGCCCACCTCGGCCAGGCAGGCGCCGGTCACGAGGCCCACATAGCCGGAACCGAAGATTGTCACCTTCATGGTTGGACTGGTTCTCCTTGGATCGGGTTGAGATTTCGGGTTTGGCGCCGGGAGCCGGGGTCAGGGCGACTGGAGCGCGGGCCTTCGACCGGGCAAGGCTGGAATCCACCGATCGGTGGCCGGCCCCGGCCGGGTGCGCTTCGCTGCGCCGCCGAAGCGGGGCGCGAGGCCGCGGGCGTCAGCCACCGGGGGTCTCCGTGCGCATACCGGCACGCAGGGCCGAAATGCGCCTCCGCGGCGGAGCGTGGGCCGCACCGGCGGGCGGCGCTGTGAGCGGGTCCGGCCGGGCCGGATGGCGCCGCAGCGATGTTGGGTGCACGGTGCGCACGATTCGGTGTTTCGGGATTGTCAATCGGCGTCGATGCTGGCATCATTCGCCGTCTCGTGACGATGGGCGCGAATCATAGCAGAACACGCAGCCTCCGTCATGAAATTGCGATGACAGCGCGGTTCCCCCGCAGCCACTTCGGGGTTCCAGATAAGAACGCGATGCATTGACAACCGACGGCGTATCACTCAAAATGTTCGGCTTACGTCATCGGAGGGGTTCCCGAGTGGCCAAAGGGGGCAGACTGTAAATCTGTTGGCTCAGCCTTCGGAGGTTCGAATCCTCCCCCCTCCACCAGATAGACAGCAAGGGGCTGGTCCGTTGGGACTGCGCAGACGGCTCCGCGGCGTCGGTAACGAAAGGCGGGTGTAGTTCAACGGTAGAACCTCAGCCTTCCAAGCTGATGACGTGGGTTCGATTCCCATCACCCGCTCCAGTTTAGAACGGAAAATCACAGCCCATATAGCTCAGTCGGTAGAGCACTTCCTTGGTAAGGAAGAGGTCACCGGTTCGAATCCGGTTATGGGCTCCAGTTTCGTGTGTGGGTAGTGTCGCTTCAGTGTGCGCTGGGGCAAATTCTCACAAGTCTCAACCTTGAAGACTCAGCTTTGAGGAGACGGTCGGATGTCCAAGGAAAAGTTCGAGCGTA
>NPIE01001062.1_pt1 | contig 15807 bp, 13 predicted proteins | sample 8637661 | NCBI WGS metagenome assembly NPIE01 (sample SAMN07420842, study PRJNA396082) | bioreactor metagenome | isolation source: sample BA12 brine-fed electro-methanogenic bioreactor BA | place: Japan: Kochi | collected 2016-12-09 | reverse complement strand
CTATATGCGCTCTGACGGGAGATGTCAAACTTTGACGAAGGCTACGCATGTCAGCGACGCAAGTGAACCTCAACCCTCCGGGCGCACCGTTGCAGGCAGTGTGGCCGCCAACACCACGGAGAGGGCGAAGGAGCCCAGCGCGTAAGTGATGGCAGGGGTATAGCTGCCGGAGAGATCGCGCAACACGCCTCCGATATAGGAACCTGCAAAGGGTCCGATGCCCATCACAATCAGCGTGGCCAGACCCCAGATCTTGCCCAGCGTCCGGCAGCCGTAGACGGCCCCCACGTAGCCCACCACACCTCCCGGCACAATGGCCCAGTAGATGGCGAAGACGAAGCAGGCCGCGTAGGCGAGAGCCGAGTGAGCCGAGAGGAATAGCAGCCCACAGGCCAGCGCGCCCATCGCCGGGCCGATCACCAGCATCAACCGGCGGCCCTGGGCCTCCTGTCCCACCCGGCGCACCACCAGATCGGCGACCTTGCCCATCAAGGGCATGCTCACGATCCCGATCAAGCCGATGACGGCGTAGATCCCCGTAGCTGCCTCCAGAGAATAGCCGGCGTCCTCCGTCCAGTAGCCAATGACCTGCGTCCAGATGAGAAACTCGGCCATCATGCTGGTGAGGAAGGTCAGGATGGCACCCCAGATGGCGTAGCGGGAGAAGGCCGCCCGCACCGGCCAGGCGGGAGGATCGGCGGCGGGGCAATCGGCAGGGAGTGCGGTCTCTCCAAGGGGGGGCAACCCATAAGCCTCGGGGGCGCGACGGCCCAGCAGGGCCGCCAGCAGCAGTGCTCCCAGGACAATACAGCCCAGCAGCAACATCTCGCCCCTCCAGGCAGCATCAAGGGCTTCCAACGCGGGGGCCACGCCGGGGGAGGCGCGCAGCAACGGATCCGCCAGAGCGGCACCGATGCGCTGCGAGAGCTCTGGCGGTGAAAGCTGCGCCCCGTCGATACCGGCAGCGGCGACGACGGCGCGGTCCAAAGCGTGCTGCGCCGCGCCCAGACGGGGCTTGACCAGCTGGGCCAGCACGAACTGAGCCATGGGCGCGCCGGCGAAGGCCAGCCCCCACATGGTGCCGTAGGCGTCGCCCCGGTACCACTGACGCACTGAGACCGTCGAGGAGACCCAGAGCAGGCCGGTGGCGACGCCGCCTAGCAGGCCAAAGCTGAGCAGATAGGCGAGGGACGTATCGACGCGGCTCGTAAGGATGAAGCCCAGGCTGCCCAGCAGGGCAGCAGCGGCGTAGGCCGGCCGGGTGCCCCAGCGGTCGAGCAGCATCCCGCTCAGATAAGCCGTGACTGCGTAACAGACCATCATCAGCGAATAACCCAGCGTCACCTGGGCCGCACTCCAGCCGAGGGTGAGCTCCATGGGCCCCTTGAGAATGGCGAAGGTTGCCCGATAACCAAAGAGACAGAAGACCGCCAGCCACGAAGCGCCCACGACTGCTCGCCCATAACCTCTCGCCTGTTGTTTCTGCATCGTCCTCCTCGCTGAATCGCTCTGCCCTCAGTGTAGGCGATTCGCTCCAGGGGGCAACTTTGACTTCGCGGTGGAGCCGATATAATTACCAGCAGCGATGGTGGGTGAAAGCGTAGGAGATGAGGAGAGGGGAAAGATGCTGCTGGCTGCGGCCCTTGCACCAGACGTAACCCGCGAGGCATGGCTGGCCCTCGTGGAACGGAAGGACCTGGAAACCGGGACCGACCTCGGCATCGCGCCGCCCATTTTGCGCTCGTGGGAGCGCTGCCTACTACATCTGGATGCGCGCACCCCACCCACGCCTCAGAACCTCCAGGGCCTCAGCTTATCGGAAACCCTCCAGCAACAAGCGAGCCTCATCGAAAGCGCCCGCCCGCTGATGGAGGATCTCTACCAGTGGGCGGAGGACACCGAGAGCGTCTTCTTCCTCACCGACGCCGATCTCTGTGTGCTGGACGTCTTGGGCGATCCCCCCACCATGCAGCAGCTCCAGCACTGGGGCGTGCGAACCGGCACCTACTGGAGAGAGACCCAGATGGGTACGAATGCTGTCTCCCTGGCGCTGCGCGAGGCAATCCCCGTGCGCGTCGTAGGGCCGGAACACTACTGCGAGTTCCATCACGCCCTCGGCATGGCAGCCGCGCCTCTCAATGCCCCCGGGGGCCACAGCATCGGCACCCTCGCCGTCACCTGGCTGGAGGGCGCCCCTCACCCTCTCGCGACGGCGCTGGTGATGTCTGCTACGCGCTCCCTCGAAAACCAGCTCTACGCCGACATGTACTACCAGGAGGCCAACCGACGCATGTCGGAGCTCAACGGCATGTTGAGCACGACGAATGAGGGTATTGTCTGCTGGAACGATGAGAACCAGCTTATCTACGTCAACCGGCGGGCCGGAGAGATCCTGGGCCTTGCCCCCTCGTCCGTCACGGGCCGCCTCCTGAACGAGATCCTCGAGCTGCCGAAGACTGTCCTCCAGGCAGTTGAAGAAGGTCGCTCCCTGCACGATGTCGAGACTCCCTTGAGGGTGGCGGAGCGCACCATCAGCTGCCTCGTCAGCCTCCATCCCATCGCAGAGGGCACCCACAGGCCCATCGGGCACCTGCTCAACATTCAACCCATCCAGGAGATCCGGCGCATCGTCAGCCGCATGATGGGCTCTGATGCGCGCCTCTCGCTGGAGGATCTGTTGATTCACGCCGAAAGCACCCCCGGCGTCCAGCGGCAGATAGAGCTGGCTTCGCGCAGCGAGGCCCCCGTGCTGCTGATGGGAGAGGCGGGCGTAGGTAAGAGCACCATCGCCCGGGCCATTCACAACGCAGGACTCCATTCAGGGGGGCCATTTCTACCCATCACCTGTAGCGCCATCCCCCACGAGCTGATGCTGAGCGAGTTCCTGGGCTACGAGGCAGGAGCCTTCGGCGAGGCCACCGCACAGGGCCGTCCCAGCAAGTTCGAGCTGGCGGAGGGCGGGACGCTCTTCCTGGACGAGGTGGAAGAGCTCAGCCTCAAGATGCAATCCGCGCTGCTCAAGGTCATCGAGAGTCAGATGGTGATGCGCCTGGGGGCCACCCATCCCATCCACGTGAACGTGCGCATCATCGCGGCCACCTCCGCCAATCTCACCGACCGGATGGCAAACGGGCGCTTTCGTCGCGATCTCTACTACTACCTCAGCACCTACACCGTCCCGCTGACCCCACTTCGAGAGCACTCCCAGGATGTGGTCTTCTTCACCCGCCGCTTTCTGCAGTACCACGCCCAGCAGACGGGACGCTCCATCGACATCGCTCCCGAAGCTCTGGAGATGCTTCAACGCTATCCCTGGCCCGGCAATATCCGCGAGTTGGAGAACGTCCTGGAACAGGTGCTCATGGTTTGCCAGAGCGGGCGCATTCAACCCAACGATTTACCTCCCTTCTTGCAGCGCCCCCAGTACCTGCCCGCAGCCAACGCTCCCCTGGAGCCCGTCCTCACCCTCCAAGAAGCGGAACGTGAGGCCCTCCTTCGCGCAGCCCGCGCCTGCCGGGGACGAGTCACGGAGATGGCTGAATGCTTGGACGTCAGCCGTACCACCGTCTGGCGAAAGATGAAACAGCATCAAATCTCCGCCGAAGACTTCAAGTAACAACGACGCCGTCCCCTCCTCCTTGAACATTGTTACAAAATAAAACACACCCCCCGAATTACGTTTCACCTTGAAACATTCCTCGGTGAAAGATTGACTTTTCCCCCACACTTCTGACATAATTAAACATGTGCGCGGAAGACATTGCCGGAGGGACCCATCCTCCCGATAGCTTTTCACCTCAATGCTGTCGTCTTCCGGGTACGGTAACCTTTCAGCACCGATGACGTGGCGTTTTAGAGCACAGAGCATCCATATACGTGGAGGAACTTGTTGGCTCAAACAGGGTCACAACGCGGTCAACAGAAGCGCTTGGTCTTATCCTCGGGGCAGCTTGCCCCTGGTAAGTATGCCTTTTCCACCCATGGTTGGCCCATATCCCTCAATTGCCCTGGATTTTCCCAAGCGGCAAAGGATCTGTCAGCAACCAGAAAGGAGGTCCCCCGCACCCATTTTGCCAGCTGATTCGTTAAAGTTTTAGTTTACTTTACCCTATTCCTTTACGCTTAGGAGGCAGAAATGAAGCAAAAGAGCATGACAGGCGAGTTGATCGGTGAGGTGTTTGGCACGTTCATCCTGATTCTGTTAGGTGACGGCGTCGTCGCGAACGTGGGCCTGGCCCCCCGACTGGCAGCGCCCGCTTACAACTGGAACACCATCACCATCGGGTGGGCTTTCGCCGTGATCATCGCCGTTTACATCACCGGCGGTGTTTCTGGCGCGCACATCAACCCCGCCGTGACCCTGGGTCTGGCGGTAAAGCGGGACTTCCCCTGGAAGAAGGTGTTCCCCTACATCGTGGCGCAGATGATCGGCGCCTTCCTGGGTGCCTTGGGCGTCTACCTTATCTACCGCGAGGGTCTCGTGGAAGCTGGGATGCCCAATGTCTGGTCCACCGGCCCCGGCTCTGTCTTCGGCAGCGCCTTCTGGGGTGGAGAGGGAGCGGCAGCCGTCGGCAGCTATGGTCTGCTGACCGCCTCCATCGCGGAGTTCTTCGGCACCCTGGTGCTCATGTGGGGCATCATGGCCAGCGGCGATATGAAGAACATGGGTCTGGGCGGCAACTGGGGCGGCTTCCTGGTCGGCTTCACCGTACTGGCCGTTGGTCTCTCCCTCGGTGGCCCGAGCGGGTACTCCATCAACCCCGCCCGTGACCTCGGTCCCCGCGTCTTCGGCCTGCTGGTCGGCACGGAGGGCCTCTTCGACGGCATCTACTGGCTCATCCCGCCCGTGCTCATCCCCGCGATAGCCGGGCCGATCGGCATCATCCTCTACGACGTCTTCGTCAGCGCCAATCTCCCTCAGGAGTAAAACTATGGCCCCGGCGTTGGAGAAAACCCAACGCCGGGGCCTTCCTATCAGAGGAATACCACCAGCAAGAGAGGAGTACCAACATGAAAAAATTGATTAACAAGCCTGAGAATGTTGTACCCGAAAGCCTTCAGGGTATGGCCAAGGCCCACCCGGATCTACTCAAGGTCGCCTTCGATCCCACCTACGTTTACCGGGCCGACGCCCCCGTGGAAGGCAAGGTCGCCGTCATTTCGGGCGGTGGCAGCGGGCACGAACCCATGCACGGGGGCTTTGTGGGCATGGGGATGCTGGACGCCGCGTGCCCGGGCGAGGTCTTCACCTCCCCCACCCCCGATCAGATGTTCGAAGCCGCCAAGAAGGTTGATAGCGGGGCCGGCGTCCTCAACATCGTCAAGAACTACACCGGCGACGTGATGAACTTCGAGATGGCGGCAGAGCTCGCCCGCGCCGAAGGCATTCGCGTGGCAAATATCCTCATCGACGACGATGTCGCCGTGAAGGACAGCCTCTACACCGCCGGACGCCGGGGCGTGGGCGCGACCGTGCTCGCCGAGAAGATCGTCGGTGCGGCAGCGGAGAAGGGCTACGACCTCGACAAACTGGCCGACCTCTGCCGGCGGGTGAACATCAATGCCCGCAGCATGGGCATGGCCCTCACCTCCTGCACCGTCCCCGCCAAGGGCTCCCCCACCTTCGAACTGGGTGAGGAAGAGATGGAAATCGGCATTGGCATCCACGGTGAACCCGGCATCGAGCGCATGGAACTGAAAGATGCTGACGAGATCACCGAGATGATGACCAACACTATTCTGGACGATGGCCCCTACACCCGCGTCGTACGCGAGTGGGACGAGGAGCAGAATGACTGGGCCGATGTCGAGCTCACCGATCCTCCCTTCGAGCCCGGCGACAGCTTCATCGTTTTCGTCAACGGCATGGGCGGCACCCCCGTCAGCGAGCTCTACATCGTCTACCGCAAGGTAGCGGAGATCCTCGAAGCAAAGGGCTACTCCATCGCCCGCAACCTCATCGGCTCCTACATCACCTCACTGGAGATGGCCGGCATGTCCATCACCCTGCTCAAGGTCGATGACGAAATCTTGGAGCTCTGGGATGCCCCCGTCAACACCCCCGGCCTGCGCTGGGGCGTTTAGTTCAGGAAGGAACATCAGAAGCGTATGATCACTCGAGACGAAATCGTTACCTGGATTCGCGCCAGCGCCGCGATGCTAGAAGAACAGAAGACCTACCTCACCGATCTGGATGCCGCCATCGGCGATGCTGACCACGGGGCAAATATGCACCGAGGCTTTCAGCGGGTGCTCACCCAGTTACCCAGCGCCGAAGACAAGGACATCGGCAGCATCCTCAAAATGGTGGGGATGGCCCTGATCTCCAGTGTCGGTGGCGCTGCCGGCCCCCTCTATGGCACCTTTTTCATGCGCGGGGGCATGGCTGTTTCTGGCAAATACACCCTCGATGGTGAGGACATGGCACAGCTCCTGGAGACTGCCCTGGATGGGGTGATACAGCGTGGCAAAGCGCAGCTTCAGGATAAAACCATGGTCGATGCTCTGATGCCGGCGGTCCAGACCTTCAAGGAAAGTGTCGCAGAAGGAACCGAGATCGAGACGGCACTACAGCAGGCAGTAGCCGCGGCGCGTCAGGGCATGGAAGCGACGATTCCCCTCCAGGCACGCAAAGGTCGAGCCAGCTACTTGGGCCCCCGCAGCGTGGGCCATCAGGATCCGGGGGCGACTTCGTCTTATCTGCTTCTCAAGACGCTAGCGGACACGATATCCAACCATTCGTAAGCCTATTTTACATACGCCTAAGGAGGCAAAGTTATGGCTAAGTACGTAGCAGCAGTAGATCAGGGAACCACCAGCACGCGCTGTATGCTCTTCAACCACAGTGGTGGCGTTGTCAGCATCCACCAGATGGAGCACGAGCAGATTTACCCCAAGCCCGGCTGGGTCGAGCACGATGCCATGGAGGTTTGGTCCCGCACGCAGGATGTGATCCGGCGGGCACTGGAGAAGGCTGGGGCAGAGCCCGGGGACGTCGCCGCAGTCGGGGTTACCAATCAGCGTGAGACCACGGTCGTCTGGAACCCCAAGACCGGCAAGCCCTACTACAACGCCATCGTCTGGCAGGACACCCGCACCGACAAGATCTGCAACGAGCTGGCCGAAGACGGCGGGCAGGATCGTTTCCGCGCCAAGGTCGGTCTGCCCCTCGCCACCTACTTCTCCGGCCCGAAGATCAAGTGGATCCTCGATAACGTCGAGGGCGTCCAAGAGGCCGCCGAGAAGGGCGAGGCCGTCTTCGGCAATATGGACACCTGGGTCATCTGGTGGCTGACGGGCGGCCCCAATGGGGGTGCACACGTCACCGACGTGACCAATGCCAGCCGCACCATGCTAATGAATCTGGAGACCCTGGATTGGGACGATGAGATTCTGGGCATCATGGGCATCCCCAAGCAGATGCTGCCCGAGATTCGCCCCTCCAGCGATCCCGATCTCTACGGCAAGACCCCTGCCGACGGCCCCTTCGGGGAAGCCATCCCCGTCTGCGGCGACTTGGGTGATCAGCAGGCGGCCCTCGTAGGTCAAACCTGCTACAGCCCCGGTGAGGCCAAGAACACCTACGGCACCGGCTGCTTCATGCTCATGAACACCGGCGAGGAGATCGTCCCCTCCAAGAGCGGACTGCTCACCACCCTCGGCTACAAATTCGGTGACGCACCGGCCGTCTACGCCCTCGAGGGCTCCATCGCCATCACCGGCGCCCTCGTACAGTGGCTGCGGGACAACCTCGCCTTCTTCGATTTCTCCCAGCACGTGGAGAGCTACGCGGAGCAGGTGGAGGATGCGGGCGGCATCTACATCGTGCCCGCCTTCTCCGGGCTCTTCGCCCCCTACTGGAAGAGCAACGCCCGCGGCGTCATCGTGGGCCTCACCCGCTACATCAACAAGGGCCACATCGCCCGCGCCGCCCTGGAAGCCACCGCCTACCAGACCAAGGAGGTCCTGGAGGCCATGGAGAAAGACTCCGGGGTGGAGCTGAAGAAGCTCAAGGTCGACGGCGGCATGGTCTACAACGAGCTGCTGATGCAGTTCCAGTCTGACATCCTCGACGTGCCCGTTGTCCGCCCCGTGGTCGCCGAGACCACAGCCCTGGGCGCCGCCTACGCCGCCGGCCTCGCCGTCGGCTTCTGGGACGACGTCGAGTCGCTGCGCCAGAACTGGCTGGTCGACAAGACGTGGGAACCCGAGATGGAAGAGGAGACCCGCGCCGAGCTCTACAAGGGCTGGCTCAAAGCCGTGGAGCGCACCTTCGACTGGATCGAGGAGTAACCTCCCCGGAGACGTCTCACTAACCGGAGGGCCGGGTGAACCCAGCCCGGCCCTCCGCCTTTGAACTTATTGCTACTTGTTTTAGCACCCTATTTTGGTATAAAAGTCGATACGAGTCTATTGGAGAAATCTTGGCCAAGAAAAAGAAAAACCCACAAGCGTTCGGGAGCCGCAAGCCCAAAGAGGAAGAGGTTGATCTTCACCGCCCCTGGCTGAACATGCGGAGCGGCATCACGGCCGTTCTGACCATCAGCGTACTGCTCGGGATTTACGTGGGCTGGCAGGTCTATCCCACCGATGGATTACAGAACGCCATTCTGACGGGCTTCGTCGCCGGCTTCAGCCTCATTCCCATCTCCCTGGCTTTCTATTTCTTCCAAACCACCATCCTGGGCCGGGGGCGGCGCTCGAAGGCGGAATGAAGGTGCGGGACTGTCAGGTGAATCCTCCCCCCAACGCCGGCTTCCCGGCCACGGCTACCCCTCCCTTCCCGGCCTTCTTGGCGTCTGATTGGGAAGAGGCCTGGGCGCCTTACGATGAGATGACCTATCAGGCTGTGCTGGATCACCTCCGCCCGGAAGACAGAGTCCTCGACATCGGCGCCGGAGACCTGCGACTGGCCCTCCGCATGGTCCGCAGGACGGCCCACGTCCACGCCCTGGAGCTGCACGCCAAGCTGATACCCTCACCGCTCAGCCTCCCTGCCAATCTCAGCGTCGTGATCGGGGATGCGCGCGCGCTCCCCTTCCCTCCGGATGTCACCGTCGGCGTGCTGTTGATGCGCCACTGCCGTCACTTCGCCCACTACGTGGAGAAGCTGCAAGCCGTGGGCTGCCGACGCCTGCTCACCAACGCCCGCTGGGGGATGGATGTGGAAGAAATTGACCTGAGCGTACCGGCCCAACCTTTCGAGTCACTCACCATGGGCTGGTACGGTTGCCGCTGCGGCGCGGTGGGCTTCGTCCCAGGCGCTCCCGAAGCCCTGACCTCGGAACTCGAAGCTCGGTTCCACGAGGTGGCCTCTTGCCCGCAGTGTGCGAGCGTCCGTGCGTCACGGGAGCACCCTGGCTACCCCTTCCGACGGTCGGAAGAGGCGGCCCATCCTATCCCTGCCGAACGGTCCCGGACCGTCTCCCCAGCCCTGCCCACAGGGAGGTATAGTCTATGATCGGACTCGTCATCGTCTCCCACAGCGCCCAGTTGGCTGCCGGGGTCCAAGAGCTGATCCAGCAAATGACCCAGGGCAAGGCTCGCATCGCGACCGCGGGTGGCATTGATGCGCCGGACAACCCCATCGGGACGGATCCCATGCGGGTCCTAGAAGCGATCCAGGAGGTCTACAGCGAGGAGGGGGTCCTCGTGCTCATGGATCTGGGGAGCGCTCTGCTGAGTGCCGAGACGGCCCTGGACTTCCTGGAACCCGAGCAGCGGGAGCACATCCACCTCTGCCCCGCCCCCCTGGTGGAGGGCGCCCTCGCCGCTGCGGTTCAGGCCGTGGTGGGGAGCCCCCTGGCAGAGGTCTGTCGCGAGGCGCGCCAAGCCCTCACCGTCAAATATCAGCAGCTCGGGGTAGAAATGTCCTCCGGCGAGCCCACCGCTGAGGGCGCAGGAGCGGCGGAGGCGGAGCTTGTGCTGACGCTGGAAAACCGCCTGGGTCTCCACGCCCGCCCGGCAGCGCGCTTTGTGACCACGGCAGGCCGCTTCAAGGCGGATATTCGCGTGCACAACCTGAGCACCGGCGCAGGGCCGGCCAACGCCAAGAGCATCGGACAGGTCACGGCGCTGGGGGCGGAGCACGGGCATCGACTGGGCATCACCGCCGAGGGTAAGGACGCTGCCGCGGCGTTGAAGGCCCTCCACGAGCTCGTTGCGGCCAACTTCGGCGAGGAAACATCGGCCCCGGCCCGGGAGCCGGTGGCACCGGTCTCTCTCCCCACCCCCGAGCCCCCCAGCGAGGATTTCCCGCCCCGTGAATTACAGGGCACCGGGGTCTCGCCTGGTCTCGCCCGGGGACCGGCCTATCTCTTGCAGCGCGAGCAGTTGGAGGTGACCGTCCGCACCGTCTCCGATCCCGACACGGAGCTCGCGCGCTTGCAGCGCGCCCTCGACGCCGCTGCGACCCAGCTGATCACCATCAGAGAACGCGCCGAAGCGGAGGTCGGGGCGGCAGAGGCGGAGATCTTCGACGCCCAGCGCCTCTTCCTGGAAGATCCCGAGCTGGTTGAAGCTGCCAAGGGCTACATCCGCGACCGGCAGCTCAATGCCGAGGCCGCCTGGCAACGCGCCTTCATGGAGAGCGCAGAACGGCTGCGCGCCCTGGATAGCACCTACCTGCAAGAACGGGCAGCGGACGTGGAAGATGTGGGGCGGCGCGTGTTGCGCCTGCTGCTTGACGTGGGCGAGCCTTTCACGGAGCTGAACGAGCCGGTGGTGCTCCTCGCCGAGGATCTGGCCCCCTCCGACGTGGTTCAACTCGACACCGATCAGCTGCGCGCCATCTGTACTGCCTTCGGCGGCGCCACCTCCCACACCGCCATCCTGGCTTCGGCCCTGGGCATCCCCGCCATCGTAGGGATAGGACCGGCGCTGCTCTCCATTCCTCCCGATTCTGAACTGCTGATCGATGGAGAAGCAGGCATCATCCAGGTGGCGCCCTCGACTCTGCTCCGGGAAGCCTTCCTGACCCGCCAGCGAGCGTGGACCACTGCCCGGGCGGAAGCCCTGGCCGCAGCGCAGGCACCGGCAACGACCCGTGACGGGCACCGAGTGGAGGTCGTCGCCAACATCGGCAGTCTGGAGGACGCCCGGCGCGCGCTGGAGTACGGCGCCGAGGGCGTCGGCTTGTTGCGCACCGAATTCCTCTACCTGGATCGCCAGGACGCTCCCGACGAAGCGGCCCAGATGACGCTCTACGAGGGCATCGCAGCAATCATGGAAGACCGCCCCCTCGTGATTCGCACCTTCGACATCGGTGGAGACAAGCCCCTACCCTACCTGGATCTCCCCCGCGAGGCGAATCCCTTCCTCGGTTGGCGCGGGATTCGCCTGGCTCTCGACCGCCCCGATCTTCTCAAGACCCAACTGCGAGCCATTCTCAGGGCCAGCCCCGGGCATCAGCTCAAAATCATGTTCCCCATGGTGGCGACCCTGGAGGAAGTACGCGCGGCCCGCGCACTGGTTGATGAGGCCCGCGCCGAGCTGACCCGCGAGGGCCATCCCATCGCCGAGGAACTGGAGATCGGGATCATGGTGGAGATCCCCGCTGCCGCCGTGATGGCGGACCAACTGGCAAAGGAGGTGGACTTCTTCAGCATTGGCACCAACGACCTGAGCCAATACACCATGGCCGCCGACCGCACCAACGCCAACGTCAACCATCTGGCCGACGCGCTGCACCCCCCGGTCTTGCGCCTGATCGACCAGGTCATGGAGGCCGCGCACGAAGCGGAGATCTGGGTCGGGCTCTGCGGCGAGCTGGCGGGCAATCCGCTGGCGGCGCCCCTGCTCCTCGGGCTGGGGTTGGACGAGTTCAGCATGGCCCCACCGGCCATCCCGGCGGTCAAACAGCAGCTCGCCCGGCTCACCCTGGCGCAGGCGCGGGAGATCGCGGCGGAAGCGCTGCAACTTGAATCTTCCCAGGCGGTACAGGCGCACGTGGAACAACGTCTGGGCGAGCTACGCTGAGTGATGGGCCGGAGAGAACGAACGCGAGCGGGGGGCGCTCTCCCGAATTTCCCCTCATAGTTATTGGAGGCATATATGCAAGAACAGTACGATTTCATTATCATCGGAGCCGGTATTGTAGGATCCATGGTGGCGCGCTGGCTCTCGCGTTACGAGGGCCGCATCCTGTGGATCGAAAAGGAGGCGGATATCTGCATGGGCGCCACGGCGGCCAACACCGCCATCGTCCATGCCGGGTACGACACCTTGCCCGGCACCGTCAAGGCGGAGATGAACGTCCGGGGCAACGCCATGTGGGATCAGCTCTCCGAGGAGCTGGACATCCCCTTCGAGCGCCGCGGCGACTACGTGGTCGCCGTGGGTGAGGAGGAACTGCCCGCCCTCGACGAGCTCATGCGCCGGGGCGAGGCCAACGGCGTGCCCGGCATGAAGATTCTCGAAGGGGAAGAGGTCCTGCGCCGCGATCCCAACCTCAACCCCAAAGTCAGCGGCGCGCTCTGGGCCACCACCGGGGGCATCTGCGATCCCTGGCAGGCCACCCTCGCTGCCGCGGAAAATGCCGTGGTCAACGGGGTCGAACTGCGATTGAACACCGAGTTCGAAGACTTCATCATGGACGGCGACCGGATCGTCGGCATCCAGACCAACCAGGGCGAATTCTACAGCCGCTGGGTGATCAACTCCGCCGGCATGTACTCCGACGTAGTGATGCACAAGGCGGGGATTCGGCCCGAGTTCTTCATCACCCCGCGCCGAGGCGAGTACTACGTCCTCGACCGCGCCGACTTCACCCTCAACAACGTCCACTTCCCCGTCCCCAGCCGCATCAGCAAGGGCATTCTGGTGACGACGACGCTGCACGGCAACACCATCCTCGGCCCCAACGCCGAGGAGATCGAAGACCGGACGAACGCCGCCAACACCGTCACGGGACTTGAGGAAGTATGGGAGGGCGCCAAAAAACTGGTCCCGGGCCTCAATCCCAAGCACGTCATCGCCATCTTCGCCGGCCTGCGGCCCGGCGGCAACGCCCCTACCCCCGATCCGGAGATCGATTACAGCAAAGACTTCATTATTGAGATCCCCGATGCGGTCCAGGGCTTCGTCAACCTGGGCGGCATTGAATCCCCCGGCCTAACCTCGGCGCCGGCTATCGCGGAACGCGTGGTGACGCTGCTCCAGGGGGCGGGCGAGCCCCTGAAGGAAAAAACGGACTGGAATCCCATCCGCAAGGCGCGCCCGGTCTTCCGCCACCTTTCCAAGGACGAGCAAGCCGCGCTGATCGAGGAAGATCCCAGCTACGGGCGCATCATCTGCCGCTGCGAGTACGTGACCGAAGGCGAGATCCTCGCCGAGATCCACGCCCCCATCCCTGCTACCACCTACGACGCGCTGAAACGCCGCACCTGGCTGGGCACGGGACGCTGTCAGGGAGGCTTCGATATGCCCCGCGTCACGGAGATTCTCTCCGAAGAACTGGGCATCGACCTGCTTGAGGTGACCAAGAAGGGCGCGGGCTCCGAGTTCCTGGCCCGGCCCACGAAATTGGTAGGCGTCAAAGGCCCGCTGCTGAGCGAGAAGGAGGTATAACATGGGCACACATCTCAAAGAGCGTTACGACGTCGTCGTCGTGGGCAGCGGACCCGGAGGGCTGGCAGCCGCTATCGCGGCCAAGAAGCAGGGCGCGGATAACGTGCTGTTGATTGAGCGGGATCGCGAGTTGGGCGGCATTCTCCAACAGTGCATCCACAACGGCTTCGGGGTGGAGATCTTCGAAGAGGACCTCCCCGGCCCCACCTATGCTCAGCGCTTCATCGACGAAGTGCCCGATCTGGGCATCGAAGTCGTCGTTGATACGCTGGTGCTCGACATCACGCGCGAGCGACACATCTGGACCATGGGCACCGGCAGCGGCTTCGCGGAGTTCGACGCGGGCGCGGTGGTGCTGGCGATGGGCGCCCGGGAGCGCACCCGGCCCCAGATTAAGATTCCTGGCACTCGACCCGCCGGCGTCTTCACCGCGGGCACGGCGCAACGCTGGACCAACATCGAGGGCTACATCCCCGGCAGCCAATTCGTGATCCTCGGATCGGGCGATATCGGCATGATCATGGCCCGACGCCTGACCTTCGAGGGAGCCAAGGTGGAGCGCGTGCTGGAGGTGATGCCCTACCTTACCGGGCTGAGCCGCAACTACGTACAATGTCTGATGGACTTCGACATTCCCCTGCAACTGCGCCACACCGTCAAACGCATCCTGGGCAAGGATCGCGTGGAGGCCGTTGAGGCCGTCGAAGTGGACGAAAAGTGGAACTACATCCCCGGCACCGAGGAGCTCATCCCCTGCGATACCCTGCTCCTTTCGGTGGGCCTCATCCCGGAGAACGAGCTCTCCCGCAAGTGTGGTGTGCACCTGGATCACGTGACGGGCGGACCCATCGTGGACGACGGCTTCCAGACCAACGTGCCCGGTATCTTCGCTGCGGGCAACGTTGTCCACATCTACGACCTGGTAGATTGGGTGACGGAGGCCGGCTACGTCGCCGGAAAACGCGCGGCAGAAAGCGCCCTCGAGCGCAAACGCGAGCTGGGCCGCGAGCAAAAGACCGCCAAGGTCGTGAACGTCAACGCCGGACAGAATGTCCGCTACGTGGTCCCCCATCACATCGACCCCCAGACCCTGGGGCGCGAGGAGATCATGTTGCAGATGCGCGTCACCCAACCGCTGGAGCACTCCGTGCGCGTCGAAGTGCATGACGGAGAGAACCAGGTAACCCGCAAGATTCAGCGTTACGCCCGACCGGGTGAGATGGTGAGCATCACGTTGAAAGAGAAGCATTTTGAGGCTGTCAAAGACGCCGACCGGCTGATCGTCGACGTCGTGCCCCGCTAAGACGGAATAGAGTAGGAGGTAGCTAACGATGGTGGATGTAACAAAAATGATCTGCATCACCTGCCCTATGGGTTGCTCCCTGGAAGTCACCCACGAGGGGGAGACGGTGGTCAATATTGACGGAGCCACCTGCAAGCGGGCGGAGACCTACGTCAAAGAGGAGCTAACCGATCCCCGCCGCATGGTAGCAACTACCGTCCGGGTCAAGGGCGGCATTCACCCCCTGGTTCCCGTGCGGACCGCAGCTCCCGTCCCCAAAGGCCGCATCTTCGACCTGCTCCAAGCCCTGCGCGAAGTAGAGCTGGAAGCCCCCGTGAAAGTCGACGAAGTAGTGCTGGACAACGTGGTGGATACGGACGTCGCCGTCCTCGCCAGCCGCGATCTACCCAGAGCCTGAGGGCGTCACCCACAATTCGAGCGGGGGAGGTTGAACCTCCCCCGCTTTTACGTGCGCGCGGTCTCCGCAGCGATGAAGGCGTGCACTCGCTCCTCGATCAAATCCCGAATCTCGCGGAACTTCTCCAGTTGGGCCTCCTCGCTGCCCTCGAAGGCCGCAGGGTCCTCAAAGCCCCAATACTCCCGCACGCTGACCCCGGGATAGATGGGGCACTTCTCCTCCGCACGGCTACAGACGGTGATCAGATAGCCGATATGCACCCGCTGGTCAAAATACTCCTCGATGAGCCCCTTACTTCGGTGCCCCTCGGCTTCCAGATCAACGCCGACCTCCTGCATCGCCCGCAACGCCAGGGGATGGATGGAAGCCGGCTCCAGCCCGGCGCTGTGCGCCTCGAACCTATGGCCCCCGTACCGGCGGAGGAAAGCTTCCGCCATCTGGCTGCGCGCTGAGTTGTGGGTACAAAGAAACAACACCCGTGGTTTCCTGGACATTGAAACGCCTCCTGAGCCTACTGCGGCTTCCATGGAGCTTCATGATA
>NPIE01020873.1_pt1 | contig 15823 bp, 10 predicted proteins | sample 8637661 | NCBI WGS metagenome assembly NPIE01 (sample SAMN07420842, study PRJNA396082) | bioreactor metagenome | isolation source: sample BA12 brine-fed electro-methanogenic bioreactor BA | place: Japan: Kochi | collected 2016-12-09 | reverse complement strand
TTCGGTCTTGCCGAAGCCGACGTCACCGCAGATCACGCGGTCCATCGGCGTCGGCCGGGCCAGGTCGGCCAGTACGGCGTCGATCGCGGTCTGCTGATCATCGGTTTCCTCGTATTCGAAACCGGCGGCGAAGCGCGCATACATGCCGCGGTCGAGGTCATAGCCGTGGCCGGGCCGGGCCGCCCGGCGGGCTTGCACGTTGAGCAGTTCGGCAGCGACGTCGCGGATCTTCTCCGCGGCCTTGCGCCGGGCCTTTTTCCAGCGATCGGAGCCGAGCTTGTGCAGCGCGACGGTGTCCGGCTCGGCGCCGGTGTAGCGGCTGACCCGGTGCAGATCGGCGACCGGCACGTACAATTTGTCGCCCTCGGCGTATTCCAGCGCCAGGAATTCACCGCGGGTCTCGCCCAGCTCCAGCACCTCGAGGCCGAGATAGCGGCCAATGCCGTGCTCGATATGCACCACCAGCGCGCCGGCCTGAAGGTCGGCCAGGCTGCGCACGATGCTTTCCGGATCCTGACCGCTCTTGCGCGATTTGCGGTGCGTCCGGGTGTGCCCGGGAAACAGCTCCGATTCGGTCAGGATCGTCAGGCCCGCGCCGGGCAGGCTGCAGCCGGCCGAGAGCGGCATCACCGTCAGGGCCAGTGGATCGTTGCCGCTGACGAAGGCCGACCAGGATTCGAGCAGCTTCGGTCGCAGCCCGAGCCGCGCCAGGTGGTTCTGGATCAGCTCCCGGCGGCCCGGGGTGTCGGCGGCCAGCAGCACGCGCCCGGGCTGTTCGGCCAGTCGCTCGGCGGCGGTCTCGGCCGCATGGTCCAGATCCAGCAGCGGTGCCGCCGAGACGGTGGCCCGGGCCGGTTCGCGCGCCGACACTCGCACCGCGGCATCGATCTTGAGCGCGCCGATCAGATCGGCGGCATCGAAATACAGCTCGTGTGGGTCCAGCGGCGGACGTTCGCGGTCGCCGGCGCGCTGTTCGTGGCGCAGCCGAACCTGTTCGTCGAATTCAGCGGCGGCGGTCTCGACGCCGTCGAGCAGCACCAGCCGGTGCTGGCCCGGCAGGTAGTCGAGCAGGCCGGCGGTGTGCTCGAAGAACAGCGGCAGGTACTGCTCCAGGCCCTGACCATGGACGCCTTCGCCGACGTCGACATAGGGTGCGGCGCGCCGCAGATCGACGTCGAAACGCATCCGGAAGCGACGTCGGAATTCGGTTCTGGCGGCTTCGTCGAACGGGTATTCGCGGCCCGGCAGCAGCTGGATCCGGTCCAGCTTCTCGACCGAGCGCTGGGTTTCGGGGTCGAACGAACGGATCGACTCGATTTCGGCGTCGAACAGCTCGATTCTGAACGGTGTGTCGGTCCCCATCGGCCACAGGTCGAATACCGCGCCGCGCAGCACGAACTGGCCCGGCTGCCAGACCTGGTCGGACAGTTCGTAGCCGGCATCGCTCAGGCGCTGACGGAAACGGTCAAGATCCAGCGCGTCGCCGAGCTTGAAGTCCAGGCCGCGCACGGCCAGAAAGGCCGGCGGAGCGAGGCGCTGCATCACCGCCGAGATCGGCGCGATCAGCACGCCCTGGTTGCGCCGGGACAGCCCGGCCAGGACTTCGAGCCGGCGCGATACCAGGTCGAGATGCGGCGAATACAGGTCGTAGGGCAGGATTTCCAGGTCCGGAAACAGCTCCGCCCGGACTCCGCCCAGCGGGCTCAGGTCATCGCGCAGGCGTCGCGCGGCATAGCCGTCGGGCGTGACCACGACCACCAGCCCGCCGGCGCGCGCGGCATAGCGGCCGATCGCCAGCGCCAGGGCGAAATTGTCCAGCCGGGGCCAGAGCTTGCCTTCGCCGGGTTCGGCGCGCGGTGGGTCGAGCAGGGAGAAGGCTTCGGTCATCGGCTGCGGCGTGGATCAAACTTGGCATTTTATCGCGCCCGATCGTCTATGCTCTCGCGCAGTTTCCACAAATCAAGCTCAGGGAGCAGCATGATGCAGAATCAGCAAGCCCGGGTCGCGCTGATCACCGGCGCCGGCTCCGGCCTCGGCGAGGCCATGGTGCATCGCTTCGCCGCCGACGGCTGGACCATGCTGGTGACCGACCAGCACGCCGATCGGGCCGAGTCGGTTGCGGCATCCCTGAGCGGCGATAGCCACCTCGGGTTGGCGCTGGATGTGACCGACGATGCCGCCTGGCAGGCGATGGTCGAGCGCGTCGATCGGGATTACGGCCGCCTCGACCTGCTGGTCAACAATGCCGGAGTCGCCACCGGCGGCCAGCTCGGCGAGACCACGCTGGCGGACTGGGAGTGGGTGCTCGGGATCAACCTGATGGGCGTGGTGCGCGGTTGCCATCACTTCGTCGGACGCTTCCGCGAGCAGGGCTTCGGCCACATCGTCAACGTCGCCTCCTGGGCCGGTCTGGCCGGCGCGCCGGGAATCGTTGCCTACGGCACGGCCAAGGCCGGCGTGGTCTCGTTTTCCGAGATGCTGCGCGCCGAGCTGGCACCGGCCGGAGTCGAGGTCTCGGTGCTGTGTCCGGCCTTCGTCAAGACCCGTCTGACCGAAACCATGCGCGCCCCGGACGACAGCTACGCGGCGCGCGTCCAGCGCTGGATGGAAAAATCCGGGGTCAGCGCCGAGGATGTCGCCGAAGTCGTCTGGCAGGCCGTGCGCAAACCGCGTTTTCTGCTGCTCACCCACGGCGAAACCAGGACCCAGCACCGGATCAAGCGCTACGCGCCCGAAGCCTACTTCGGCATGATGCTGCGGGCGGTGCGGAAGTTGATGAAGTAGATCGGCGGATTTGCTCTCCCGGCCTTCAGGAATCATCCGATCTCCGCCAGCAATTCGGCCTGATGCGCTTCGGTCAGGGGTTCGATCAGCGAATCGAGGTTGCCTTCGAGGATATTTTCGAGGTCATACAGGGTCAGGCCGATGCGGTGGTCGGTGNNGCGGATGCGCTCGGAGCGGTCGCCCGATCCGACCTGGAGCTTGCGGCTGGCGGCCTGCTCGCCCTGCAGACGACTGCGCTCGGCTTCGAGCAGCCGGGCCGAAAGCAGGGCGAGCGCGCGCGCCTTGTTCTTGTGCTGTGAGCGCTCGTCCTGGCATTCGACCACGATGCCCGAGGGCAGGTGGGTGATGCGGATTGCCGAGTCGGTGGTGTTGACGTGCTGGCCGCCGGCACCGGAAGAACGATAGGTGTCGATGCGCAGCTCGTTCGGGTCGACCGCAATCTCGTCGACTGCGTCGACCTCGGGCAGGATCGCAACGGTGCAGGCCGAGGTGTGGATCCGGCCCTGCGATTCGGTCGCCGGCACGCGCTGGACGCGGTGCGCGCCGGATTCGAACTTGAGCCGCGAATAGGCACCCCGGCCGGCGACGCGGGCGATGATCTCACGGTAGCCGCCGGCTTCGCCGTGCTGGGCCGACAGGATTTCGACGTTCCATCCGTGCAGCTCGGCGTAGCGGCTGTACATCCGGAACAGATCGCCGGCAAAGATTGCCGCTTCCTGACCGCCGGTGCCGGCCCGGATTTCAAGAAACAGGTTGCGCTGGTCGTTCGGGTCGGCCGGCAGGATCAGCTGCTGCAGTTCGCGTTCAAGAACGGATTGCTGGCGCTCGATTTCGGCCAGTTCATCTTCGGCCAGGGCGCGGATTTCGTGGTCCTTCTCGGCCAGCATGGCGCGGGTCTGCCCGGCCTGGGTGTCCAGTTGCTTGATTTGCTGCCAGACCCGGGTCAAATCCTGAAGCTCACCGTACTCGCGCGACAGCGCAGTGAACTTGCGACTGTCGCGGGTGGCATCGGGTTCGGCCAGCAGCCGTTCGAGCTCCTCGAAGCGCTCCAGGGCCTGCTCCAGACGACGCGCCAGGGCCGGATTCATTCCAGGTCGTCCAGCAGCAGTTTGCGCGCCGCGGCCATCAGCTCCTCATCGGTGATTTCGGCGGCCTTGCGCAGCTGCATGCTGGGGGCATGCAGCAGGCGGTTGGTCAGACGATGGCCGAAGCGCGCCAGTACGTCCTCCGGCAGGCGTCCGGCGGCCAGTTCGCGCCGGGCCTGGTCGAGCAGTTTGTCGCGCTCGACAAAGGCGCGGCTGCGCAGCGACTTCAGGGTCTCGCCGGCGGCATGCAGATTGAGCCAGCGATCGAAGGCCTCGGCCTGGCCTTCGACGATGCGATTGGCTTGTTCCAGCGCCTTGGTGCGCTGCTGGTAGCCGTGCTCGGCGATCTCGCGCAGATCATCGACGGTGTAGAGGTAGACGTCCTCGAAGGTGTTGACGGCCGGCTCGATATTGCGCGGCACCGAAAGGTCGAGCACGAACATCGGTCGGTTGCGCCGCTGCTTGAGTGCCGCGCCGATCATGCCGGCGCTGACCAGCGGCACGCTGCTGGCGGTGCAGGCCACGACCAGGTCATGGCGGTGCAGTTCGTCTGCGAGCCGGTCCAGGCCGATGGTCGAGGCGTCGAACTGGGCTGCCAGCGCTTCGGCCCGCTCGCGGCTGCGGTTGGCAATGGTCATGGATTTCACGCCCTGGCCCGCGAAATGCCGGGCGCAGTCCTCGATCATCTCGCCGGCGCCGATCATCAGCACCGAGAGCCGGTCGACCTGGCCGAAGATCTGGTGCGCCAGCTTGAGCGCCGCGAACGGCAGCGTGACCGGATTGTGGCCGATGCCGGTCTCGGTACGGACGATCTTCGAGGTCTGGAACGAATGCTGAAACAGGCGGTCGAGTATGGTGCCGAGGGTGTTGTGCTGCTGGGCCGACTGCCAGGCCTGTTTGACCTGACCGACGACTTGTGGCTCGCCAAGCACCATCGAATCCATGCCCGAGGTGACCTTGAGCAGGTGCAGCACGGCCAGGCGATGTTCCAGGGTGAACAGATACTCGCGGAAGCTGCCGGGCTCGGCCTGATGCCATTGATGCACCCATTCGATCAATCCCGGTATGCTTGCGCAATCGCCGGCGGCATACAGCTCGGTCCGATTGCAGGTGCTGACGATGGCGCATTCGCGCACGCCGGGCACGCCCCGCATCGACACGAGCGCATCTCCGAGCCGGTCCGGCGAAAAGGCGAGCTGCTCCCGAATCGCGACTGGCGCGGTTCGGTGACTCAAACCAAGGGCAACAACCGACATGCACGAACCAGAGTCAGACAAACCCACCATTCTCCTCGCATCGGCGAGCCAAATCAAGCTGATTGCAGCGACCGCCGTGCTGTTTCTGGTCGCATGCGCCACAAGTAGCGGTATCCCGGAGCGGGTGAATCCGGACCCCGAGACCGAACAACTCCGGCAGCGCGCTCAGCAGGCCTATGAGCTGCGGGATCTGCCGGCTGCGGTGGAACTTTACCAGCAGCTGATGGACCAGACTGAAGATCCTGCTGCGGCGCGCCAGGCGACCGAGATTGCAGCGGCGCTGGACGACTGGGAGGGTGTCGATCGAGCGGTTGCGCGCTGGCTCGAGCTGGAGCCTGAAGCCCGCACCGCGCATCAGTTTCAAATTATCGCCGAGCTTCGGCGTGGTCGGGCCGAATCTGCCGTGGCGCGATTCCGCAGTGGTTTGTTGCCGAAACTCGATGCCGAGGCGGTATGGCCGACCGCAGTGGCGTTGTTTGCCGCCGCGGGCGCACCGCAGGTGGCCGAGCAGGCGCTTGAAGAATTGCTGCGCGCCGAGCCTGCTGCGCCGGGCTTCGGTCTGCTGCAGCAGAGCCGACTGGCCTGGCAACTGGGGCAGCGTGCTCGAGCGCTGGATCTGGCGCAGGCCGCGTTCGACGAACTCAGTGATCCGCCCTCTGCGCTGTGGCTGGCCGGCATCGCCGATCAGCTCGATCAGCCGGAACGCGCGCTGGCCGCCTTGCGCACGCTGCGTGAGCTTGGCCGCGCCGATTCCGGCATGGTGATGGCCGAATCCGAGCTGCTGCGCGAGCAGGGCCGAAGCGAAGAGGCATTGACCTTGCTCGAAACCCTGCCGCCGGACATGGAAGTGCTCTACATCACCGGGGCCTTGCTCGAGGACCTCGGCAGAATGAGCGCAGCGGGTGCCGTGTGGCAACGTCTGGCATCGTTGAGCAACGCCGATGATCCGGATCTGCATGCCTGGTTGACCGGGGTGCTGGCCGAAGTGCTGCAGCTCGACCGTGAGGCGGCGAGCTGGTACGCGCGGGTTGGTGGCGCCGCAGCACCGCAGGCACAACTGCGTCAGGCGGTCGTTCTGGCGCGGCTGGGGCGCAGCGCCGAGGCGCAGGCCGTGCTGGCGGCACTGCGTGATCAGGCCGGGGATGATCTGCTGGAGCGCAGCTGGCTGGCCGAGGGCCAGATTCTGAGCGATACCGGCGAGGCCGAGCAGGCACTGGCGCTCTACAGCAATGCGCTGGCCGAGCTGCCCGAAAGCATGGATCTGCTGTACGCGCGGGCGATGCTGGCGGTGGTTCTGGAACAGCTCGAGCTGGCCGAGCAGGACTTGCGCACCATCATTCAGCGTGACCCTGAAAATGCGGTCGCGCTCAATGCGCTGGGCTACACCCTGTCGGACCGCACCGATCGTCAGCGCGAGGCGCTGCGCCTGATCGAGCGCGCGCTCGCGCTGGATCCGGAAAACCCGGCAATTCAGGACTCGATGGGCTGGGTGCTGTTCCGGCTCGGTCGGCCCGAAGCGGCGGTGGATTGGCTCAACAAGGCCGCCGTGGCTGAACCGCATCCGGAAATCGTTGCCCACCTGGTCGAGGTGCTGTGGCAACTCGAACGCAGCGCCGAGGCGATCGACTGGATCGAGCGCCACCGTGGGAGCTTTGCCGGGGAGTCGGTGTTCGAAGACACCTTGCGCCGCCTGGAGATCGAGTGAGGCCGGTGCTGAAGCCCTGTGCCGCGGCGCTGCTGCTCGTGCTGGTGACGGCGTGTGCCAGCGTGGCACCACGACCGGCCGGTGACTGGCTGGATGAGCGCCAAACCTGGTTTGCGCACTATCCGGACTGGAGCGTGGAGGGCCGGCTGGGACTGTCCGACGGCGAACGTGGCGGCAGTCTGGCGATGCACTGGCAGGCGCATGGGGACGTGCATGAGATCCGGCTGCGTACGCTGGTCGGGGGCAAGCAGTGGCAGCTGCGGATGGAGCCGGGCCGTGCGGTGCTGAGCGGCAGCGAAGTCGGGCGGATCGAAGGCCCGGATCCGGATGTGCTGGTCGAGCAGGCCATCGGTTGGCCGATCCCGGTGCGCTACATGGCCGAATGGTTGCGCGGGCTGCCGGCGCCGGTGTCGGCCCGGATTGACTTTGCCGATGACGGCCTGATGCAGACGCTGCGCTGGGCTGACTGGTCGCTGAACTATTCACGCTGGGCTGGCTGGGGCGAGGAGGCGGTTCGCCTGCCGGTGCGGATTGATGCCAGGCGTGGACCGCATCGGGTTCGCCTGGCGCTGCGTGGCTGGCGCTTCGGTGACGACGCAGCCGCGCATTCCGGGCGGTAAGCCGACCCATCGCCCGGTGCGCTTGGCTATAATTCGGCCTCCATCGACTGGAACATTTCGACTGGGACGTCGCCAAGCTGGTTAAGGCACGGGGTTTTGATCCCCGCATTCGCAGGTTCGAGTCCTGCCGTCCCAGCCACCTCCAGCTGCGTCAACCAAACCGGGGCCGGCCTGTGACCACACCTTCGATGATGATCTTTTGCGGCAACGCCAACCCGAAACTGGCGCATGCCGTCGCCGGCCATCTGGGTGTGCCGATGGGCAAGGCCAACGTCGGTCGCTTCAGCGACGGCGAGGTGTCGGTGGAAATCGCCGAGAACGTGCGCGGCCGCGACGTGTTCCTGATTCAACCCACCTGCCAGCCGACCGCCGACAATTTCATGGAATTGCTGGTCATGGTCGACGCGCTCAAGCGCGCCTCGGCCGGCCGGGTCACCGCGGTATTGCCGTACTTCGGCTATGCGCGTCAGGACCGGCGGCCGCGCTCGACCCGGGTGCCGATCACGGCCAAGGTTGCGGCCAAGATGATCGGCGTGGTCGGCACCGACCGGGTGGTCACGGTCGACCTGCATGCCGACCAGATCCAGGGCTTCTTCGACATTCCGGTCGATAATGTCTACGCCTCGCCTCTGACCCTGGCCGATATCTGGAAGCACTATGGCGACGACAACATGATCGTGGTCGCACCCGATGTCGGCGGTGTGGTGCGGGCGCGCGCGATCGCCAAGCGCCTCGATGCGGATCTGGCGATCATCGACAAGCGCCGCCCGCGTGCCAACGAGGCGACCGTGATGAACCTGATCGGCGATGTGGCCGACAAGACCTGCGTGCTGGTCGACGACATGATCGATACCGCCGGCACGCTTTGTGCCGGTGCGGCGGCGCTCAAGGAGTACGGCGCGCGTCGGGTCGTGGCCTACTGCGTGCACCCGGTGCTGTCGGGCCCGGCGATCGACAACATCAGCAACTCCACGCTCGACGAAATCGTCGTCACCGACACCATTCCGTTGCGCCCGGAGGCGGCCGAGTGCCCGAAGATCCGCCAGCTCTCGGTCGCCCAGATGCTGGCCGAAACCATCCGTCGCATGGCCGAGGGCGAATCGGTCAGCTCGCTGTATGTAGACTGAGGCCGCGGCACTGGTCCTGCCGGCTTCGATCTGCTAATCTCGGCACATGAATTCCTCGAGATTTTCGCGCGGCTACTGCCGTGCACTGCTGCAATCGATCTGTATCGCCCTGGCACTGGGCACCTCCGTTGTCGCCGCAGAGCAGCCCGAAGCCGCGGTCGGTGGCGGGTTGCACCAGCTCGATCTCGCGCTGCAGCTCAAGGATGGCCAGCGGGTCCGGGTGATCAACCCCTACGGCGATGTCCGGCTGCGCGCCGTGCCCGATGCCGCCGAGGGTGAACTCAGGGTCAGTGTCCAGACCGCGGCCGGTGTGGCCAATCCGGCATGGATCGTGTCGCGCCAGATCGAGGATGGCATCGAGCTTGCCATCGAAGGCGATGTGTCCTTGCGCGACGTTGAAGGATTTTTGCGGGCCGACTTCGTGCTCGGTCTGCCGAATCGCGTTCGTCTCGATATCGAGATGGCGCGTGGCGATTTCACCATGCATCCATTCGATGCGCCGATCCGCCTGCGCGCCGAGCACGGCACCATCCGGCTGCGGACCACCGGCGAGGTCGATGTCGAAGTGCTGTCCGGGCATGTGGTCTATCAGCCGGGCGGCGAAGCCGGCATCGGTGGTGGCCGGATCCAGACCAGCAGCGCGCCGGTCGATGTGCTGCTGCAACGGCCGGAGCGCCTGAATTTCGAGGTGGTTTCGGGCGCCGCCGTGACCACTGATTCGATGGCGATCCTTGCGCGGCGCACGCGCGACGGTCGTACGCTGCGATTTGTCGATGAGCCGGCGGCCGGCCTGCTTCGGATCCAGACCGATGCGGCCCCGGTCCGGCTGGTCACCGAGGGCATTCGCTGAGCGAAGCCACATTTTCAAGAAGCCATATTTTCAAGGGGAGCACTTGTGTCCAAACCAGGGATGACAGAAGCAATGATTGCAAACAGATTCAAACGCCTGGCCTTGACCGCAGCCGTGCTGGCAGCCGGTGCGGCCAATGCCTCCGAGCGCATCGAGCTGCGCGGAGCCGAACTCTACGACAACGGCGTGACCCCGGCTCATGTGTCGGTGGACATGACTCGCCTGCCGGCCTATCCGGGCTGGCGACCGGGCGACCCGATCAAGGAAATTCCGCAGCGCAAGGGTCTGCCGCGCGACTATGTTGCACCGGAAACCGACCCGCAGCCGCTTCGCGACAATCCGCTGCGTGCCCTGAATAACCGCATTCCGCAGCAAAGCGGCGGCGCCGGCTTCGACATCCCGCTGATCAACCGCGACGGCGGCGGCTTTACCGGCGTCAATCCGCCCGATACCATCGGCGATGTCGGCAACGAGTACTTCATCCAGATGATCAATGGCGGCGGTGGCGTCGGCGGTACCCGGGTGCTGATTCTCGACAAGACCGACGGCAGCACCGTAGCTGATTTCGCGCTGAGTTCGCTGGCGGTCGGTTCGGGCACCGGCTGTACCAGTGGTTCGGGCGACCCGATCATCATGTTCGACGAAACCGTCGACAATGGCCCGGGTCAGCCGCGTGGGCGCTGGTTCCTGAGCGAGTTCACCGGCAACTCGTTCTGCGTCTATATCAGTCAGACATCCGATCCGACCGCGGGCGACTGGTTCGTCTACGAATTCGGCTCGGCCTCGGGCGGGCTGCCGGACTACCCCAAGTGGGCGGCCTGGCCGGATGCCTACTACATCGGAGCCAATGAAAACGCCGGCTCGATCCCGGGCGCTGGCCGCACGGTCTACGCCTTCGACCGCGAAAGCATGCTGCAGGGTGACACCACCCGTCCGGCCCAGGTGTTCGAGATTCCGCCTCTGGCCGGCTTCAACTTCCAGATGATCCCGCCGGCCGACTGGGACGGCATCCTTCCGCCGCCGCCGGGAACGCCGGGCCTGTTCGTGCGGCATCGTGACGATGAAGTCCATAATGCCGGTTCGTCGGATCCGAACCAGGATTTCCTCGAAATCTGGGAATTCTCGGTCGACTGGGACGCGCCGGCCAATTCAACGTTTTCCGGCCCGACCAATATCGGGGTCGAGGATTTTGAATCCGAGCTCTGCGGCCTGACCGCCTTCGCCTGCGTACCGCAGCCGAATTCCGGGACCCGTCTCGACCCGCTGCGCGAGCCGGTGATGTGGCGCGCGCAGTATCGCAATTTCGGCAGCCACCAGGTCATCGTCGGCAGCTGGGTCACCGACGTGGTCGGCGGCTCGGCCGATATCCACGGCGTACAGTGGGCCGAGCTGCGCAATACCGGCGGCGGCTGGCAGCTGTTCCAGGAAGGCGTGGTCTCACCCGACAATGTCAACCGCTGGATGTCCTCGATCGCGATGGATGGCACCGGCAACATCGCGATCGGCTACAACGTCGCGGATTCCTCGGTGTTCCCGGGCTTGCGCTACATCGGTCGGCTGGCCTCGGATCCGCTCGATACCACGCCGCGCGGCGAGTTCTCATTGGTCGAAGGCTCCGGTTCGAATGCCAGTAATCGCTACGGTGACTATGCCTCGATCGCGGTCGATCCGGTCGATGAGTGCACCTTCTGGTTCACCGGCCAGTACAACGCCGGATCGCAGTGGAGCACCCGCATTGGCGCATTCCGCTTTACCGAATGCGGCGAGCCGGGTTTTGCGCTGAATGCGCCGGGCGCCGTTGGTGGTGTCTGCACCGCGGCTGGTGCCGAGAATTTCATTGCCGGAATCGATGTGCTGTCCGTCGCCGATTTCACCGGCGCGGTCACGCTGGCTTTCGATCCGGCACTGCCGGCCGGCTTCAGCGGCGGCTTCAGCCCGAATCCGGTCAACGCGCCGGGCAGTTCAACCGCCACCGTCACGGTGCAGCAGAGTGTCGCCGCCGGCGACTACCCGCTGACCGTGCTCGGCACGGCCGCGGGTGCATCGGATCGCACGCTGGATCTGCTGCTGACCGTGAACACCTCGCTTCCAGGCACGTTCTCGCTGACCGCGCCGGCCGATGCGGCCTTCAATGTTTCGCGCACGCCGCAGCTCGAGTGGACCGCCTCAAGCCAGGTCAGCGAGTATCGGGTTGAAATCGCGACCGACCCCGCGTTCACCAACGTGGTCTATCAGGCCACGGAGTCTGGTACCTCGCATCAGGTTGCGACATCACTGGCCTCAAGCACAGAGTTCTTCTGGCGTGTGACGCCGAGCAACTTCTGCGGCGATCTGCCGATGGTGCAGGTATTCAGCTTTACTACCCAGCCCGAGCCGGGTGACTGCCCGGTCGGTCTGCCGGCGATCACCGTATTCGGCGATGACATGGAAAACGGCGCCAACGGCTGGACCCTCGGTGACGGCAGCATCCAGAACACCTGGCAGCAGACTACCGCCAACGCAGTCAGCGGCACCACCGCCTGGAATGCCCAGAACCTCGCCACGATCAGCGACCAGCGCCTGGTCTCGCCTTCCATTCAGTTGCCGGGCAGCGGACTGCTGCCGCTGACGCTGCGCTTCTGGAACCGACAGGAACTCGAGGATGCGGCCGGCGCGTGCTGGGATGCCGGCATTCTGGAGATTTCCACCAACGGCGGTACCGACTGGACCGAGCTGAGCGACCCGAGAGTGCTGTTCCGCGAACATGACGGCATCGTCAACAACTTTGCCTCGGGCCCGAACCCGCTGGCTGGCTCGCCCGCCTGGTGCGGCGACCCGCGCGATTGGGAAGACTACGTGATCGATCTGTCGGACTTTGCCGGCGAGGAAGTGCAGCTGCGCTTCCGGGTCGGGACCGACAGCACGGTCGGTGGTCGCGAGGGCTGGACGATTGACGATGTCCGGATCGAGGCCTGTGGTAGTGAGACCATCTTCGCCGATGGTTTCGAGTCGCCGCCGATCCGGTGAGGTTTCCGAACCGAGCCTGATGCGGGAAGTACGTCCCGTCGAAAACGCCCGGCCCCGTGCCGGGCGTTTTCGTATCCGAGTCAAGGCGCCGAGTGAGTCGCAGATGCTGTCAGTGGTAGCCGATTCGCACCGCAACGACCATCACCACGGCCGCAAGCGCCAGCAGCTTGCCCAGCAGCGGCAGCACGAATTTCAGCCAGCGCAGATAGGGGATGCCGGCGATGCCGAGAATGCCCATCAGCACCGGGTTGGTCGGCGCGATCAGGTTGACGAAGCCGTCGCCGAACTGGTAGGCCAGCACCGAGACCTGGCGCTCGACCCCGACCAGGTCGCCGATCGGTGCCATCAGCGGCATGGTCAGATAGGCCTGGCCCGAGCCGGATGAAACGAACAGGTTGATCACGCTCTGGATGCCGAGCATGCCGACCGCGGAAAGCTCGGCCGGCAGCCCGGTCAAGGGCTCGGCCATCGCATGGACGATGGTATGCAGCACCTGGCCGTCCTCGAGCAGCAGTGCAATCGAACGGGCGAAGCCGATCAGCACCGCGGTTCCGGCAAGTTCCGCCGCGCCGTGACTGAAACTGATCGCGATGCGATCGATGCTGAACCCGGCGATCAGGCCGCAGACGATGGCCAGCGCGATGAACACCGCGCCCAGTTCGGTCAGGTACCAACCATGCTGCGTGATACCCCAGACCAGCAGCGTCAGCGCCGCCATGGTGGCGGCCAGGATTGCGCTCCGGCGGCGATCCAGCGCCGGCAGCTCGGTCGCGGCCGGCGGCTGGGCTTCCGGCACATCGGCGACCAGGCTGAATGCCGGATTTTCGCGCACGCGCCGGGCATAGCTCCAGACATGCTGAATGCCGATCGCGACGAACGGCACGAAGATCGCCGCGCGCAGGCCCAGGCCGGAGCCGGGCTGCAGTTCGGCGATGTCCTGGGCGATGAACAGCGTGAACGGATTGATCAGCGTCGCGCCGTAGCCGATGCAGTAGCCGACCACCATGATGCCGATCGCCGCGACTACGTCCATCCGCAACGCGACGCACATCGCGATCAGAATGCCGGCCAGCGGAATGTACTCCTCGGCCATGCCCAGCGTGGCCGAGGCACTGGCGAAGATCAGGATGCCGATCGCGATCAGCAGCACCGGTCGATGGTCGAGGCGCTGGATTACGCGACCCAGTGCCGCCTCGATCGCGCCGCTCTCACGAATCACCGCCAGCGCACCGCCGATCAGCAGAACGAAGAAGATGATGCCCTGGGTATCCGCCATCGCCCGCGGAACGGCGGTGAACAAGGCCCAGGGCGGCAGCCGTTCGGCATCCTCGAGTTGCGCGTAGGTGCCGGCAACGACCACTTCCCGGCCATGATCGTTGACCACGGTCTGGTAGGTGCCACTGGGCAGGATCCAGGTCATCACCAGGGCGATGATCATGAGCATGAACATCAGTGCCAGCGTGTGCGGCATGCGAAAGGCTGGGCGGCCGGTGGCCGGTACTGTGGACTCGCTCATCGATTTGCACTCGCGTCAGATTCGAAGCTGTATTGTAGTGATGCCGCGCGTCTTGCGCGACTGCGCTATCCGCGCAGGTGTCCGCACCGCTCGGGAAGGACGACCGACACGATATAATGATGGGATTTACCCGCCGGAGACTTGCCCATGCGCCTGCTCGATGAAGCCCTGACCTTCGACGATGTCTCTCTGGTTCCAGCCCACTCGGACGTGCTGCCGCGCGACGTCGAGCTGCGCACCCGGATCACGCGTGATCTCGAGATCAACATCCCGCTGGTGTCCTCGGCCATGGATACCGTCACCGAAGCCCGGCTGGCGATCGCCATGGCGCGCGCCGGCGGCGTCGGTGTGATCCACAAGAACATGGGCATCGAGGAGCAGGCGCGCGAGGTTCGGGTGGTCAAGAAGTACGAAGCCGGCGTGATCAAGGATCCGATCACGGTCGGGCCGGAGACCACGATTCGTGAAGTGCTCGAAATCACGCGGCGCCACAACATCTCCGGCGTGCCCGTGGTCGACGGCGCAGCGCTGGTCGGCATCGTCACCAGTCGCGACATGCGCTTCGAGAAAAAGCTCGACGATCCGGTGCGCAACATCATGACCCGCAAGGAAAAACTGATCACCGTGCAGGAAGGCGCCAGCCAGGATGAGGTGCTGGAATTGTTGCATCAGTACCGGATCGAGAAGGTGCTGGTGGTCAACGACCGGTTCCAGTTGAAGGGTCTGATCACGGTCAAGGACATCCAGAAGTCGCGCGATTTTCCGAACGCGGCCAAGGACGCGGCCGAGCAGTTGCTGGTCGCGGCCGCGGTCGGTGCCGGTGGCGACACCGAGGACCGAGTCGCCGCACTGGTCGAGGCCGGCGTCGACATCATCGTCGTCGATACCGCACACGGCCATTCGCAGGGCGTGCTCGACCGGGTGCGCTGGTGCAAGGATCACTACCCCGGGGTTCAGGTCATCGGCGGCAACGTTTCGACCGGCGAAGGCGCGCTGGCGCTGGCCGAGGCCGGCGCCGATGCGGTCAAGGTCGGCCAGGGCCCGGGCTCGATCTGCACCACACGGATCGTCGCCGGGGTCGGCGTGCCGCAGATCACCGCGGTGTCATCGGCGGCCGCAGCGCTGGCCGGGCGCGGCATTCCGGTGATTGCCGACGGCGGAATCCGGTTCTCGGGCGACCTGGCCAAGGCGATTGTCGCCGGTGCCTCCAGCGTCATGATCGGCAGCCTGTTCGGTGGCACCGAGGAAGCGCCGGGTGAAGTCGAGCTGTTCCAGGGTCGTTCCTACAAGAGCTATCGCGGCATGGGCTCGCTGGGCGCGATGCAGCGCGGTTCCTCGGATCGCTATTTCCAGGCCGAGGTCAGCGCCGAAAAGCTCGTGCCCGAGGGCATCGAGGGCCGGGTGCCGTACAAGGGCCCGCTGTCCAGCGTGGTGCACCAGTTGCTCGGCGGCCTGCGCTCGGCCATGGGCTACGTCGGCTGTCGCACGATCGAGGAAATGCGCACCCGCCCGGCGTTCGTGCGCATCACCAATGCCGGCATCACCGAAAGCCACGCCCACGACGTCGCCATCACCAAGGAAGCGCCGAATTACAAGCTCGGGTGAGTGATTTGGAACCGCAAATGAACGCGAATGAACGCAAATGAAAAACCAAAACGGTAAAAAAGCAGGGCACCAAGGACATTAAGAAATTAATGATTCTAAACGGCTTTGCGCTGACACTTGAGATTGGAAGTTTCGGTTTTTCTAACGGAATTTCCCCTTCGTGCTCTTCATGCCCTCTTCATGGTCTCGGTGTAACGCTTTCCTGTTTTTCACTTCTGGCTTTATAGCTTTTCGCTTTTCATTTGCGTTCATTCGCGTTCATTTGCGGT
>NPIE01012942.1_pt1 | contig 15831 bp, 15 predicted proteins | sample 8637661 | NCBI WGS metagenome assembly NPIE01 (sample SAMN07420842, study PRJNA396082) | bioreactor metagenome | isolation source: sample BA12 brine-fed electro-methanogenic bioreactor BA | place: Japan: Kochi | collected 2016-12-09 | reverse complement strand
TCTTATCGGGACCAGTAGCCAGCAAGCTTGTTTAATTGAAAAAACAGTCCATCGCCCGCTTTAGGGACTGGTCAGGTCAAATTCTTGTCCCGGCTTGAGTGTAATTTATCAATTTGGGTTGAGTTTGGGTTGGGGGGTATTGCTAACGGTTTCGGGCATAAAACGTTAGGCATTTTGCTCTTTGGCGAACGCAGGAACAAGGATGGCAACGTGCAAAACAGCGTAGGCTATTTATTCAATGAATTTCTGAAATTTTCTCCAATGTTTTCCTAATTCACGCCACACATCATTAAAGTCGGGTATTTCGATCATTTGATTCGCCAGGTGATCTTTCCAGTGTTTTGCAAAGGTTTTTTCTTTCTGCTCAATTACTATAATCAATTCGTTTGGGTCATACCCTTTGTACTTTGCCTTGTCTTGAAAGGCGAAAACATGGTCTTCAATATCCTGTCCCTCTATTTCAAACAAGTACCAAAGATCGTAAATGTCTCTGGGTGCAGTTCGCTGCATAACAGAACGCATCTTTTCGGCAATTACTTCTCCCAGCGAGTAGCAGAGTATGCTGTACTTTTCTTTCCGGCTATGGATTGTATTTCTCCTGGTTGTATCAACGATCTATGTTTTTATTGAATCAAGAACTGTTTTAAAATCAATGTTGTCTATGATGCCCCATTTTGAATTGTAGTTCCCATGTTTGTCAAGTGACGGGTCTAATGGAGCGTATGATGATGAAATCTTTCCGGTAATGAATTTTTGTAATTCCGGGTATAGCTCAAGGGTGCTAATAATAAAACCAAGTCGCTTATATACAACCTGAGTATTGAATTTTTCCAGGTACTCTTGAAATCTTGTTGGTTGCAGTTTTTCTCTGCTTTTGTATAGTGCCTTGGTTATTTCAGTAATGCCTCCGGCATAGTCCGGTTTGTAAAGACAATCCAGTAATGTCTTTTCCAGATCGCTGCAGTTTACCTTGTGAAAGTCGTCAATCCAGTGCTTTTTGTAGCCAAAGAATCGGTTTTTGCTCAAAGTGATGAATTCAAACCGGACATTCTTTACTTGCTGGATTTTGGGCTTCACCTGTTCATTTGTAACCACTTGCTCTACCATGGATGGTTGTGTGATTAATCCATGAATATCCAGGGCACTGTAAAATCCGACATAATAATCCTTGGGCTTTACCATGGCTTCTGCGGTCAAGTGCCAGTTCGGTAAGTATTGATCCGGTTTTTGTTCGTAAGGAATACGGTGGTATAGGCCTTCCTTGATACGCATAATCACACCCCTCTTTGTCATATCGCTGAGAAGCTTGCGTACGGTTGTGTTGTCCCTGCCCGAAAGAATTTCCAATGCTTCCTTCAGGGTAAAGAATTCTTTTTTCCGGCTGATAAGTCCTTCCAAAAGCTCTGAAGATCTGTATGAAATACCTTTACTCATATCCTTTAGGTGAGATTTAAACTCACAATTAAGATACAAATATAATAATATTCATGGAAATTGCTAAAAACCCTTGGCACTTCCGGAATAGAGAATATATTATCAAATGTTAGCTGATGCTTTTCATTTTCGCCATATTTCTCCAGTATTAAGGAATCATCAATTGGATAGAAATCCGTTACGCCAATATACCTGGTGGAATCTCTGTAATACTGTGAAAAAAGCATATTGCTCCATACCATCAGGCTTACACTAAGAATGATCGTAAAACAATTACATCTGTTCATCGCAATTGAAAAAGGATAGTTGTTAAGACAAGTATTTTAAAAAGCGAAAATAATGAATTTTGCGGGGTCTTTTAGGATGAAACTTAAGGGTAAAGTATAAGGGTAGTTAGGGGTTAGTAGCACCCCATTTCAGTTTGCTAATATGTTTGTTAATGCTCAATTCGTTTAATTTTAGCACTTTACCCTGCATTAGGTTTATACAATGTTGTGCAGCGTTGTTTTCTACTTCCTTTCAGGGTTAAGCTTATTATGCTTCTTTTCCTTCTCCGATAATCTAATTGGTACTTTTCCTGTTTTGAGTGCTTTGAGATAATGCTTGTTCATCCATACTACTTCACTTCTGTCATGGCTTTTACCATTACTGTCTTTCGTAATTGTCTCAATAGTTTTGCGTTCCCAACCGTTCTTTTTAATTAGAAATCTATTGTATAATTCGTTTTCATAACCACTAATAAAAATCATACATTTTGCCTTGTCTGCTAATTGTAACATCTCTAAGTGGTAAACCTCATCATTTGCATCATTGATGTAGCCTTCGGTACGTTCACCTAAATATGGAGGGTCCATATAAACCAATGTGGCTGGACGGTAAGCAAACATTTCAAGAAGCTCAATGGCATCTCTATTCTCAACTCTTACACTTCGCAATCGTTCAACTACTTTCTCTAGCCTTTCCGGCAGGTTATACCACCGGTTAACTCTCGCGTCTCTAACATTTCTGGAATAGGACTGCGAATATGAGAAACCGCCTTTTTCTCTGCCAAATACACCATTAATTGCGAACATCGCTTGCACCAAGAATTTTCGTGCGCGTTCAAGTTCACTGTCATTCGGATTAATGGTTCTCGCTTTTACAAGTTCTTGTTTGGCATACGGTGTCAGCGAGACTAACCTGCATATTTCGTCTTGATTGTCACGCAACTGTTCGAAAACATTTACTATCTCCCCATCAATATCATTAATAACCTCTATTGCTGCCGGTGGTTTAGCAAGTGTAAGAGCAGCAGAGCCGCAAAACGCCTCTACCCAGCAATAATGTGGTGGTAGTTCACTACAAAGTTGTAGAGCAATTTTGTTCTTTGAGCCAAAATATCCGAAAGGAGCATTTACCTTTTTATAAGCCTTTTTAGTCTTAGCATGCTCAGCTTGTTCTTTTCCTTCGGTTGTTGCTATTGAAAAATCACCCATTCTTTCCTACTACTAATGTTCCTGTAAAAATAAATAAGTTTCAACTTGCCGATTCCAACAGCTTGAATTATTAAAGACATTTTTTACCGGGTTGGGAATGATTTCTATAGCACCGACATCAAATTGTCTATCACCAATGACAGGCAATAGGTACAAATAATATCTGTCACCCAGCTTTTCGGCCGTTGCTAATTCATTCCGGGTCCAGTAAAAATTGCGATCGCTATTTGAGACGGCTTTTACTTCAATATATCTTGGTACAGCCTTGCTAAAACGACAATCTGTTTCCCAACTCAAAATATCATATCCTGCCAGCACATCTTTTTTTGCCGTGTGTTCAATCTTCGCAATGAGCACGGGATATTTTGTCAAGCGCTCTTTTTCGTATCGGAGCACTTCTAGTTCAGCTCCCTTTCCTAAATCATCCTGCCTCTTGAGTATTAGCTCAAATTCCCTGGGAGACAGTTTCTTACTACTCAAAAATGCCTTAAAGGAATCGAAATACCTTTCGTTAATTCGATAAATTCCGGAACTCCTGTTGTATTCTATCAAGTCGAGGTCTATTAATAGATTTCTTACCTCGCTTTCCTTAACCCTTGAAGCTGTGTTCGGTTTGTACTCGAATGTGTTTTGAACAACCTTAAACTTATGAAGGTAACTTAATATACCGTGTGAAAGAACGCTTTTTGTGGTAAGTAATTTATCAAGCAGCAGCCTTTTCAATTCGCTGTCCGAAAGTCGTTCGTTAATTGCTATCTCAAATTCTTTTTTGATAGAAACCCTTCCATTCTTTTCTTTTAAAACTTTGAGTTCCTGCAAAAACTCATTTGCTCCATTGAAATTATCAGAAATGCTCTTGTGCCTATTCATAATAATTTCAAGGTTCTTTTCCTTAGCATCATTTACAACTTCAAGAAGTGCTTTTATTTGCAGATATTTCAGATGTTCAAACATTTTCATTCTGATTTAGAAATAATCGTTCATACGCAACTATTTCATCGCTATCCTCGAACATGTCGAGCGAATATATACTATAATCGCCTTCAATAATGTCATACATTCGTTGTGCTTTCCTTTCAAGGTTTGTAAGGATATCAGCATCAATCGTATTCTCATACTGAAGAAAATAATAATACGCCTTTTGCTCCTCTGACCCCCCAACTCTATGTATCCGATCTAATGACTGCAAGAACTGAGCACAGTTATATGATAAGTCATAGTACACCGCATTAAAACAAGTCTTATGCAATGAAATTGACTCAGCACAAGCGGCGGGGTTAGCAATTAAAATGTCGAGTCCACTTTTCGCGTCAACAAACTCATTCCTGATTTTCTCTCTTGTTTCTTCTTCAACAATAGCGGTACGTTCAGTAGGAGTTTCTCCGATTATCTTTTTGCTCCTGAAACCGGCTTGCGAAAGGTGTTTTTCAATTAACTTGATTGTACCTATGAAGTGAGCCCAAATAACAACCTTTTCCCTACGTTTTTGAAATTCAGTTACTATCCCTAGTAATCGGCTTATTTTCCCTGGTACTTCATTTTCATCGTAATGATAAATCACATACCTCAAATCGGAATCATCTGCTATGAGGTCCTCATCATAATCCTCTATTGCCGTGCTTAACAAATTGGCGTATGAAAGACACTGTCGGAGCCTAATCATTCTACCCTTTCTCAGGCGCTCAACCAAATCAATGTTTTTAAGATAATCTTCTGTTGTATAGCTAATGATTTTTTTTGTAATAGCATCATATATTTTACGCTCATACCGTTTCATGGTAATAATTTCCGGGGCATTGAATATCTGTTCCTCTAAACCAAGTTCTCTTTTTCTGACCCGATAAAACAATGGTCCTACCATAGGCTCCAATAATTCACTTGCAGCTTCATAATTCTCATTTTCTTCCATAATTCTCAACTTGGCCTTATCATTTGCATCTATTGGATTATTATCCGGCCAAAGGAAATCAAACAAGTTATATAAGTCAGTATAACTTTTGGGGATAGGCGTTCCGGTTAGCACACACCGATATTTGGAATGCTTTGCAATATTTAACACTGTATTGGCCCAGTTACCGTTAACCTGTTTTATATAGTGGGCCTCATCTACTACAAGCATTGCTTTAGTTTTCTGGTTGGTCAGGAATATGGCAACTTCCTGCTGGTCGTTTAAAAGAGTTTGGAATGTCGTCAGATACAATTCAGAGGTCTTGCCTCTTTTGTAATATTCTGACTTCCTCCGTGATTTATCACCGCCAGCCAAAATATTGTAATTGGCTTCCCTCCCCAATACAGCCTTGAATTCTTCTTTCCATGGCCCAAAACATGCTGGAGGCCCCACAACAAATAAAGTATTTACCTTGCCTTCAAGGCGAAGTCTTTCGTAAACGCTCAACACCACTGTAGTTTTTCCTGCTCCGGGTACCGAAAAATTTGCTCCGTTACCAACTAACCAAAGATGGTACGAAGCTTTTAGCTGGTGTTCTTTTAACTTCCTAGGAATGTTTTTAGTTAAAAATTCCAAATGCTTGGCAAAATCATCTGGTTCGTATTCCCCATCTTTTAGTTTTCTGCCGGTTTCAAGTAATTCCTTGAACTGTCCTCCTGCAGCAATGATTTTTTCTAAAAGTACTTGGCTTGTATCCGAAAGAGTATATGGCAGCTTGGCTTTGTCAAAATACTTTATGACTTTGGGTAAAACAGCTGCCACCTCACAATCAAGATAAAGACCCTCATCACTCTGCCTTTTAAACCCCCAATCATTTAATTGACTTCGGTGCCTTGGTTTCAGCTTCGAGTCTAGGTCTTTAATAATTAATTCTTCATCTGCAAAATCTACTATCATAGTTACTATTTGCCAAACTTATCTTTTAAATTCTTGACATTCTTTTTAAGGTTGTACCATTCCGTTTCAAGATTACTTGCGATCATTTGGATTTGAACCAACTTCTCTCTAACCAATTTATAATTATCTAAAATATCAATAGAAGTTAAATCCATGTTATCATGTTCAAGCTTCTTGATAGCCGCATCCATTAAGGTAATTGGTGTTTCACTTCCCTTTTCATGCTCTACAATACGTTGGGCAGTTTTGACATGTCTATGTAGTTTCTCCTCATTATTTGCCCCCCAAATTTGATCTTTCTTCCTTTCATCATGCTCTTTGCCATTTATATCAAAACAATCTTCTTCAGGTAATTCATTATCGATTTCCAATAACTTGAAAAGCTCCTTTTTAGAATCTTCATTATTGAACCACTTGGGTAAATCCCTCATGATTTTGTGTACTTTAGGCAGGTCAGAAAATTCTCTTTTTCGTATGATCTTAAAAGCGATTTCTTCCGCTTCACCTGTTTCATCCTCTTGGATAAGAGTATATTTGCTTCTTTTATATTCGTCTTCAAGTTTTTTTCGTACGTGGTTATAGTAATCAAGAAATGCCTGCCAGCGACCGGCTCTGTCAGATATACCGGTTGAAACTGTGTAGTACAAACCATCTCTTCCTAACTGCTCGAGATAGCGATCAATACATTCCAATGGCTTAATAAACTCATCCTCATACTTTCGTACTATCTTGACAAACTCTTTTGGCGGGAGATTCACAAAGTTAGGGTTGTCTTTCAATTGTTCTTCCAAGGTCATTCCAAGTTGAATTTTTCTACGCATGGAAAGTGCTCGATCAAAGTTGTAATACTCCGATTTCCCCTCGCTTTGTAGTTGATATCGGTTTTCGATTTGCTCAATTTCCTTGAGTGTTGGAGGTCCCCCTTCATCATGGACTCCCGGCAGAATGACTACTTTCATCCACTGGTATCGCTCGTCCTTAGTTTCGTTCCAAAGATTGTCAAGTGCCATTTTTCTTCGGTTTCCATTAATCAGGAAACCATCTGTTGTAATTATTGCAGCCTCTCTTTGTGTAGAATGTCTAATCGAGTTTTTTAACTCATTTGTTTTCTCAGGGTCTTTAGCTTCAAGGTAGTTTCTGACTATTTCCTGAGCTTCCTGACTTCTTTCTTTTAAAAGGCCATGTTCTTTTTCGTAACTAAGAATATCAGAAGCAATCCTCCCATTGTCCTTTCTGAAGCGTAACAATTCAGTTGGCACCTCATATACTGGTCTCTCATAACCAGTTCGATGCTCATTTCTAAAAAAAATCACCTCTACCGAAGGTTTAGCGGTAGGTTTTCTTCGTTGCTTAATTTCGTCAGCAAAGTCTTCGATAATCTCTCTGACAGGTAGTTTTGTCATTTGATCAGTCATAATTGTCTCTCATTTTGATTTCTATCAATGTTGCCTAACGTTCTCGGCTAAGAAACGTAGGGCTTTCGAAGAGATTTACTGTCCACCAAAAACGAAGCTTGCTAAGCGAACGAACCTTTCTAGAAGCCTTGTCTTCCCTATGTTTTCTTAGCCATTGTTGTGCCTAGTTTTTTTATTCTTCTTGAGCAAATAGATCCGTGAATTTGTTTTTCATTAAGTCAATGCTTCCACTTATTATTGGTCCAAGGTATTCACCAACGGACTCGGCAACTTGCCCACCTGCTTCATCTGCAATTTTTGACCCTAACTTTTTAAATGCTCCTTTTATTACACCTTTCAATGAAGTGTCGGCTTCTGCACCAATTTCAATAAAGGCTTGTTTAATCTCGTATTTTGAATCTTCAGGAAGATAGGATTCAAAAAGTGAAACAAAGGCATCAGTTGTCAAGCGAACAAGTTCTGGTGAAAATGAACCGTCAGATATATGACTTAACTGTTTCAGTTTAGCTCTTAAATGGTCTATCAAGTAAGGGTTATCAATCTCAATCCCAATTTTATCATTGTCTTTGAGGAAAATAGGGGTCTTGAGTATTTCCTTTAATTCTTGGTCGAGTTCTGCTTTACTTGTTTGTCTGAGTTTCGATTCATAGAGAAGATTTCTTGCCTTTGCTCTTGTTACCCTTAACTCTGAAACAAGCTCATAGATTTCTGGATTCTTCTTGAAAATCCCTAGTTTTTGAAGCTTAATAAAGAGCAGAATATCAAAGTCTCTTTTTGAAATCGAACCAAATGCTGGTGTCAAGTAGTCTTGAAGCAGTTCTTTAAATGCTATTTTAACATCTTCTGAGTCAAGTTCATCAAGTTTATTTATTATCTCACTCATTTGCTTTCAAATTACCCACAACTTCTCTATAAGCCCACCACTATCATTACCCCTCAAAATATGTCGTATAAATTCACTCATTTCTACCTTTTTACTCGTGCCAACCCCAAATATACAAATAAATAAGATAGGATGGATGGTTTTGGAGGAATTTTTTAGGGAAAAGGGGATTGTAATATTGTTATTGTTTCAAAAATACCAGATACCAGATACCAGATACCGGATGCCGGATGCCGGATACCAGATACCAGTTACTAGTTACCAGTAGCCAGAAACCAGAAACCAGAAACCAGAAACCAGAAACCAGTAGCCAGCAACCTCGTCTCATTCCCATCATTCTTTTTCTTAAATTTACAATCACTTTATATGATCGCGTAATTTGCAGATATGGATTTATTCAATAGTGACGAGGCTATTCGGATGGCAGCTTTTGAGTGGCTGAAAGAACAAACTGAAATTCACGGGGATGTGCTTCCGCGCACTTTGCTGGTGCAAGGTTTTGAATTCAAAGGCCGTCAGATCAGCCTGCAGGGCCAGCAAGGAATCTGGAAACCAAAGGACCTGAGAAACCCAATCTCCATCACCTCCATACAGGATGGCCCCTATGCGGACTCGTTTACCCCGGAAGGCTTTCTGAATTACAAATACATGGGCAATAATCCCAACCACTGGATCAATGTCAGCCTGCGGGAGTGCATTTCACATCAAATCCCTCTCATCTACCTCTACCAGATCGCCAGGGGGAAATACCTGGTCACCTGGCCGGTTTACATCATCAACGATAATCCCAATAAACTCACCTTCACCGTGGCCGTCGATGATGCGGACTATATCCGGAACAAACCGATGAATTTCGCATCCGACGATACCGAAGACCATGCCCGCCGGGCCTACCTCACCCGGAGCATGAAGTACCGGGTGCATCAGCAAGGATTCCGCGAAAGGATACTGCGGGCCTACAGGGGCCAGTGCGCCCTTTGTCGCCTAAAACATGCCGAGCTGCTGGACGCGGCCCATATCATTCCCGACAGCGATATCGATGGCGAACCCATCGTTTCCAACGGTTTATCATTATGCAAGATCCACCACGCCGCTTTCGACAAACATATTTTGGGCATCACCCCCGATTATACGATCAAGCTCAGGGAAGATATCCTTGTTGAAACCGACGGGCCCATGCTCAAATACGGATTGCAGTCGCTCGAAAACAAAAAGATCATCCTACCCACACATCTCTCTGACCGCCCCGACCGGGAACGATTAGAAAGACGCTATATTGAGTTTATGGAGGCGGGATAGTTTGTCCTTGTAAATGGAAAAAGATTAAGTGACGGAAGAACCCTTTTCGGTTACGGAATGCCAATTATTAGTTTCTATATTCTCTGGTATAGTTGCATCGTGGGAAAGTGGAGCAGCCATAAAACATTCCATATTTGCCATGCTTCAACAGCAGACGTGCGCCGCATCTCGGGCAAGTAAGTGGGTTTGCTCCCCTTTGTTGATTAGTTCTCGCTTTATTGACATGTGTTGTCCTGGAAACACGATCTACTTGGTTAAGCTGAAGCAGTTTTTGACAGATCTGCCCAACAGCTTCATCCGACAGGTATTCCCTGGTGCAGGATTTGGCAATGTATTCAATCAATACATGCGAATACAATACTGGAACTGTAGCAGTAATGCCTTTAAGCGTAGCTTTCCCGGAAAATACAACGATCGGGAAGTACGGGATATAACCAAATTCAGATAACGCGTCCTTTAGCGTCCGGATATGTCCCCAGTTTTGGATTATTGGATTTCTAAACCGGTACTTTTTTTATAAAATGTTTGGGTCCAGTATCCTGAATTTTCATGACCGAATATCCAACCTTTGTAATTCTTGGTTTCGATAACAAAAATGCCATAATTCGAAACCACCACATGATCAATTTGACTGCTCCTGTATTTATTGCTGATCAGGATATCATTTAAAACTTTGAACTTTTCAGGTCTTAATCGGCTTAATATCCGTGAAATTTCCGCCTCCCCCTGTTCCCCCTTGATCTGTGGCCTTAATCCAATAAAAGATAAAGGCAGGAATACTACTATTATGAGTAGAATAAATATTATGATTCCGTCATTCACGGGTTAGGGTTGAATATTTAAAACGATATATTGCATTGGTATTGTAAGAACACTTATTTGAAAGATAAAAAATAGGTGATCACCTGCCATGCTATCGGCAGAATTGCAACGATGATCGTTACCAAAAGTTCTATGCTTAGCTTAACCGATTTACTGGAATTGTTTTTTATTAAATAATCTCTGAACTCTATCTTTTCTTTGTAGTTGGAGATATTCTCCGTTGTTGGATCTGCCAGTACTTTTTCAAATAGACCTTTTAAGACAACCTTTTCATATTCAACAACTTTCTCTTGCTTTGCATCTTTAATAATGACTTTCTGTAAATATATACTGTAAATCGCATACGTTAGCGGGAAAACAGAAATCGCTGACAAAACGAAATAGATAAATATATTCAAGTCAAGCGGGCTGTAGAGAAAAGCAAGCAGGATCAACACATAAAAAACGATCAATAAATAACTTATTCTGGAATTGAACCCCTTCATTTTGGAAATAAAGGCAGTGTATGACGGATATTGATATAGTTTATACGCATTCTTCTTCTTAACAATTTTGAAAATTGACACGATAATGGCCAGCAGCAATACGGTACTATATGCTGCAATAAATACAATCGGAACATAGAAACTCAAAAGCCCATAGTAACATACAGCACTACTGAAAAAATTTCCCTGTAAAATTACCCACCCGGATATTGCAATGAAAAACAACAAGTATAGAACCTTTGTATAATTGGGTTTTAATTTTACAATTTCAATGTATTTGGTATAGATATCGTCAATGCTGTTCTTGCCTACTAAATTGGCATGGAGGCGTAAAAAACTTGTATGCAGTTGAAGATAAATAACCGGCCATAATAATATCGAAACAATAACTGCGAAAGTGATAATGTGTATACTTTCATTAAAAGACCACATAAATAAGTAGCTGCCAGAGCCAATCAATAATGTAAGGCAACACCATGTCGCATAGAACTTCATATTACTTCTTTCACTGGTATCACTGGCATCCAAAACATTGTTCAGAAATACTTTTGTAAAAAAATTTGATCCTTTACTCATAATAGACAACGTATTATCTTAATATACAAAGATTTACCTCAACATATCATAGAGAAAATTACTGATATACATCCAAAGCCTGTCTTGGCTGCGGCGCATTTCAAACATACAAAAAAAATGGATGGGAAGCAGGTAGGTGGGAGTTTAGGGAAATTGTAATATTGCTATATTGCTATATTGTTATATTGTATCAGGTTAAGGGTAACCGGTTAAGGGTAACCGGCTAAGGGTAAACGGCTAAGGGTAAACGGCTAAGGGCTAAGGGTAAACGGCTAAGGGTAAACGGTTAAGGGTTAACGGTAAACGGTTAAGGGTTTTATCATTTTCCCGGTAACCGGTATCCGGTATCCGGTATCTGGCAGTTTGTCAATCATCCTTGAGGCAGCGGACGGAGCATCCGGCATCTTTTGATGTGGCATACCATATACGATCATTTGTAGGATGAACATGCCTTATAAAATTTCCCCACTGGTTTCTTTTAGTTGATGTCCATAACCACGCGCAATCGGGGATACCCGTAAATCCTCCATTCGTATTACGCACATCGCCCGGGAGCAAACTGAAACCAAATGCATCGCAACCATTTCCGTTATATGCCCAGCCTGTGTCGGCCTTTAAATTGTATGCAGCATCATAACCTCTGAAAAAATTGAATTTATCCCATTCAGGGTCACCAACCCCGTATTCACTGTCAACAGTACCCTCAAGCACTTTCCACTCTTCATCGGTTGGTATGTGCCAGCCGGCAGGGCAAATACCCTGCACACCTTCTTCCTCCGTGTATTGCATCATCTCATCCCATGCATACAAACCACCGTATAACTGGCAATTTTCTCCTTCATTATCAAAACACCACTTTTCAACAACCCCATTGTCCTGCATTGCATCCTCCCCCTGTATCATGGTCCCCCGCCTGAGGTTTTCCTTCATCCAGCACTGGTTGCCAATCAGCACAGTATTGTATACGTTGCCATCGGCATCAGTAACCGTAGGAGTTCCCGGACATGGCGCACCCCCGCTTTCATTCACAACCGTAACACTGCGGCTTGTCTCACCAATGTTCTCGTCGCTGTCTTTAACTGCAAGTTTTGCATCATAGTCACCGGTCATGGTATACGTATATTCTGTTGTCTTATCGGTATCCCAATCGGTATCCCAGGTCCCGTCGCCATCAAAGTCCCACCTGACCTGCAAAATGTCGGGCGGGTCTTCATTGTCATAGGAGGTTGATGCATCGAATGCAAAGCTGGTGTTGACAAAACCCGTTGCCGGATCTACCGAGAACAATGCCACCGGTTCGTCAGTCAGGGGTGATGCCTCGGCAATCAGGTATTTCAGGTCGAATACATTGGCACTGAAATTGGCCACGGTAATGATCCACACCTTTACTTTCACACCTATATCGCCCCTGAGCCCGGCATAAAGCGACCACCAGGGATCGGCCCCGTGTTCAGCTTCGAGCAAGCCGTATAATTGGGTAGAAACATTCGGGGAGACAATCCCGTAAACCTTTATGGCAAGCTGGGGCTGCACATAGGCTTTTGCTTCGGCAGTATTGCTCAGTTCGGGGGGCAGGTAGCCGAAGCCTTTTTCAAGCTTGTAATCGGTTGACCAGCTTTCATTTTCATACATTACGCTTGTTTTTATTTTCAGGTCTTGTGTAATGCCGGTGGAAAGCGTTGAGCTGACCCCTATATTAACGCCGATCTTAAGGGTGAAAACCGGCGTCAGTACTACCGGTACAGGTCCCATCATAACCGTAATGGTCGGAAAGGTTATTTTTGCCAGGGTGATCTCTTCCTCAAGTTCAAGCGAAGCCACCGTCACCTCTGTAGTCAAATCAAGCTGCTCTTCAATATCAAAATTAAACTCCAGGTAGTCCAGTGAATACTTCTTGATTTTCGCTTTCCCGCTTATAGACGGGTCGAGGTTCAGCTCACCTTTAACACTTACATCTTCAGTAACAGGAACTTCGATGCTTACCGTGAACTGGGCTTCGGATCCGTCGCGCAGTTCGTTCTCCACGATGCTTACGCCTTCGGTAAAATACTCTATTTTGGCGCTTTGCCCGGGGAAGTATAGGTCGTCGGAAAATTCAAAACTTCCTTTTTCAACCGCTTCGGTGAGAGCGGCCTCTGTTGTTTCAATCACAATCGTATTATCCTGATTTTCAATGGATGTTATCCGTCTCAGCAATCCTTCCCCATTGCCAGAAATAAGGATATTGCCGGCTTCAAGGCCATATTCCTGGCCCAGGGATTCATCGAAGGTGAGGGTCCAGTCGGTACTGTCAACTCCCAATAGCTTATCCTGCCAGCTATCATCAGGGATTACTTTTGTGTTTTCGGAAATAATGGTTTCAGGCTCAGCCGGTTCCTCTTCCCCTTTTTTGCAGGAAGCAAGCAAGAGTGACGTGCAGACTACTATCCAGAGAAACCCGGCCAGGAATTTCACATTCTGGATTTTCATTACAAATAGGTTTGCATCAAATATATAAAATGTTTATGTATTAATCAAGGAAATCGCCTGATAATGACAGGGCTGAGTGCAGGGCACCGGAAAAAAAGGCTAGGGGTTAACGGTCAACGGTTAACGGTCAACGGTTAACGGTCAACGGTAAACGGTTAACGGTTAAGGGTAAACGGTCAAGGGTAAACGGTTAACGGTTAACGGTAAACGGTCAAGGGTTTTTATTGTTTTTCCGGTCGCCGGTAGCCGGTAGCCGGTAGCCATGCAACACTGAAACCATTTAATTATCTTTGCAAAAATTTTGAACCCTATGTACAAACTCATACTCTTACGTCACGGACAATCGGAATGGAATAAGGAAAACCGCTTTACCGGCTGGAAAGACGTCGGGCTGTCGGAACAGGGCATGGAAGAGGCACGCAAGGCCGGCCGTACCCTTCTCGAAAACGGCCTCATCCCAAAAATGGCCTTCACCTCCCTGCTTACCCGCGCCATAAAAACCCTCTGGCTCGCCCTGGAGGAAATGGACCTGATGTGGATCCCCGTGCGCCGCAGCTGGCGCCTCAACGAAAAACACTACGGCATGCTGCAGGGACTGAACAAGGCCGAAACCGCCGAAAAATACGGCGACGAGCAGGTGCTCCTCTGGCGACGCAGCTTCAGCACCCCGCCCCCGCCCATCGCCGAAGATAATCCGCTCAATGCAAAATTCGATCCCCGCTACGCGGATCTGGACGATAAAGAAATCCCCCGCACCGAAGCCCTCAGCCACGTGATCGACCGCATGGTCCCCTACTGGAACGAGGAGATCAAACCCGCCCTGAAAAAGCATGAGATCGTGCTGGTGGCCGCCCACGGCAACAGCCTGCGCGCAGTGGTTAAATACCTTAAGGGCCTCAGCGAAGACGAGATCCTTAAATTCAATATCCCCACCGGGATCCCTTACGTGTTCGAGTTCGACGACAAGATGAATTTCGTGAAAGACTATTTCATCGGCGACCCGGAAGAGATCAAAAAACTGATGGATGCCGTGGCGAACCAGGCGAAAAAGAAATAAAACTGCAGGAATGATTAGATCCTATTGATAAATGACGAATACCCAATGAAATGAAGATCGACATAATAAAAAATTTGCCCACTCATCATTTGCATTCACGACTCATCAACAGGAACTAATCAATAAGAATAATTATGAGCAAAAAATGGATCATCCCCGATATTCACGGCTGCAACAAAACCCTGCGGGCCCTTTTCGAGCATTATATCGTGCCCGCAAAGGAGGATGAACTCTATTTCCTGGGCGATTATATCGACCGCGGCCCCGACAGCAAAGGGGTGATCGACTTTATCATGGACCTGCAGCAGCAGGGCTTTAAAGTCTTTCTGGTGAAAGGCAACCACGAAGAAAGCGCGGTGCGCTCCTGCCTTGCCGAGCGCGAACGGAAATCCTTCATGGGCATCCGCAGTCCGAATGCCGCCAAAGCCGCCTGGCGCCGCTACGGCGGGAAAGAAAGCATGAAAAGCTTCGGGCTGCGCGACCTGCGCGATATGCCACAGAAATACATCGACTGGATGGACGGGCAGCCCAGCTACCGCATCCTCGACGATTTCGTGCTGGTGCACGCCGGACTGAACTTCAGCCTGGAAGATCCCTTCGAAGACGAACACTCCATGCGCTGGATCCGCGACTTCGCCCCCAAACCCGAAAAGATCGGAAACCGCACAGTGATCCACGGCCATGTGCCCATGAGCCTGGAAGAGATCTTCACCCTGCGCGACAACCACCGCAACTTCGGCCGCATCGACCTCGACAACGGCGTGTACATGAACGGCCGCCCGGGCTACGGCAACCTCGTTAGCCTGGAACTCACCTCCATGGAGCTGTATAGCCAGTATAATCTGGACTTTAGTTAATTATGGATTATGGGTTATGGATTATGGATGAGATATTTGATATCTGATATCTGATATTGGATATGAAGTCGGAATGCCTGGTTACTGGTCCCGATAAGACGCAAATCTATGATTTGCTTTCTTATCGAGGATCCACGAAAAACTATAAAATCAAAGATGTCTGGTTTTTCGGGACTGCTGGTTTCTGGCTTCTCACTGCTTATTTGATCTTCTT
>NPIE01021598.1_pt1 | contig 15832 bp, 12 predicted proteins | sample 8637661 | NCBI WGS metagenome assembly NPIE01 (sample SAMN07420842, study PRJNA396082) | bioreactor metagenome | isolation source: sample BA12 brine-fed electro-methanogenic bioreactor BA | place: Japan: Kochi | collected 2016-12-09 | reverse complement strand
GGCCCGCGGCTTCACCGGCCGGGAAGTCCGCTTCATGTTGATCTCGGTACACTACCGGAAACCAATCCACTTCTCCCTGAAGCGGTTGGAAAACGTGCGCACCGCACTGAAGCGGCTGGACGATTTCACCTGCAAGCTGCTCTGCCTGCCGCCGGGCCGTCCGCATCCGGAGGTGACCGCCTACGTGTCGGCGATGGAAGAGCAGTTTTTTGCGGCCATGGACGACGACCTCAACGTCTCGCTGGCCATGGCGGCGATCTACAACTTCATCAAAAAGGTCAATCCGATCCTGCAGATCAACCACCTCGACCGGGACCAAAAAACCTACATCATCGAAAAGCTTGACCGGCTCAACCAGGTCCTCAAGATATTCAAGCTCAAGGGCTGCCCGTTGGAACCGGAGATCGACGCGTTGATTCAGCTCCGCGAAAAGGCCCGGGTGGAAAAAGACTGGCAGGTGGCCGACCGCGCCCGCAACGAACTGGCCGAACGCGGCATCGCCGTGATCGACACGGCCAACGGCCCGGTCTGGAAACGGGTGACCGATACGGAAGAGGACTGAGCGTCGCCAGGATCAGCCAGAAACCAAAATCAGGTTGCGTTTTATCCGTCGTCAAGTAATATATCGCCGCCCGAAACCGCCGATTGCGTTTCGTGCACGCTGCTCCTATAATCTCACCACCAGCGCCCGTAGCTCAGCTGGATAGNNACGGACTTCTAATCCGTAGGTCGCAGGTTCGAATCCTGCCGGGCGCGCCAATAAACAAAAGGGTTAGGGTAAAGCCTAACCCTTTTATTGCCATAGTTTCTTGAAGTTTCCTTTTGGGAACCGTGAGAAATCTTAAGTTGTACGCGGCAAGCTCCTTCTGGCTGATGCCCAAGTACTTGCGCCAGGCCTCGGCCAGGTTCCAGCCGTTCTTTATGGCCAGGCCGACAAGTTCGTGCGGTATTATCACATCTTCGGCGTTGCCCTGACCGGTCAGGGCCAGATAGTCCGCATAGGGGATGACCCGGTTGCTGAATACCGTCGAATGATCAGATTGATTTGTAAGCAATGGCTACTGTGATTATTACAATGATATGTCTTATTTCTGACGCGAGTACTCAAGCCTCGAAAGGGTTGATTCATGACAGCGGCTTTCATTGCAGTATTGTTCGGCCTGGCGCTCCTGGTCTGGAGCGCCGATCGTTTTGTTGAGGGCTCCGCCTCCACCGCGCGTCACTTCGGTATGCCGCCGCTCTTGATCGGCATGGTGATTGTCGGTTTCGGCACCTCGGCACCGGAGATGGTGGTTTCAGCATTGGCTGCATCGCAAGGTAATCCGGGTATCGCCCTGGGTAACGCTTACGGTTCGAACATCGCCAACATCGGCCTGATCCTGGGAATCACGGCGCTTATCAGTCCGATCGCCGTCCACTCGCAGGTACTACGCAAGGAGCTGCCCATTCTTACGCTCGTGACGGTTCTTGCGGCATGGCAGCTCTGGGATGGTAAGGTTACCCGGGTTGATGCCGGGGTGTTGTTTGCCGTTTTCGGCGGGTTAATGGTCTGGACAATCCGGCGGGGGATGCAGAAAAAGCCCGATTCCCTGGGTGACGAAATGGCACGGGAGCTGGAGGTCCGAGCCATGCCGGTAAGGCGGGCAATCTTCTGGCTGGTGGTCGGCTTGGTGCTGTTGATTGTCAGTTCGCGTATCCTCGTCTGGGGTGCGGTTGAAATCGCCCATGGGTTCGGGGTCAGCGATCTGGTCATCGGTTTGACGATCATCGCCGTCGGTACTTCTCTGCCGGAACTGGCATCGTCGGTGATCGCAACTCGCAAAGGAGAGCATGACATCGCGCTGGGTAATGTTCTCGGCTCGAATCTGTTCAATACGATGGCGGTTGTCGGTATTGCCGGAATGATCCACCCGATGACCGTCGAGCCGGAGGTCTTCAACCGGGACATGCTTTTTATGGCCGCGCTCACCGTATCTCTGTTCGCGATCGGCTATGGAGTGCGGGGTCCGGGGCGAATCAATCGTATCGAGGGTTCTTTGCTGCTGGCCAGTTGGGTGGTTTATACGGCTTATCTGATCAGCACGGTTCTCGATTGACCGCCCCCCCAAAAGAAAGAACGTTAATAATCGCAAGCTGTTTCCAGATCCTCAATCGCAGGCGAGTCAATCGGAGCAAGCTGGTGAAGCTTCCCGGGGCATTCCTGCCGGCTTGCCTCATGAGCAGGATCGACTTGTTTTTCCGGTTATTCTTGGATGTTATGGATCTGAAAGAAGATTGTCCTGATTGACGAAACCTTCCTTATGTGGTATATAGTTTTCATGTTATGTGCCATGGGAAGTATGGCGCGGCGCTAGCCTTAACCACCCCCATAGCTGGGTGAGCCGACCCTTTCGGTCCACGAGCGGGAAGTCCGCTCACAGTAAGTGGAGGGTGTTATGTTTCTCTTGAGTTGCGCTGTGCTTTGCGGTGCCGTGATCTTGCTTTTTCTTACCTTGTTGCAGTATCGAAATCCGAAACAAAGCTTTTTAAAACGGCATGAGTCCATGGAGGTTTCCCTGAGTCTGCTGTTGACCGGTCTCTTCACGTTTGGCTTCATCGGTCTGTTTTTGAACCCCGTTTCCCTGATCGATCTCGTCGGGGCTGCTGTCATGGTGGCTGCAACCGTTATTTTTTTCAAAGTCCTGAAGGTGAAAGATCGCCTTGCAGCGTATGACGTCGAGCAGAAACGGGGCCAGATGGTTATCGGCGATTTTCAGCCCACTGCTCCGGCCAACAAACCTTCCTATCGCAAGGCCGCGTAACACCAAGTGACGAAGGAATGGAAACCGGTGGAACAGTATCTCGTCGGGTATTTGTTCAAGTCGACTTGCTTTCTTTGGGTGAGCAGTCTTTGAGCGTGCAGGATTCGGGATATAGAAAGCCATAACGTTTCAGTACCGTTTCAAAAACTCAATTCTTCAAACCGTCCATGACGGGACGTTACAACGAACGATGAAAATCGGCGCCGTGGTCGGAAGATCCGGTTAGTGAAAGTGAGCGGGGGGACAGGTTAAAACCTGTCCGGCCGATTTTCATATAAAACGCTGCTGTACCGGGAGCAATCCCGGTGCATCAGCGTTTCTCGTTTCTCTCCTCCCGTCTATCTTGATTGCATCTTCGCCGGATATGCGTTTCATTGGCTGAGAAGAGCCGTGCGGTCATCATCATAACAGGCAAAAAATCACCGACGGGTCCCGCGCTTGATGGGACATGGCCTGTCCGGACTCGGTCTCCTGTATGGCTACTCGTTCGCAACGCCCATTGGCCGTGAGAGGTGGGTGCGAGGGCGGTTTGTAAGCCCGCCGGAAAAGTGGCCGAGCTGTTCACATGCCTTTTGAAAAGGAGTTTTTCACGTGAAGAACCGGACTTTTCCAGTACTGATGTTCACTACGGTCATCTCCTGCATTATCGTGCCCGCTTATGCCGGCACGGCAGAGGGTTCGGCGTTGCCACTCGTTCAGCCAGCCACGACAGATGTCGTGTTGCTGGTTTTTTACATCTGCCTGGCTTTGATCGTCTCTTTTCTCTGTTCGATCGCCGAAGCGGTGTTGCTCAGTGTTACCCCGTCCTATATTGAGAGTGAAAGACGTCTCCATCCCATCCGCGCCGCTTTGCTCAAGAGATTGAAGCAGGATAATGTCGATCAATCGCTGGCGGCGATTCTCACCCTCAATACCATTGCCCATACCGCCGGAGCGATTGGTGCCGGAGCAAAGGCTGCGGTGGTTTTCGGCAGTGCCTGGTTCGGCCTGTTTTCGGTGGTCATGACGCTATTGATTCTCTATTTCTCGGAGATCGTACCAAAGACGATCGGCGCCGTTTATTGGGCACGGCTTGCCGGACCGGTGGCCTATTTCGTCAGGGGGCTGATAGCCGTTCTTTATCCGCTGGTCTGGGTCTCCGAACGGCTGACCAAGGTGATTGCACACGGCCAAACCGTCCACATCTTCAGCCGGGAGGAGTTGCTGGCCATGGCTCGAATCGGTGAACAATCGGGCCATATTAATACGAAAGAGTCTCGAATCATCCAAAATCTGTTTCGCTTCAACGTATTGTTTACCGGCGATATCATGACGCCACGCACCGTCATCTCCGCTCTTCCCGAAGGTCAGCAGATCAACGATTCAATCGAATTTTTGACCCACACGCAATTTTCACGCATCCCTCTGTTCAAAGAGGATATTGATGATATTCCCGGATTTGTACTGCGGGATGATGTTCTGCTGAAAAATTCACAGGGGAAAGGAACTGAGGTGCTTGCAACGTTGAAACGAAACATCCATGTCGTCCCGAACACAATGCCCTTGTCGATGCTCTTTGATTGTCTGCTTGAACAGCGACAGCATATTGCCATTGTCGTCAATGAATACGGAGGGACCGAAGGGCTCGTGACGCTCGAGGATCTGGTGGAGACGCTGATCGGCGCCGAAATAACGGATGAGCTCGACAAGGTGGAGGATATGCGGACCCTGGCCAGGCGGTTATGGAAGGAACGGGCGCAGGGACTGGGTATCGTTGTAGATGATTCTGTTCGTTGAAGATAGTTATCGTTTCATGCAGCGAACGGTTTTCTCAATTCCTTCCTGATAGGGCGTGGCGGCAAAAAAACGGCGCTGGAATTTGCTGCTATCGACCAGATACGGTCGTTGATTTTGATACAGCAATTCAATCGACTCGCGAACGTTGGCGTTGATCAGGGCGACCAGTCTCAGAAGCCCCGTGCCGAGTATCCGATAACTCGGTTTGGTTTGAAAAGCCCTGGCAACCATCTCGATAAACTGCTTGCCGGTCGGGGGTTCGGGAGCGACCGGCAAATGCCAGACCTGACCGAAGGCATCCTCTGTATTGCCGAGCCGGGCGGTGGCGCGAGCGGCGTCGGGGGTGAAAATCATCGAATGGGGCACGTCGCCGTTGCACAGCCAGGCTGCCTTTTTGCCATCCCGCAACGCTTCGAATACCATCGGGTGGGCAAAGGTATTGGTGGCGTCCGGGCCATAAAAATCCGCTGCCCGGGCGATCAGTCCGGTAAGGTTGCCGGCGCGGACCTCGTCCATCAGCATGCCGGCGATGCGAGCCCGCACCGCACCCTTGGCGCTGCAGGGGTTCACCGGCGTCTCCTCGGTCATCGGTCCATTGACGCACCCGTAGAGGTAGACGTTGTCAAAAAATACCAGGCGGACAGCGTGTCGCTTACACGCCTCGATGACGTTGCCCATGATCACCGGCCACTCGGCCTGCCATATCCTGGTCCGGTAAGGCAGGCCGGCGACCAGGTAGGCGACGGTCGAGCCGCGGACGGCTTCGGATACCTGGTCGCCATTAAGGAGATCGGCTGCTCGTGCTTCCATGCCTGCTGCGGGAAACGCCGGGTGGCGGTGCACAAGACGGACATGACTGGTATAGGCGGCAAGTTCACGCATCAACTCCCTGCCGATGACACCGCCTGCGCCAAGGATGGTGTGCACTTCGGTTTTCATATCTTCTTTGATACCATAGAACACTTTGTTGATCATGGTGCTTTCCTTTCTTTGTCCAAGTTTCCGGCTTTGTGCCCACTATCGGCGGCAGGTGCCCTCTGATACTTAGAAATGGTTCGCAGGAATGATCAGCGCCTGGCCCTTTGATGGTGCCCGGCAGAGGTGATTGCCACTGTGGCCAGCCGGCGCTCCATCGCCGTCATTACATTGGTCGTGCCGTCGATGATGCCGATATCGGTGTTGAGCTGGAAAGCGATGGTCACGCCATGGTCCGGGTAGTATCGTAGGCTTGAACTGTATCCGGGAATCCAGCCGCCATGACCGTAGACTGGGCCGTATGGTCCGGAATGGTAGATGGCAACTCCCGCGCCATAATGAATTGTCCCATCATCCGGGTCGGTCGGGATTGCCTGCAGTAGATCGGCCAGCGCCTGGTTCGGCAGAATCCTGCCGCCGAAAAGTGCCGCTCCCCAGCGAGCGAGATCGCAGGACGTGCTCACCCAGCCGCCTCCAGCCCATTCGAGGCCGGGATGCCATCTCAACGTGCCGTCGTCATCAGTTGTTTTCGGAGGTAGGCCAAAGCGGTTATCTGCATCCAGGTAGCCGGCGGCCAGCCCCGGTAGATCGCGCCGGTCGGCCGGGCTCGTCCGGGTTAAGCCTAGCGGTGCCAGAAAACGCGTGCTGATGTCGGCAAAACAGTTCCTGCCGGTGGCGGTCTCGATAACAAGGCCGGCGAGGATGTAGCCGCTATCGGTGTACGCCCAGCCGCTGCCTGCCGCGAACAAAGGCTCCTGGTCTAAACTGTATTGAATGAGTCGTTGCGGGGTGAACTCATTATCCACCTTTTGCCAAAGACGAGCGACATCGGCAGCAAACTGGGCTGAATAGACATGGTTCGGCAGGCCGGAACTGTGGTTCAGCAACTGGCGCAGGGTGATGGTACGGTGATTGGGCAAACGACTGAACCACGGTCGATTCCCGAGCCACTGTGATATCGGGGCGTCGAGATCGATGTGTCCCGCATCTGACAGGGCAACCGCGAGAGCGGCCAGATAGGTCTTGCCGATACTTGCCGACAGCATCCGCGACTGAGGTGTCATCGGCGTGCCGTGCTCGCTGTCGGAAAATCCGGTAGCGGCGACCTCGCAGGTACCGTCCGGGAGCACATAGGCGGCGGTTGCGCCGGGAAAGCCATATTCCCGGCGAAGGGCATCGAGTTCGGCTTGAAAGGGTGCAACCGGCGTGGTACCGGTGCTGCTGCCGGGAACTCCTGCAATCAGCAGCAGGCAGAGACAGCTGCGAAGAAAGCTTCGAGTGGCGCCGCTCATCTTTTCACTTCCCGTTGGAGTGGGGGAATGACCTCGGTTACGGAGCCGTGCCTGGTGAACATGGTTGTACGGTTGAACCAGACAACCAGCGCAGCAACGACGATGAGCAAGTAGGTATCATAGGGTTGGGCATCGGGGAGCACCGGGTTCATCACGCTCATGTGAAAGATAGCCGGCAGGAGGATGCTGCCGCGCGATGCGTTGAACAGCGGGGTGACGATAATGCTTAAAGCAATGCAGCCGACAAAAAACGGGGCGAACGACCAATCGCTCTGTTGGGTGGTGCTGAGCATAAAGGCTGGTAGGTGCCAGAGGCCCCAGATCACTCCAAGAATCAGCCCGGCCACGATGGGCGGGAATGTTCGCTGGAGCAGCGGTAGCGCCAGTCCGCGCCAGCCGAATTCCTCTACCGGGCCTTTGATTGTCGCCAGCAGCATCCCTACCAGCAGCGCCTGCCATGAGGAGAAGGGAAAGGGGTCGGAGAAGAGGTTTCCCTTCCACCAGGAACCGGCAACAAAAATGAGCGGGATACCGATAATCAGAAAACTCCACCATCCCGGCGAACAGCGCCAGAGCAGTGACCGGGAGAGATAGCGCCGAAAACCGCCGGGGCCGCTGCAGCGGGCGACGATGATGCCGGCGGCGATAGCCGGCGCGTAAACGGCCAAAAAGAAGAGTGGGTGGTGGCCGCTCAACGTGCCAAAGACCTCGGACATTGGTGCCGGCAGGAAGATATACAGCGCCAGGATTGTCCAGGCGATGGCAAAGGTGATCAGCAGAAATGGTGCTAGAGCCAGGACCGTGAGCGGCTTCTGCTCGGGGTGGGCGACGGTGGTGCTGGTGACGATGGGGCTTTCCATGGTGGTTGCCTGTTTGTTGAGATTGTTGAGTGGTGCCTTCATGGCGTGTCGCCCGATCAGAATTCGTAGGTCAGGCCCAGACCGCACACCAGGGATTCGGTGTCATAGAAGCTGATGTTTGACTCGCCCCGGCTGTAACCGACAATACCGAGCAGGTCCATTGATTCAATGCCGAATAGCCCGTCATAGGTGACGGCCAGATCGATACCGAAACCGTTTTCACTTCGGGTGGATCCAAAGACCGGATCCTTTTCGTCGTGTTCTTTGTGACTGTAGTAAAGGCTGGGCACAACGGTGTATCTTCCAGCCACATAGGTGCCGGAGATCTCTGTTTTGACCTTGACATAGGAGGTGCTTGCACCGTCGTATTCGCCCGTGCGCAGGCTCAGCTTCGGCCGAATCGGAAAGGCGCTGTCGCTGAACAGTTCATAGCCGAGGCTGAGGTTGTATACCTGGCCGTCGCGGGCGAGGCCGGGGAAGAGTGTGGCAAGGTTGTCGTGGTCGACATCTTCGCTCAAAACGGCAAACGAGACGGCAAGCTTCGAGTTGAGGATACGATCGATGGCAAGGTGAGCGCCCCAGGCGGAGACGTCTGTCTCCGTGCGCGCCTGATTGATCAGATAGGGGTTTTCCCATACCTCGGCGAACGGGATATAAAAGACCCCGATACGGAAAAAGGCACAGTCCGGATACTCATAACCAACGCCGGTAGAAAGGGCAAAATCACCGGCCTCCTCGAGCGGTGCGTATGTGTTGAAGTACCAGGAAAATCTGCTGGTGCCGCTGAACCGGTAGCTCATTTCCGGGAGCAAGATTGGAATTGTGGAGAGCTGGCGGGGTGGAGCCGAGTCAAGCGTTGAGATGGACTTTTTCGAGCCGCTGGGGCTCAGGTTGTCACTGTTGTCGATGAAGATCAGCCCGGTCGAGATGGTGCCACTGAAATCACTCGGTGGGGAATCTTGACTGAAACAGGGTGATGACAGCAGGAGCAAAGCGAGTGTGGAAAAGAGCAATACGTTTTTCATGAGGTGACCTGTCTTTGAGATTGAAATCTGATGCATGGTAGCGGTCGCCATCGACCGGTCCCGAGCGCTACGTCTGGCCGTGAATCGATCCCCCCTAAAGCAGGATGTGTTCCAGTACGATGTTTTTTTTAATATGCTGAAAACATGGCATAAAATAATGTCTCGCCAGAAGTGGATCTGTGGTTTTTCGTAAAACTACGAAATATCGTTGCGGATAATCGTCTGTCCCCTTATGCTGGAGCTGTGCATGGAGCAGCGGCCTCCCCCGTTTTCAGAAGGAGGGCACCAAGCGGCACGAATCCTGACTTTTGCCGGGAGATGGCCGGTTTTCACGTGATGTGACGGAGAGCGTTATATGGAGAACGAGGGGGGACGACAACGCTATGGTGGGACAATCCTGGTGGTGGACGACAAGCCGGCCAATATCAAACTGCTCTTCGACGCCCTGCAAGGTACAGGCTACCGGACGCTGGCCGCGCTGGAGGGCGAGAGTGCGGTGCGCCAGGCGGAGTTGGCTGCCCCCGACCTGATTTTGATGGATGTGATGATGCCGGGCATCGATGGTTTTGAGGCCTGCCGGCGGCTCAAGGAACTCCCGGCCACCCGCCACATCCCGGTTATTTTTATGACCGCCCTGGCGGATACAACCGATAAGATCAAGGGATTCAAAGCCGGCGGTGTCGATTATCTGACCAAACCCCTGCAGCACGACGAGGTGTTGGCCCGCATTGACGCGCAGATCGGCCGGCATCGGCTGTGGGCGGATGTGCAGACCTACAGCGAACTGCTCCTGGCGATCGGCGCCGCGGATTCATTGGACAAGGCGTGGGCGGCTGTGGCGACCTTGGCCGAAGGGCAGCCCGACATCGCCGGTGTGGCATTATGGCTGGCCATGGACCGCGACTTGGCACTCCGTTATGTTTCCGGTTTTTCCCGGGGCGGCCCCGGCAGCTGGCGCTGGTCAGGCGGGGACTACCGACTCGTTCCCTGCACCGACCCGTTGCTCGGCCCGGTTTACGGCGAAAAGCTACAGGCGGCTGCGGCTGATGAGTCGGCGTGGTCGCGCTATCCGGCCTGGGCCAGGTCGGCGGGGCTGCGCGGTTACGTCATTACCCCTGTTTGCTGCCAGGAGGAGTGCTACGGTGTGCTGGCGGTCTTTTTCCAGGCCCCGGTTCGTTTTGTTTTCGAAGAACGGCAGCGCTGGCACCACATCCTCGCCCATAGTTTTGGAAACGCCCTGTTCCAAGCCCGTTCGCTGAATGCAATCAGTGAATTGAGCAGAAGATTGCAACAGGAGAACGAAGGTCTGCGTGCCGAAGTCAGTGCTCCGGCCGATTCCGGGTCAATGGTCGGCAGCAGCGCCGTCCTTCGGCGGGTCCTCGATCAACTCGACTTGGTTGCTCCCACCGATGCGGCGGTGCTGATACTCGGTGAGTCCGGCACCGGCAAGGAACTGCTGGCTCAGAAGATCCACATGGCCAGTAGCCGCCGGGAGGCACCGATCATCCGGGTCAACTGCGCTGCCATCCCGCGGGAATTGTTCGAAAGTGAATTTTTTGGCCACGTCAAGGGAGCTTTCACCGGGGCGGTGAAGGATCGGGTCGGGCGTTTCGAACTCGCCGCCGGCGGCACGCTGTTTCTCGATGAAGTGGGTGAAATCCCCATCGAGTTGCAGGGGAAACTGCTTCGAGTTTTGCAGGAAGGAAGTTTCGAGCGAATCGGTGAAGAAAAAACCAGACATGTGGATGTGCGAATCGTTGCCGCTACCAACCGTGACCTGCAGCAGGCGGTCGCCGACGGCCTGTTTCGGCAGGACCTCTTTTACCGATTGAGCGTCTTTCCGCTAACGCTTCCTCCGCTACGTCAGCGGCGCGAGGACATCCCTTCGTTGGTCCGCCATTTTTCCGCTGTGGTCGCCCGTAAAATGGGCCTGCCGCCGCCGGAAATCAGCGATGTCATGATTGACGAGTTTTTGGACTATGAGTGGCCCGGTAATATCCGCGAACTGCACAACGAGATCGAACGGGCGATGATTCTCTCCCGTGGCCGGCCGCTAAGCTTGGCCGCTCCCGCCTCTGGCACCTCCCGGAGCGCACCCGGTGCCGCCACCGACAACCACCTGATTACCGAAGAGCAGTGGCAGGAGATGCAGCGGGAAAATTATCTGCGGGCTCTCCGCCAGACTGCCTGGCGGGTTGATGGACCGGGCGGCGCTGCGGAACTGCTCGGGCTGCGGCCGACCACACTGCGCTCCCGGATGAAAGTGATGGCCATCACCCGACCGGTTTGACCGGTGTCGTCGCCGCATCGCGATGCTGGTGAGCGAGCAACCGCTGCAGTGCTGTGATGTCGAAATCGGCGGCCAGCCGGCATACATGCTCAATGAATGCCCGGTGCTCCGGCAATCGCTCTTTCAGACGCTCCCCCTCTTTAATAATCTGCCTGATATCGCCGATCCTGGTCGCCTCACAGAGCGGAGCGTAATCGCCGGGCAGGGGCTCGGGGGCGGAAATGGGCGGCGACGATCTCATTTCTACTGCTGCGGCCGGCGGTGCAGAATTTGTCGAGGTTGCCGCTACACAGGGGAGCTCAAGCCGGAAGAGGCTGCCCTGCCCCGGGGTGCTGGTCACCAGCACATCGCCGTTCATCCCGCGGGCGATGGTTCGGCTGATGGCAAGGCCGAGACCAGCGCCTTCGTGTCGGGCCGGCCCGGACAGTTGTTGAAAGGGCTCGAAGATGGTCTCAAGATGTGCGGCATCAATGCCGATGCCGCTATCGGAGACCTGAAAAACAAGTGTATCGACCTCCCGGCTGGCGGTCAGCCGGACTTCGCCATGATCGGTGAACTTTATCGCATTGCTGAGCAGGTTGAGCAGGAGTTGCCGCACCCGCTTTTCATCGGTCACCACTTCCCGGGGCAGGGTCGCGTCAGGCTCATACCGGAAGGAGAGGCTGCGGACTTCGGCGCGGGCTCTGATCATGTCGACAACCCCGGCGATCAACTCAGGCAGCCGGACCCGGCCCGGCTGAATCTCGACCGTGCCCGCCTCGATTTTGGATATATCGAGAATGTCATTGATCAATAGCAACAGATGCTCGCCGCTCTGCTGGATAATGGCCGCTCGCTCACGATGATCCCGGGCCACGCCGTGGTCTCGGCCGATGAGATGGGCATAGCCGAGAATGGCATTGAGCGGCGTGCGCAGTTCGTGCGACATATTGGCCAGGAATTCGCTTTTGGCGCGGCTGGCGGCTTCGGCGGCCCGGTTCGCCAGACGCAGGTCGGCGGTGCGTTCTTCGACCAGTTCTTCCAGGTGCTGCTGCTGCCGTTGCAAGGCGTCGGCCTGGCGGCGCAGCAGGATTTGCGCTTCGCCGGCGGCTCGTTCCTGGCCCACGGCCAGTACCGTAATCAACGCCAGTGCCCCCCAGGGGTAGAGCTCCGTGCCCAGGGAAAAGGGGAGAAAGGCGGCAGCAATATCGATCAGGCCGGCCAGCGAGAAGAGCAGCAGCCCAAGGGCGGTCAAGCTCGTTGATCTTTCGCCGTTGACCAGGTGGCGCCAGCCTTCACCGAAACCGACCAGCAATTGCAGGGCCAGGGCCGCGTTACCGAGGATCTGGGCGGCCGGGCCAAACGGGTACCATCCCATGGCGTCGGGCAGCCAGATTGCCACGACAACGAGGATCTGCAATTGCCAGCAGCGACGGATCAACTTCTGCCAGCCGGGGCCGAATGATATTTCGATAAAACGCCACAGGCCGATGGGAAAGACCAGCACTGCAAGCAAACCGGCACGGTAGAACCACTCGGCCCGGTCGGAGATCATGAACATCATGTTACCGGCAAAGAGCTGGGAGAGTCCCAGTGTGATGGTCAGAAAGGCAAACCAGGGAGAGAAGGAAAGACCGTACTGCCGCCGCACGAAATGGGCCACCAGCGCGTAGAGGCCGACAAAGAGAAAGAGAAACCCGAATGCCTGCTTGTACCAGGCATCGCTCATCAGTCGTTGCATGAGTTCCGATTGCGAGCCATAGAGCAGGACCGGTTCTTCCATCGGCGAGCGATCCGGCCGAGCTTCATGAAAAGCCAGGTGTAAGGACATGCCCCCGGCGTCACTGGGCAGAGGAATCCAATGCAGACGGTTGGCGGGTCTGCCGGAGGCGCTGCCCTGCCGAAAGGAGCCGCTGGCATAGACCTGTTTACCTTCCAGGAAAACAGCCACCGCGTCGCACTGCAGGCCGGCCATCAGCAGCACTTTGTCGGGGTAGGCCGCTTGAGGCAGTGTGTTGAAGAGCCAGAGTCGATTGGCACGCTCGTTGTTGACCGCTGGTTTCGCCCAGTTCCACGGCTGCCAGCCGGACTCTTCGCCGATGTCACCGGGGAGTACGGCAGCCGAGCCGAGGTCGAGATCTTCTGTGCGATAACGGTATGACCAGCCCTCGCGCAGTCCGTGAAGAGAGCCTGTCTCACTGCCGGTAACGGTGTCGCTCCAGAGTCGTTGTACCTCTCCCGGGGTATGTGCAGCCGAGGATGGCTCTACGGTCAAGACGATCACGGGCAAGAGCAGCCAGATAATTAAGCAGAGCAGCTTGTTCATAGGCTGATCGACAAGACCGTAGCGACAGGCATGCACAACATCCATCAGTGGGCAAATGAGTCGCTGATTCTGTATATGATCGTTGTGTCGGCCATGGTTCCCAGTTTCGCTTCTGTTTGTCTATCCTATCACGGATGCCGGCAAGAAAACTGTATTATCCGCGCCGCAGCGATAGATCCCCCAGATAAGCTGCTCCCCACAGACCGCTTTCTTCGTTTTCCAGCAGATAGACCGGTATGTTGGCTAAAAGGTGACCCATGGCCGGCGAATCGGTGAACTCCCGACGGAATTCTTCGTGGGTAACGATTGCCGGCGCCTTTGCCGCTACCCCACCGGCAATGTAGAGTCCGCCCTGGGCGAGGACCTCCAGGGCAAAATCCCGACAGACACGGCCATAAAACTGAGCGGCCCAGGCAAGCGTCTCCGATGTTTCGGTAAATCGGTCGGTTACCTGCTCGGGGGACAGGTCTTCGCCGGTGAGAAACCAGTGCAGATAGCGCAGTCCGCGGCCGGAAACCACCAGGTTGCCGGTGATGTGGTGCTGACCAGTGTTTTGCTGGTAAAAGCGCTGAAATGCGTATTCATGTTCCCCGATAAAGGGAAAATAAGCGTGACCTCCCTCGGAGGGGAGCGCCAGTGTGGTAGTATTCTCCTGCGGCACCAGAATTGCCTTGCCGAGCGCCGTGCCGGCTCCGAGCACGCCGACCGTGCCGCCGCTCACCGGCTCTCCGGGTAAAATAACGCGGGCGGTTTGGCCAACGGGCGAGGCGCAGGCATAGGCCTGGGCAACAAAATCGTTGATCATCTCAACGCGCCCTGCGTCGGCGCGATCCTGCGGCCGGGCGAGGTCGATATCCCAGTCGATGTTCGGTGGATTGCAATACCTTCCCTGCTGGACCGGCCCGGCAACCCCGATAACGGTGATATCGGCCGTTGCCGGAGTCAGCGGGAAGTCGCTGTCTGCCAGTTGTGTCAGCAGTTTTGCAAAAGAGTCGGCATCTTTTGTCGGCAACCACCGGCTGGTTACCAGGGAGAGGGGTTTTTCTTCGGACTTCCGGAAAACGGCAAACCGGCTGTTGGTGCCGCCGATATCGGCGGCCAGAATCGATTTCATATCGTTATTCCTCGGTGTTTCTTGCCCAAGACTGTTGCTCGCCTTTTCAGGACCTGATCGAGCCTTGCTTTTACTGCAAACGATTCCATAGCCTGTGGAGCCGGCTTTCCGGGTCCCACCGAGGCGGCAGGTATCTTCTGACACGGTAGCAAGGATATCATGCTCCAAGGTACAGGCGCCTGTCGCGATAGCCACCGGCAGTATGCTGATTGTTAGCAGATATCGAAAAATTGTCCAGACCTTGCTTCATGATCGAGAGTGTTCCACCACTATTCCCCAGGAACGGGTCAATGATATAAGATATTGTATTAATTTGATATTATTGATGCTAACCGCTCGACAAGAGGTCTTCCGAACCGACCTCGGGGAAAAAGTCGGCATGCTTGTTCGTTTTTTGATTTTTCAAGGATACAGTGTTGAAACAGACTTGACTCCGGCGAGAGTGTGACGATTGTAATAATAAACCGAACGGTCTGTTTATTGGGAGATCATCATGGCACACAAAGGCGAATTAACCAGGGCAAAAATTATCGATCAGGCGACGCAGGTCTTTCATCGCAAAGGTTTCCTGTCGACGACGATCAATGATCTGCTGGCGGCGACGGGAACCACCAAGGGCAATCTCTATTTCCATTTTTCGGGTAAGGAAGCGGTTGCCGCCGAAGTGCTGAGGAAAGCCCACGAGCGGTTCAGGCACTTTCTTAAAACTTCGTTGCAGGGCCCGACGCCGGGCGCCAGGCTGGAAAATTTTTTTCGTCAGGCCCTTGAGCGGAATCGCGATAAAGGGTTTGTCGGCGGCTGCCTGTTCGGCAATACCGCGCTTGAAGCCAGTGACAATGCGCCGCAGCTCGCTGCGCTGGTTGCCGATGTTTTTTCCGAGTGGATTGAAAGTCTGCAGGAAACCATTGCAGCGGCGCAGGCTTCCGGAGAGGTGCGCAGCGATCTGGCGGCGGCGGATCTGGCCGGTTTTGTGGTCAGTGCCCTGGAAGGCGCGATTATGTTGTCCCGACTGAACAAACGAGAAGAACCGCTTGCCCGCGTTTTGAAAACCCTGCGCAGCATGCTGGATCTAACGGTAGCTGAGTCGCCGGCAATAATCAGGCATTCGCAGTCCGCCCGCAGGCGTGCCGTCGGGGAAGAAAGATGAAGTGGCAGATGCGACAGGCGTTCGGAGACAGGCTGGTGCATGGTAGCAATCCTGAGAGACACCGTCCGCTTTGTCATCTTCAGGAGGGCGACGATACCCGTACCCAAGTGCCGCAAGATATCCGTTATTCGAGAGGGAGATAACCATGTCAGCTCGTTGGAGCAAGTTTCTTATTATCGTCGGTATCGCCGCGCTGGTCGGGCTGTTTTTCGCCCTTGACCTGCACCGTCACCTGACGCTAACCGAA
>NPIE01005270.1_pt2 | contig 15835 bp, 10 predicted proteins | sample 8637661 | NCBI WGS metagenome assembly NPIE01 (sample SAMN07420842, study PRJNA396082) | bioreactor metagenome | isolation source: sample BA12 brine-fed electro-methanogenic bioreactor BA | place: Japan: Kochi | collected 2016-12-09 | reverse complement strand
AACCAGAATATATCTTGCAACTTGGCAGGAATGCCCAAACAGTTGACGAACAACGTATCTTATCATTAATTCAATTAACTGATATTTTTGACTTCGAAGATTCAGGCGAACCAGAATTTGTTCCTAAGAATCATATCGCAAATATTCACTAATTGATGTCGTATGCTGACTTCTTCGTTCTCGATGAGTCATGGATTAGCATGCAAGCCTAGGAAATGTAAAAAACACTTTTATAAAAACGCCCATTTTATGGGCTTTTTAACTCTTCTAGCATCACCCTACTGTTGCGGTTCATATAAATAATATACCACATTTATCGTCGTTCGTAAACACACATAGACGCTTTTCGTCGATATTTGTTTAGATATGATGTCGTGTCTATAGCGAATCAAAAGAAAAGATACCGTCTGAAACGGTATCTTTTTACAAGTATTCAATCACTGAAAATATAATTGATATAGCCAATAATATCATACCAACCAATAAAGCTGGCCAGCCTGTCGGTTTTTCTTTTTGATCATCGTCTATGGTCTGCAAATATTCGAAGTAAGACGATCGATTATATTTTTTAGTGAACATTTTCTTCAACACAAAGCCAATTCCTCGAAACAATTGCGAGGTATTGGTGACTGTCAATATTCCTCCAGAGAACATGAGTATGCCGACGACAAATAGGCCATTCAGGACGTTGATTGTTGAGTAGTCGCCGCTAAACCTTAGATAGATTAACATGAAAAACATGATAGCGGCAACCACTGTATTAATGATAAAACGCTTTAACATTATTTAAGTGTCTTCTTATACTCGTCGATTTCTTTTTGATTGGCCAAGATGAAATGTCCTTCTTTGATTTCATGCAGTTTTGGAGGATCATTCTTATAATCATGTACTTCCCACGGTTTGTAGACAATGCGCTTACGCTTCTTCTCATATCTCGGGTCCGGTAATGGGACGGCAGAGAGTAGGGATTTCGTGTAAGGATGTAAAGGATTGAGGAAGAGTTCATCAGATGATGCCAATTCAACAAGATTACCATAGTACATGACACCGATGCGATCGCTAAAGTACTTGATGACTGACAAGTCATGCGCGATAAACATAATCGTAATGCCAAGTTCATGTCTCAAATCATTCAACAGGTTGATAACCTGAGCCTGAATAGAAACGTCAAGCGCTGAGACAGGTTCGTCGGCAATGATAAACTTCGGTGCAACCACCAAGGCTCTAGCAATACCGATTCTCTGACGCTGACCGCCTGAGAACTCATGCGGATAACGACTGGCATGTTCTGGCAGCAATCCAACTGTTTTCAAAACTTCGTTGACACGCTCATTAATGACCTTGTCATTCTTTTCGCCAGCAATTCTAAGACCTTCGGCAATGATTTCCTTAACGGTCATTCGCGGGTCAAGTGAGGCAATCGGATCTTGGAAAATCATCTGCATGTTCTTCATCAGCTCGTAGTCGACTTCAAGTGTTTGTTTACGACGATGCATGTCAATTTTTTGTTCTTCGATAAATTCTCTCTTTTCTTTGACCAAAGCATTGACCTGCTTACGATAAGCATTGACAATCTCGTTTTTCTTTTCTGGATCGTTGGCAACCTCTTCTTTCATTTTTGCCCGGAGATCTTTGATTTTCAGAGATACTTCAACTTTTTTCGCCTTGATGGCATCCTTATTACCTTGAATACCGGCAGAAATCAGTTGTCCGAGGAAGAAAACTTCGCCATCAGTTGGTTCATAAAGTTTGATAATGGTCCGTCCGGTTGTGGTCTTACCACAGCCAGACTCGCCAACCAACCCAAAAACTTCACCTTGGAAAATATCGAAGCTGACGTCATCGACAGCCTTGACAACGAGTTTGTTTTTGCCATGTCCTGATTTGAAATATTGTTTTAAATGTCTAACACTCAATACAGGAGTTCTTGTTTCTGTTTTAGCCATATTATGATACCCCCTCTGAATGTTTCAACATGCGATCGATACGATCTTGGATGGTTTGAGGCATTTCAACCTTTGGCGCATCCGGATGCAGCAACCAAGTTGCGGCATAATGTGTTTCTGAAATTTTGAACATCGGTGGTTCTTTTTCAAAGTCAATCTTCATCGCATATTTATTACGATCGGCAAAGGCGTCACCCTTGGGTGGGAACAACATGTTAGGTGGTGTTCCCGGGATAGCCACGAGTCGATCTTTCGATTCTAAGTCTGGCATCGAGCTGAGCAGAGCCCAAGTGTAGGGATGCTTCGGTTGATAGAAGATATCTTCTGATGTACCGTACTCAACAATTTTACCAGCATACATTACGGCAATTCTATCTGCCATGTTCGCCACAACACCAAGGTCATGGGTAATAAAGATAACTGATAATTCACGATGTTTCTTAAGGTTGTTGATGAGTTCAAGAATTTGTGCCTGAATGGTCACATCAAGTGCCGTTGTCGGCTCATCGCAAATCAGAATTTCCGGATTGGCCGTTAAGGCGATGGCAATAACGATTCTTTGCCTCATACCGCCGGAAAATTGGAATGGATACTGTTTGTAACGACGTTCGGGTTCAGGAATACCAACCTCTTTCATGATTTGAATGGCACGTTCCTTTGCTTCCTTGTTCGTCACATGTTTGTATCGTCTCAGATTCTCTCTAATGATAGCCAGATTGTGATAGTGTTCTTTTCTAGCTGCTTTATATGTTTGTTTTAGTTGATTAAGTTTCTCAGGCGATTCTTCTTTGCTAATGCTTTCTTTCAACTGTGCTGAAGTTGTAGCCCAAGCTTCTTTGACTTTAGCCAATTCCAAGGCGACGCGTTTCTTTTCTTCTGCCCATTCGTTCTTGACTGTAATCTTCGCCTGTTTTTTTGCATCGTGATACTTCACCTTAGCGTCTTTGATATCCTGTGCCAGTTTGGCGACAGCATCTTTATAATTCTGTTTGACGACTTCTGGTGATTCATCAGACTCGCCTTCTTTAATATCTTTTAACTGTTGGTGATACTCACTCGCAAGGATTTTCTTGTTAGCAATCAATGCGTGATAAATATTCTTTTCTTCTGCATAAAGTCTTTTGACACGGTTTTTAAGATGCTTCCCGTTCAGGATCATCCCTTCGGTAATCTGTTTTCCAATTCGCATGATTGGATTCAAACTCGACATCGGATCTTGGAAGATCATACCGATTTTATTACCGCGCAACTCGTGATAGTGTTCTTCGTCAACCTTGGTCAAATCCTGTCCTTGATAGATGATTTTACCATCATCGATGACGCCGTTACCAGCCAAAATACCCATAATGGTACGGCTGGATACCGACTTCCCAGAACCGGACTCACCAACAATTGCTAAGGTTTCACCTTTGTATAGGTCAAATGAGATGCCCCTGACCGCTCTAACCATGCCCTGAGTGGTACGGAAAGATACTGTCAGATTTTCAACTTTAAGCATTCTTTCTCTTTCTTTATTAGCCATTATTCAGACCCCCTCAGTGCAGGATTGAATGCGTCGCGGAGCGCATTACCAAACATGTTGAATGTAATCATCAGGATTGAAATAACCGTAGCCGGCCACATCGTCAGATAGGGTTCTGCTCTCATCTTGTTTCGACCGTCATTCAATAAGACACCAATGGATGCCCCTGTGAGTTCGAAACCGAACAGCGTCAATGACTGACCGTGCCCGATACCAAAGCCCAAATATGACAAAGTCGATTCAGCAAAGATAACATAAGGGATACTTAAGATACTGGCTGTGATAATCGTACCAATACCATTTGGCAAGATGTGTCTGAAAATCAAACGACCATCTTTAGCGCCAAGCGTTCTCGAAGCCAAGACGTATTCACGTCCTTTATAGCGATAGAACTGAGTTCTGGTAATCGATGCGATACCAATCCAGCCATTGACAATCAACACCAAGATCAGCGTTGTTTGCCCCGGGCCGACGAGCGCAGTGAAAATCGATAGCGAAACGAGCCATGGTATTCGCCCAACAATTTCAGAGAATCGTTGCATAATCAAGTCGACTGTACCACCGTAATAACCTGATATCGCTCCGAAAAGAATACCCAAGGAAATATTGATGGCGGAAACAATTAAACCTAACAACAATGAGGTTCTAGCACCAATCCAGATCATCTTGAAAAGGTCTTTACCTTGTGATGTGGTTCCAAAGATATAATAAGGAATCTCATCATAACCTTTATATCTAGCATAGTTTAAAACGAGTTTATAATTGTAAAACAATTCGTTTTCGGTGACTAAACCATCTTTGTTGAGGTCAACCCAAACATCCTCGGTTTTTTCAATAACGCGTACTATCGGACAGCCTTCGGAGAACAACCATCCGTTAGGATTGTCAGGATCTGGTGATTGAACACAGACATCGGCATAGTCTATCATGATTTGATCGTATTCTGTTTTGCTGAAAACATTTTCCAATTTTTCACCAAAAGCAAGAGCATAAGCATCATAATCAAAGGACATCATCAAACGGCGGCCCTTACTACGCTTCCAAGTACCAGCGTAGTCGGGTTTACCGTCTTCATCTTCGTCGACACCAGTAACAATCCGAAGCTGTGACAAATCATAGCCTTCAAGACTAAGAATCGGTGCTTCTTGCGTACTGTCGTTAACCTCAACCTTATTGATCAACGCTGAGTTGGTCGAAACATCGGAAACAAACTCGATTCTAACAGCAGAGAATGTGAAAAAAGCAGTCAAAGTTTCGAATGGATCAATCGTATAAACCCCTGGTTCAGTGAATCTGGCAACTTCAACATAGGGTCCAAAACCATTAATCATCTTGATGACAACAGCTGAGTTATCAGTCGGTGAAACGCTATGAATATCAAGCGTAATCGTTGGTTGCTGAACGCTATTGAAGGTCAACATTCTCGTATCAACAGCGACTTTCTTACTGCCAGAATCAAGTCTAAACTCATTCTGCCCACCATAACACAAATCATCCGTTTCGGTACACTCATAGGTATAAACCTGAATCGTGTCAGTCAACACATAATCCACATCCATGGTGGCTGGTAACGCTTCAATATCTAAATATTGAGGTTCATTCTGACCGGTAGCATCGAGCAAACTATCAAGCGGTTGTGATAACCACCACTCGAGATCTTCTGGCGCAACTGTCGACATATCGACTTGTTGATCTTCCTTGCTTTTCATACCGTCAGCAATGCCATAGTTTTCCAAGAAAGGAATACGTGGCGGTAAGAAGGAAACCTGTTCTTCAAGGACTTCAGCATTTCTTGTACTTAATATGGGTACAAAAACTGACATCAGGATGAAGAAACCTAAGATAAGGCTGGCAATTACGTTCGTTTTATTCTTTGAGAAACGAATCATGGCATCTTTAAAGTAACCGATGGGTTTTGTATCGAATTTCTTATCAAAGATGCGTTTTTCGTGTTGAACAAACTGGAATTGTTCTTTTTCAATATGTTCTGTTCTCATATCTTTTTTATCAGCCATTATTTTCTTGCCCCCATTCTGATTCTTGGGTCGACGATACCATAGGATAAGTCAACGAGCAACACAGCAATCAAACCGATGGTGGTATAGAAGGCTGTGGACACAAGAATAACGTTGTAGTCATATTGTCCCTCGGTCATCGCGCGCAGATAGACGCGCCCTACACCGGGAACGCTGTATATTCTTTCAATAATGACGGATCCGCTCAAAAGGCCAACAAAGGAGCCGATAATACCAGGCACTAACGGCACCATGGAGTTTCTCATCGCATGTCTGATAACAGCTTGGGTTCTAGTTAGACCTTTGGTTCTCGCGAGCAAGAGGAACTCTGACGTCAAGACTTCGGTCAGTTCAGCTCTGGTAACCCTGGTCAAGCCGGCAACGGCACCGAAAGACAGACCCAAAACAGGTAGAATCAGACCAATATACTGAATTGACCCCTCCAAGTCCTGCGACGGGAACTGCGTTGGAACCCAGCCTAGGTTATAGGCAAAGAGCATCAGGAAGAAGGTCATCATAACGAAGTTAGGTACCGAGATAAAAATCATGACAACAAATGAGATCACGTTATCCGTGACACTGTTCTTCTTCAATGCGGCGATGATACCGAAAATAAAGCCTATCGGAATATAGAAGGCCAAAGCCAATAGGTTGAGTTTCAGGGTGACACCCATCCGTTCACTTAAAACACCGAAAGCCGGTTTATTGACGGATATTCTCGTCGAATAACCCCAGTTCCAGTCTGTGACGATATTCCGCACCCACCTAAAGTACTGAATCGCAACCGAAATCGGTTCGTAGATTCTGTAGCGAACGTTTTCGTCTTCATAATAGGCGTTGGTTGGGATTTCAATTTCTTGATTGTCCATTGACAAGATGACCAACGGATTGCGCTCAACACGCTCAGTCATATATCCGTCATTGACCTGTCTTTGGTAGTATATTTCTTTTTGTTCCTCTGTGGTTGGCGGATATTCAGGCGCAATTTTGATTAGCACAAAGTTCAACGTCAAAATAATGGCCAAGACGATGAATATCCACACAGTTCTAATAGCAATATATTTACCCATGTAGTCTACATAAGTCGATTAAATCAACTTATTCTCCTTTCTGTCGTAAAATGTATATGCACCTCTATGTAAATAATAGAATGATTCGCCGTTATCATCAATCACTCTATTATTCACATAGAGTTCAATTCCAAATTCCAAGATAGCAATTCACGAAATAATCATAAAAGTTACATATATATTTTTGTAGATTGAATGGTCATTTAACAGAATCAGCTCCCAGTGCTGTCAATATCTGTCGAATGACAAAAAAAATAGTGCAAATTTGGTTGTTTTGAATCTCAAAATATTACGTTAGACAACAAGCAAACCATCTAAACCGTAGTCAGATGGTCTGCATTGTTATCTAATTAAATTGTATAATTACAATTCTTTATAAAGCTTTTTTGACGAATTACGAAGCGGCAGCTTCAGTTGTAACGTCTACGTATTCAACAGTACCATCGCTGAATGTAAATTCAACATAGTAATCAGTGTCAGCTGTTAAGCCGGTAACTGAGATAGCTGTCAAAGTTGTATAGTCTACGACTGCGCCAGTTACTTCTGTGTCATCAGCGGCAAGATAAACCACTGCACCGGTAATTGTTCTGCCAACGCTGTCATCATCGTTAATGACCATATTGATCGTTGCGCCTGTTTCAGTAGCTGTCACAGTTGCATCTTCAATAACAGTCGCTGTACGGAATCTGATTGCGTCAACTAAACCATCGTCGAATGTGAACCACAAGATATAAGCAGTACCAGGTTCTAATCCGCTAATATCGATTGCACTTAAGTCAGTTGCATCAACAGTTGCAGTTGTGTTTTCTGTGAAGTCAGGAGCATAACCAGTCAATGTAACGTCAGTGACAGTAGCAGTATATGATGGATCCAAAGTCGCTGCAACTGTAACAGATGTCGGTGTAACTGCATCTGGAGTAGTCCAGCCATTAGTGACTGAATTTTCAATTGCGGTATTCATCGGGAACCATGAACCAGTTGTTGAACCTTCAGAACCGTCTGCAACATATTCGAAGTTGATAACGATTTGATAGTCACCTGATTGATACAGGATGTCGCCAGCTGACGTATACCAGTAATAGTAAGGTGTCAAGCCAGTAACCGTGATTTCCTGAGTTGTTGCAGGAATGTCAATGTAGCCTGGTAGATCAGAATATGCACCAGCTGCATCATCATAAATCTGAACTGTGTAAGTCAAATTCTGATAAGCGGCGTTAGAGAACTCTTCGATGACGAATGTGACAGTTGTTGCTGTAACTTCAGTGTTTCTAGCTGCAGGAACTTCTGCTTCTTCACCATTTTGCAAGTAAACTCTACCATTCAATGCTGATGTAATCGCGTCAAATGACCACATTTCATAATGTTGACGTCCTAAGAAGTCGCGATATAGAATTTCAATTTCAGCAACAGAAGTATCAATACCCCAGTTAAGCGTAAATCCACCACGGTTGTCTGATGAATAAGTATCCAAGAATGATGCTGCATCAAGCGTAGAACCAGAGATACCACCGATTGATAAGTCGAATTCACCAACCATCATGTAATCGTAATAGATATCTGGGAAGTCCTTAGCATAACCGACGAGGTCAACATTAATGTAGTGTTCTGTAGATTGGAACAATTCTTCGAATGTTGTTTCGAGGTATGAGAACATCGTTACTTGGGCTTCTGAACCACTGAAGTAGTTGAATTCGATTTCGATGATCGTTGGGTTACCAGCTGTACCAGGTGTGTAAACACCATCAGCAACCAATTGATCAAGGGCTAAGTTGTAAAGTGCTGTTGCGGCCGTCGGGTTGAAACCATGAGTTGATGGTGATAAACCAACACCAACAGTCAAACCTTGTGGCGTGTCACGATAAGCAACACCAAGCTCAGCATCGACAACATAAGCGTCACTGAACAAATACATGTTCGTTGTGCTTGTTTTCAATACTTCTTCAGCTAATTTTTGTCTGTCAACAGCAAAGAACATTGCCATTTTGAAGTCTACATTAGCTAAAATTGGTTCTGGAATCCATGATCCGTCTGGGAACTGAGCTCTTTGTTTAGCTTCTGTTTCCAAACCGTTGATCATAATTCTAAAGGTTGTTGCACCAGGAACTTGTCTGATGCCTGGATAATCCTTGTAAGTATCATATTCTTCAGTCGGCAGTGAAACTGCTTCTAGTTTACCAGCCAAGAATTCTTGGAATCTAACGGCTGAGTCTTCGATAACTGAGAATGTGTAACCTGTGTAGAAGTATCTGTTAGGATTATGGAAATTAGGATTTTCTTTGTAACGCAAGATCTTGTCTTGTTCATAGTAGTCTACGTAGAATGCACCGTGATAAGCGATTGTTTTTTCGTCAACACCATAGTTGGTTGTTTCATCGCCATCGTTAGTTAAGGCATTGTAGAGTTCTATGTTGATTGGTGTCATAACAAATGATCCTAGGAAGTATCTAACGTTCCATTCAGACATATCATTGACAAATGTGAATTCAAATGTCAAATTGTCGATCAATTTGATACCAACATCTTCCCAATCAGCAGTACCATCAACGTATTCTTGAGCCATGTGGATACCAGTTGATTGATTTAAGAAGTCGCCACCACCAGAAACTGCTCTAAACCATTGCAGGTCTAAGGCTAATTTGAAGGTGTCAACAAAGTCATTTGCATCAATCACTTCGTGTCCAGCTGCAAAGCTTGAAGTATCGGTATCTGGGTGATAGAACCATTCAAGATCATCTCTTAAGGTAATTCTCCAAGTCGTCGAAACTTCTTTACCTGTTTCAGTGAAATATGAATCAACAGGTTGTGGTAATGAAGCGGCCATTGAAGGTGCTAAATCATAACCAGTTTTGTCTTCATTGAAAGTGTAGTCATATGGAGCATCCATATAAACACTCATCAAGTCAGAGTCAGTTGAAGTGTCATACAACCATTGGTTAAATGTACCAGGGTTCGTAGAGATTGTTGTACGGTATGTGTATTCACCGGCATTACCAAACTCGCCATCATCCATCAAAACTGTTGAGTCGTCAGCTGTAAACGTACCAAAGCTTGCGCCGTATCCCATAACAGGAATGTACGAATCAACTGGTAACGAAACTCTAGGAGCGTATAACACGAATCCTCCGTTTGCGAATAATGGAACCCCACCAGCCATGTTGTTCATCAAGTATTTTTCTGCAGCAGCCATGAATGTATGTCTCAATTCAGTAGTTGCAAATTTGTAATTGAAGAATCCTGTAGGATAAACCAATTCCAAAGCAGAAACCGAGATAATTCTAGCAACACTTGTGGTAGCGCCGCGGCTATCGGTTACACTATATGTCAAAGTGTATTCGCCAGCAGTGTTAAGGTCGTATGTACCTTGCATCATGATGCTGCCAGTCAAATTGCCGTCTTCAGCATCCGTAGCGGTTACACCCAACATTGGATTGAAAACGTCACCGATTGCCAATTCAACATCTGTTACCCCAAACAATTCAGGCGCTGTGTTAGGCGCTTCTGTCGTTGTTGTGGTTGTTTGTTGCTGGGTAGTTGTTGTTGTGGTTGTTTGTTGTTCTGTTGTTGTCGTAGTTTGTTGTTCAGTCGTTGTTGTAGTTTCTTCTTGACATGCAACGAAGCCCACAGCAAACAAAGCTACCAGTAAAAACATAATTAATTTTTTCAATTTCTTTCTCCTCTCTTTTCTTTCTTATTTTTTTTACATTTTTCCATATCTATATAAATTTCTGTCTCCTCTCGAGTCATTTCACCAAGCAATTGGAGAAATACCTAAGTAAAAGCCATGAAAATTATATCCACTTGTGCTAATACAAAGATATTTTGATAAATAGACGATGAAAACTGTTAATAAATTATACCATAGATGCCATATCATGTAAAGAAACCTTTGGTTTTTTTGGCGACAATGAATCGCGTTTTACATGATAAATCCAAGATAATTGACTGAATTTTCACAAAAATATCAAAATAACCCTTGTTTTAGACACTTTTAAACTGTTTTTAAACGTTAAAATTTTTATTCTGTCATTTCCGACTTGATCTGTTCAATCACATTGATCAGCTGTGTATCGCTGGCGACATTCGTCATGCTGTAGTCGACTTCGATACCATATTCAATGCTAAGGTATTCATAACCATCGACCTCATTACCAACTCTAGTCGAAAGCACATTGTTCGTGGAAATGATTAATGCCGACCCATCAGGTGTAATCACAACACCAATGGATGATGCGCCACCGCTTGAATCTTGACCAATCACGGGCACGCCCATTTCCTTAGCGATGTTCGCAAAGAGATTAGCAGCGCTGAATGTAACGCTTGATGTCAAGACATACCAGTTGTAATCGTATGCAACATAATCGCTTTCGATGTAATATGTGACAGCAGCACCATCAGCTGGATTTTGCGAATGATAATTAAATGACTCTTCTGTCATATAACCCCAGATACGTAAAACAGCACCTAAGTTACCACCTGTATTATAGGAGAGATCGATGACAACATCGACAACCGTCGTTGGCAAGCCATCAATAATGGCTTTAAACTCATCAGGTGTATCAATGGAGAATCCATCGATATGAATGACAGCGATGGTATCGTTGTTCAACAATGTGAACTCAGGACGATTTTCATCGAGGAAAGCACTCGCATTAACGCTATCTGGATCGCCGCCATATTTTTCAACCAATAAATCCTGAACAGCCCATAAACCTTCATAGAAGGAAACTGTTCCAGGTCCTAGATCGCTAAGCGATAAGCCCATATTATAGGGCGTTTCATAATAACCAGGGAAGGCATGAGATGTATGTAAATCATCGAGTCCATAAGCGATATCAAATAACTTGTTATAAAGGTTTTGATCGCCTTGGGTCAAAAGACTCTTGGCATAGGCAGACATAATTTCATAACCTGATTCGATATTCTTATCTTCTTTAAGACCGTAGAAATAATCGATGACCAAAGCCATGTAATTATAGGTTGCAAGTTTCATATCGAAAGCCATGGCTTCGCTATTTTTAGAACTTGTTCTGATTTGATTGATTAGTTCAGTATCGTCACCGCTGATGGCAAAGGTATCGATACCATAAATCTTATCGCCATTATAATAGGCATCGTAATAAACATCGCCTAAGAATAACAGATTGGCAACTGGCAGTGGCATCAAATAGAAGTCTTCGCCACCATCTTCATAAATGGTCAAGTCAAAGTTGTAGTTGCCAAGTGGGATTGTGACTTCGTTGCCGTCGACAAAATCCGCACCTGTATAAACAAGCCCTGAACCGTAATCAGATTCTGTGGATGAAATATAACTTCCGAAGAAATCAAAATTGTTGACTGTAAACGTATTTAAATCAAAATCAATGTATGCCTCATAATTTTCAGTGATGACAGTCACTTCGTCAAAATCAAGATACTCAACTGAGTAGCTGATGATTAAGCCGCTTGTACCATCTGGCGTGACGCTGATGATGCTGGATTCAATCGCGCCATCCACCATATTCAAGAAGTCTTGAACATCAATGTAAGGCACAGTGCCATTATCGACGAAGAAAATGTCAATGGCTGCTTTGTCTTCGACAATATACTCGGTTGATGTACCGTCAAAAGCTACTTGCGTTCTTGAGGTGACTGTGACTTCAGGATTCGGTTGAATGGTTACGACGAAGTCTTTTTGATAAGTCGCGCCACCATTGACTGCACGCAAAGTCAATGTGACGTCAACTGGACCGACGCTCACCGGTGGATTGATGACATAGCCTTGAGTCGTAATGACTTGGGTATTATTGGAACTCCAATAGAAGAATGTTCCGTTGGAACCGTATAATGGCAAGTTCAGTGGTGTTCCCAATGTCACTTGGTTGGCATCATACTCTGCCCAATATCTGTTATCAAGCACTTGGATGGTATAACTGGCATCGGTTCTATTGCCGTCTGAATCTTCGACATAAAGGTTAATCGTGTAGGTTCCTTTGACCGTATGATCAAAATCACCTTCATCAACCACGATGCTGGCTGTGATGTCGCCATCTTGGGGATCGGTTGCCGTGATACCTTGTAAAAGGTCCACTTCATCTGGCAATTGGCTGGTTCTATTGACAACGCCTGCAAAAACAGGGAATTGTTCTTCTGTTGTTGTTTCTTCTGTCATCACTGTGGTTGTTTCTGTCGTGGTCAACATTTCAGTCGTTGTCGTTTGGACAGCGGTCTGTGTTGTCGTGACCTCGTCAGTGACAGTTGTTTGGGTGGATGTTTCAGCCGTCGTCTCTGTGGTTGTCGTTTCCTCAACGCAAGCGACAAAGCCAAAGGTTAGAAAGGCTGCTAGTAAAAATAAAAATAGTTTTTTCAAAGTAATTCTCCTCTCAAATAGATACTGCTCAATAGACAATTTTAGAATTTTCAATATTATATAAGAAAGCATGTTGAAAAGCAACATGGTTCTTAAAATAATATGAGTGAAAATGTTTTCTAAAAATGATATCTATACATATTATAGAAAATATAACCTCATTTGTCACTAATTTTTAAATATTTTTACATTGAACACAAACAAGAAACACACAATCCTCATCATTAACCAACCATTCGTTCAATAAAAGTCTAACTTGAAAAATGAAGTTATGCTTTAAATGATAGCCAGTCATCCTAAAATTTGATATAATATGCCTTGAACCAAGGAGGCCGCGATGAAAAAATCAGATATCTTGTATCTTGCCGTGTTTTTATTAATACTGACGCTATTGATCATACCTGTGACGAGAAACGGATTTGAGCACTTAACCGATGCCTATCCTTATCTTATGGGGTTTGTCAAAACATCCATCTTGGCGACCATGGGAGAAATGCTAGCCGGCCGTATCGCAAAAGGCAAATATCTGGCCAGATCAGGCATGGGTTATCGCTTCTTGATTTGGGGTTTTTTAGGGTTTGGTTTCGTCCTCATGTTCAAGGTCTATGCTGAGGGTGTCAATGCAACGATGCAAAGTTCCCTCCTACCGACGGTTCAAGGTGATGGTTTCTGGTCAAAGCTCTATGTTGCTTTCATAATCAGCGTCATTATGAACCTGACCTTCGCTCCTGCGTTTATGTTGCTGCACAGGGTGACTGATACTTACATCGACTTGGGCCAAGGCCGTCTTAAGAAGATTCTTGAAGTCAAGGCTAAAGATGTGGTTAATCAAATTGACTGGCAGCGCTACCTTGCCTTTGTGCTTGTTAAAACCATTCCACTGTTTTGGATACCAGCTCACACCATCACGTTTTTGTTGCCGGAAAACTACCGTGTACTCATGGCTGGTTTTTTGTCCATTGCATTAGGACTCATTTTAACATTATCATCCATGAAGAAGGAGGCTAACTGATGATATCCTATCGTAAAGAACTATGGTTTCACACACCCACAAGACGTGCTTTTGTCAATATCACCCGTCAAGTGAGGGAGGCTATTCGAGAGAGCAAAGTGACCGAAGGCTTTGTGTTGGTTAACGCTATGCACATCACCGCATCAGTGTTTATCAACGATGATGAACATGGCTTACACCATGACTTCGAGGTCTTTCTCGAACGTATAGCACCTGAAAAACCATACAATATGTATCAACATAACGGCTATGAAGACAACGCCGATGCTCATCTGAAGCGACAACTCTTTGGTCGCGAAGTGGTCTGTGCCATCACCAATGGCGATCTCGACTTTGGGCCTTGGGAACAGATTTTCTATGGTGAATTTGACGGCATGAGAGATAAAAGAGTGCTTGTCAAAATCATAGGCGAATAAATATTTTTGTTTGATGAATCGATGAACATCACTCCACTTTTGAAGTGATGTTTTATTTTGGTGATAAATATTGGCGCTTTGATGTCTTTTATGATAAACTAAAGTAAACAAAAAACGGGAGGGAATTATGACATTTAATGAATTCAAATATCAGAGACCTGATATTGCTGAAATCAAAGAAACAATCACATCACTGATGAATCACATCGGTGAAAACGAATCCGCGGAATCAGAAATCAACGCCATCCGTGAGATGTTTAAATTGATGGACGATTACGACACGATGGAAACATTGGTCAGCGTTCGCAATTCAATTGACACCACTGACAAATTTTATGAAGATGAACAGAACTTCTTCAATGAAAATGGTCCGGTGATTCAAGAGAGCATCAATGCTTTCAACAAGAAGCTCTTGTCTTCGAGCAACAGAGCTGCTTTAGAAGCCGAGTTCGGTCCATTGCTCTTTAAGCAAATCGAACTTTCGCAAAAGACCTTTAAGCCAGAAATCATTCCTGATTTACAGACTGAAAACAAGCTTCGAACCGAGTATCAAAAACTGATGGCCAGCGCCAAAATCGAGTTCGATGGCGGTGTCTATAATCTTAGTCAGATGGCACCGTTCTTCCAGAAACTGGATCGAGACACTAGACACAGAGCTCAATTGGCCGTTTCCGGATTTTTAGCCGAGAAGGAACAAGACATCGATCGCATCTATGACGACCTCGTCAAGGTCAGAACAAAAATCGCTAAAGCCTTAGGCTATGAGAATTTCGTGCAACTCGGCTATGACCGCTTGGGTCGCACCGATTACAATGCCAAGGATGTCAAGTCCTACAGAGACCAAATCTACTCAGATGTGGTTCCGCTTGTTGTCGAACTGACAGAGCGAAAAGCAAAACGCATCGGCATTGAAGATCCAAAATCATATGACTTAACGCTCTCATTTAAAACTGGGAATCCAACGCCGAAAGGCGATCGCCAATGGCAGGTTGAAAGAGCGCAAAAGATGTATGAAGAACTCTCACCTGAAACTGGAGAATTCTTTAATGGCATGATCGAACGTGGCGTTTTGGAACTTGATGCGAAGCCGGGTAAATCCGGTGGCGGTTACTGTACCTTCATCGCGAATTATGACACGCCGTTTATCTTTGCAAACTTCAACGGCACACAACACGATGTCGAAGTATTGACACATGAAGCTGGCCACGCCTTTCAAATCTATCAAAGCCGGAACTTGATACCAAGTTATCGCTGGCCAACCCTTGAAGCCTGTGAAATCCATTCCATGAGCATGGAGTTTCTGACCTGGCCTTGGATGCAGAACTTCTTCCTCGAAGATACCGAGAAGTTCAAGTTTAATCATTTGGCAGGCGCCGTCACATTCTTACCTTATGGTGTCGCTGTTGATGAGTTCCAACATGGTATTTATGAGCATCCGGAGATGACACCTGATGAAAGAAAAGCCTTATGGCGTCAAGTTGAAAAGAAATACTTGCCCTTTAAGGACT
>NPIE01000099.1_pt1 | contig 15836 bp, 18 predicted proteins | sample 8637661 | NCBI WGS metagenome assembly NPIE01 (sample SAMN07420842, study PRJNA396082) | bioreactor metagenome | isolation source: sample BA12 brine-fed electro-methanogenic bioreactor BA | place: Japan: Kochi | collected 2016-12-09 | reverse complement strand
AAAAATTTTTTATCAAAAACATAAAATCAAAAACCCATAAGTTTTTGACAGTGCCTAAAAATCTTTTTTTTCGGGACTAAAAAAAAATAATATTTAAGCTAAGGAACAAATTTCCAGAGCTTATAATCTCCAGGACTTTTAGCTTCAGGATTTAAAACTGAATCTCTGTGAAGGAGGTACTTTTATAACCCGGATATAGGCTACGGCACTTAATATTATACTTATAATCCCAATAATCATTAAAATCGAACTTAAATTAATCCCCAGGGGAGTGTAAAATAAGATTATTCCAATAACCGAGGTTAAAGCTAAACTAATTATCACTGATAGGCCCCAGCGCTCAATAACTTCTAAACTTTCTTTACCAGGGAATAAAAGGGTCATTAAAAGATATCCAGGTATTATAAATATAAATAAGCCGGCTAAAATTGTTTTAACTATGCTGTTATTTAGCAGGGGAATAGAAACAGTTACCAGACTCAGTACTGATAGGATGATAATCACCAGGATATCCAGGGGTGTATTGGTGGTGAAACTTAATTTTTTAGGTGAGACTGACTTTTTTTCTACCTTTTCTTTTACCGGATCTTTTGGCACGGATTTTAATCTACCCTGATCTATAGTTTCGGTGGTTTTATCCAGACTCTGCCGGTAAGACATTACCTTCTCCTGAGGGGATTTGTCCGCCACGGGAGATACAGGTTGAACCTTCAAGGGTTTTAAGATTTCTTTACGTCTATGGTAGGCTATAAGGGATAGTATCATGGATAGGCTGGAGAGTACCACGATAAGCAAATTAGTCTGCATTAAAAGAGGACTGTATTTAAGGATCACACTCACCGACATGGTTAGAAATGCACTTAACATTAAAAGCAGCACTGGTTTTTTTAAGAGTTCATTAATATATTTATCCGGATATATGACTGCTAATAGGGAGTAACCAGATGCTATGAAGATTAAAAAGAGGAAAATTCCATCCAGGTATTCGTTGTTGGCAAAAGGACTAAAAAAGGTTATAAGTGCGGTGTAACTTAACCCTATTAAAAAAATCAGAATAAGATCTATATTTGACATTTTTTTCATGATATCTTCCCATGTTAAGTAATTTACTTAAAGCTATGATAGTTGTAATAATAATTTATTTTGATAATATTTGAGGGAACTACCTTTTATAGGATATGGTTAATCTTTTATATAGTAAGGATTATGGGGGGAGTTTCAACTCAAGGGTGGATATTTTTAAGGTTATTGCTATTAACCTAGAACTTTCTTAAATGGAATATTTTGAGTCTATAGTTTTAAGAAGTGAAAATAAAGAATAATAGTGGTGTAATTAACATGGTTGACTCTAACTTAGAAAAACTAAAAAAAGCCCTGCATAACCGGGAATGCACGATAAAACAACAATCAAAGGTTATGGAAATAACCTTTAAAAATGAAGAAGATGCAGAGTGGTTTGAAAATATATGCTCCTCCCGGAAGGGTGAATCAGTTCTGTCCTGCATGATGTCCATGAAACCCCCGGGAAAAAATCAATTTAAATTCATATTCAATATAACGGATATAGGGCGATTTATTGAAATCATGGAGTAGATACAGAACTTATTATTAAATAAACTAGATATGGACTGTTATATAGAAATAAATTAGATATAGGTGCTATAATTCATTAAACAGGTTTCAAGTCCCCTTTAGATAATAAATTTAAGTTAAAGTATAATTAAAATCATATTTTAAAGCATAATAAAAAAATCCTATTTTTTTAAAAACATAAATAAATCCTTTAACATAAAACATAATCAATTAAAATCTTAAAAAAAAAGCGAGGAATAGTAATGGTACCGGGATCAGCACCAATAACCTTCAAAAGAAAAATTGATGGAGAAATAAAAGATTTAACTGTGAGTGAAGAATTTGTTATGGACTTTCATTTCACCACCCAGGAGCACCTCATGGTAATTTTAAGGGTAATGGGCAGGGACTCCCAAAAAACAAAGGATTTCTTTAAAGATACCATAAATGAGACCTTCCAGTTGAAAACCATGGACACCTGGAAAAAAGAAAAAGTAGAAGATGAATTCACCCTCACCGACATGTACCTGGATGAAGGACCTCCCCTTTCTATTGATATTGGAGTGGATCCCTACATGGTCCGTATTATACTGGACTTTAAAAAAACTAACTAAAATTTATTTTTTAAAAACTTATTAACGATTATAACACCTTTAAATTAAAAAAGAAGGTTTTCTATGCGGAAAAAATTTGATGAACCCCTGTGTCCTCCTGCCGATAGTACCTGTACTCCTGATTTTATAGATGCAAAAAAGGACATATCTAACCTTTTAAACACCGAATCATTTGCCGTATTAGCCACCCAGGGAGAAGGCCAACCATATACTTCGCTTATGAGCTTTAAAGTCACTGAAGACTTAAAAAAGATTGTATTTAGCACCCCGCAAGAAACCCGCAAGTTCGAATTACTTAAAAAATCAGATAAAGTAGCTCTTCTGGTGGATAATCGCTCCCAAACACCGCCCAGTCTAAATAGGATTAGTGCGGTAACTATAACTGGTAAAGCAAACATCATCCCTCCTGAAAAAGCCCAAAAATGGGCTGATTTTCTTATGGAAAAACACCCTTATCAGAAATCATTTATTTTTGCACCATCCACTGCTCTGGTGGTGGTGGATGTATACCGTTATTTCCTGGTAAAACGGTTCCAGGAAGTGGTGGAGTGGAGTCCCAGGTAAGGTTGATTCTATGGTAAAAATTAAAAATCCCCGGATTTTACCTCTTATAGAGGCCGATATTGATGTTAAAATGGTAGGGGCTAAAACCAAAAACCTGGCCATATTACTTAACAAAAATATCCCGGTGCCGGAGGGTTTCTGCATCACCACTCCGGGATATAAAGATTTTATAGAACTAAATAACCTCTCTCCCACCATAGATATGGAGATTTATAAAAAAGAACCAAAAGACATGCGCTGGGAAGAGATATGGGATGCGTCTTTAAGAATCAGATCTGCTTTTTTAAAATCACAAATACCTCTTGTACTGGAAAAAGAAGTTATAAAACACATAAAATCCTATCCTAACTCCACTAAATTCTCAGTAAGATCCTCTTCCCCTTTAGAAGACTCTAAAAAGAATTCCTATGCTGGCATTCATGAATCCTATGTTAATGTAGTGGGAATAGAAGAAATTCTTAAATCCATTAAGCTGGTCTGGGCTTCCCTGTGGAGTGACCGGGCCATACTTTACCGGGATGAAATGGAACTGGATTCAATTAATAGCTCCATTGCGGTTTTAATCCAGGTAATGGTGGAAGAAGAAATTTCAGGCCTTGCTTTTTCACACGATCCCCGGGGAAAAGACGATAACATGATAATAGAAGCCATAGAGGGCTTATGCAGTGAACTGGTGGATAATGAAAAGGAACCAGAAAAATGGGTCATAAACCGGGAGAGGGAAATATTAAGCCATAAAAGGCCAGATACCTACAAAAACACCCTCCTTAAATCAGATGAACTAAAAAATTTATTAGATAAAATTATTAACCTGGAAAAAATTTTTAATTTCCCGGTGGATGTGGAGTGGACTGGAACGGGTCGGGATTTAACCATTCTCCAGAGCAGGCCCATCACCAGTTTTACTGATGATGACCTGGACCGGCAGTGGTACCTTACTTTGACCCCCAGCTTTGTTAATTTAAAAAAACTGGCTGATAAAGTGGAAAACCAGCTCATAGGCCAACTGGAAAATGAGGGAATCCAACTATCCCGGGAAGAACCATACGGGCTATCTAAAAAAGAACTGGCCTTCCAAATCAAAAAACGGGCAGATATTTATTTTAAATGGAAAAAAATTTACTGGGATGATTTCATACCCTTTGCCCATGGTATTCGCAACTTCGGAACATATTACAATGACCTGGTAAAACCAGATAACCCTTATGAATTCATGGAGTTATTAAAAGATGAGGATATACTGGCCACCCGCCGCAATAAAAAATTCCAAAAACTGGCTCTGATTCTAAATACATCCCCCCTTCTAAAAGAAAAACTGGATGAAATCCTAAAAAATGGCCTTACTGGTCCGGAATTTATCAGGGCCTTAAAAGAAATAGGGAACATTAATGAAGACTTTTTTGAGTTTATTAATCAATTTTTAGATTTATTAACTAATCATCTGGATATTTCTTATGAAAATACTTCCCTGCAGGATCATCCGGAGGTTATACTTAAAAACATTCAGGAACTGGCCATGAGAAAAAAATCTCCACCTTCAGTTAAAGATTCTAAAAAAAAGTACCTGAACAAGCTTTACCAGGCGGCAGGAGACTCCCGGATAAAGGAAGTAGATGAGGTTTTAAGAATCGGGCGCTTGAGCTGGAAATTACGGGATGATGATAACATATTACTGGGCCGGGTGGAAAACCAGTTTTTAAAATTCCTTAAACATGGGGCAGAAATCCTGGAAAATGAAAAAAGACTTAAAAACCGGGAAAAATTAAGTATAGATGATTGGGAGGATATATATTCTGCCCTTATAACTGATTCTACTTCTATTATTGTGCTGGAAACTTCAGATGAGAGTATAACTGCAGAAATTGATTTTAAACCTCGCCAGCTGGTGGGCCAGCCCTCTTCTCCTGGAATTGTCACGGGAAAAGCCCGGATTATAAAATCATTTGCTGATTTTTCTACTTTAAAATCAGGGGAAATAATAATCTGTGATGCCATACAACCGCAGATGACTTTTTTAGTTGCACTGGCTGTGGGAATTGTGGAAAGGCGTGGTGGTATGCTGGTACATAGTTCTATAATTGCCCGGGAAATGGGCATTCCTGCTGTAAATGGGGTTAGTGATGCCACCGAATTAATAAAAAATGGGGATTTAGTTACCGTAAATGGTTATCTGGGGCTGGTGGTTATTGGTAAACCTGAATTTGATAGGGAGCACTCTAATTAATCATTTTAATCTATATCATTAACTGATTTACTTTTTTGGCAAAATCAAAGTCCCAGGAAGTTAAACCATCTCTATCATGAGTATATATGGTTAACTTAACCACTCCGGCACCTATTTCCATCTCGGGATGATGCTGCATTTTTTCAGCTATATTTCCCACCTTAACTGCAAAATTCATACCACTGGCAAAATCCGGAAAAATAAATACTCCTTCCAGATGGTGATCTTCTAAAACTTTCCAGTTATCTAAAGTGCTGGCTCTTTTATGGATTTCATCCAGGGATAATAATTGGGGAATTTTTATAGGAACCTCCTCCCTTAGCCATTAAAAAATTATACTTAAATATGGTGATTTATTCTTTTTATAGGTTTTTGAAGTCATAACCTTAAATATTTCCTGGGGTTTTATAGTTATTTTAATAACATTATGGGTTTTAAGAAATTCAAGGCTTTATGGAAACAAAATATTTAATTCAAGAATTAAATAAGAGGTTATCCTTTAACCACGGAAAAGTATTTTAAGTTTGTTAACGGATTTTTCTTAAAGATAAGAATAATTTAATCTAAGATAACATTTTCAAAGTAAGAATTATCAGGTGAAAAAAATGGATAAAATAGTACTGGGACTGCCTAAGGGAAGTTTAAATAATGTAAACCGTGGGAATACTTATCAATTATTTGTGGATGCTGGTTATGAGGTGCGAGGCTATGAACCAGGAAAAGAAGAAAATGAGATGGAGATTATTAATGATCCGGAGATCAAGACCTATTTAACCCGTCCTCAGAGTGCTCCTGTTGAATTAAATAGGGAGATGCTGGATATTGCTATTATTGGTGAAGACTGGGTTAGAGAAGAATCAGTTAATCTAAAAAAACAGCTAATAACCAAGATCGGTGATTTAAATTACGGTGAAACCAGATTAATTGTGGCCGTACCCACCGAAGCCCCCTATGATTCTTTAGCTGAATTTTTCATTGCCAATAAAGATCGGAAGACTCCTATATTATGCTTCACCGAATACCCTAACTTAACCCGGGAATTCATCATGAATGACCCTGGCTATAAGGAAGTGTATGGTGAAAGTGTACCTTTACTCCAGATCCGGGGACTGGCTGATGGTGAAAATGAAATGGTGCAGATAATCAATTCTGATGGTGCCACCGAAGTATACATTGCTAAAGGGGCTGATTTGATTGTGGACAATACTCAAACCGGTAACAGCCTCAAAAAAGCAGGATTAAAAATCCTGGAGACCATCATGGAATCCAGTGCAGGCCTTTATGCCAGCCCGGGATGTAATGGACTCAAGGCAGAAAAGGCTAAAATGATATTTGATCAGCTCTTTGGAGCCATTAAAGCCCGGAAATACTTTGATGTTAAATTCAATATTGCCAACCACCGGGTAGATGTGGTAAAAGACTTCTTAAGTGCCCATGAATACTGTTCTGATGAACCCACCGTGGTGGTAGGCAGTACCTTCTCCCAGTTCAATGTACTAATACCTAAAAATAAGTTTCCAGAAATGTTAAAAGGGATTAAGAGTTTCGGGGCATCTGCCATTGTACGGGAAAATGTCAAACAATATGTACAATAATTCTAAACTCCCTACTTTTTTATAAATGGTGTTAATATGGGCGTATTATGGGTAACCATGAAGGATATCACCGGTAAATCTTATAAATACAGCACCGCCGGTCGTAAGAATGCATTATCTATAGTTATAACTGAAGATAAGATAACCATTGGTCTGGAAAGGGGGGAAGATAAAATACCCACCAGTAAAGTATTCCTCAAGTCCAACCTCATTTTTTATGAGTATACCTCGGATCACTTACAACAAAAAAGAATTCAATCCCGTTTCTAGTTTGAAAAACTAAGAATACATTATTCCATCTAATTTTACTTTTATTCCTTTTATTTTATCTATAACTCTCGGATTAAGGGTATAATTTCTATTTTATAAAAATTATATATCCTTTAAATTACAAAATAATACTGCGGATTAAGGTCTTTATTATAAAATACGCAAGGGAGACAGGTAGTAAATGAAAGCCTCAGAATTTATAGGAAAAACCGTGATAGATAAAACCGGTGTGGAAATTGGAAAAGTGGAAGATATCATAGTTAAGCCTAAAAAATGCTTAATGGATAGAATTATCATTGGATCTGGAGGTTTAATAAATAAAAAACATTTCAGTGTTAAGGATAATGAAATTGAAAGCACAGGGGATTATGTTTTACTTAACATGGCTTTAAAAGAGATTGAAGATAAACTGGGCTCGGAAGACCTGGAATACATTAAAAAAGTGGAAACCAACTTTGCAGAAATACAGGGCAAAGTGGTCATAACCCAAAATGGAGTGAAACTGGGTACAGTGGAAGATATGGTTATTAAACCCAGCCAGTGCCTGATAGAAAATATCATAGTTAAATCCAAGTCCGACCTGGGTAAAAAATCATTCATGGTAGGCAAGGAAGAAATAATTGATATTAAAGATTTCATGGTTTTGAATTTGGATCTGGATGATGTTGAGGGCAGGATTATTTGATTAATGGTTCTAAATCCCAAGATGTTTAATTTATTTAAAAAAAAATAGTGGGGAAGATTACTCCCCCTATGTTTATTCTTTAGGAGTGGTGTCCTTATCCTGGAATAACTCCCCAATACCGGCTATGGAACCTAAAACTCCTGATGTTTCCAGGGGCAGGAATATCTTGGTGGCCTGTCCATCAGCTACTTTTTGCAGGGCTTCCAAATATTTAACTGCTAAAAGGTCATTGGTAGGATCACCTTCATGTATGGCCTTGAAAACACTGAGTATGGCCTGTGCTTCTCCCTGGGCAATAGCTATGGTCTGGTATTTATCTGCATCAGCCACTTTTTTAATGGCTTCTGCCTTACCCTCAGCATTTAAAATAGCAGATTGCTTGTCACCTTCTGCTTTTTTAATCTGAGACTGTTTATATCCTTCCGCATCCAGTATGGCGGCCCTTTTCATTCTTTCTGCTTTCATTTGCTTGGACATGGCCTCTACAATATCCTTTGGCGGCTCAATTCGTTGAATTTCAACTCGAACTACCCGGGTACCCCATTTATCAGTGGCCTCATCCAGAACTTCCCTTAACTGGGTGTTTATCATTTCCCGTGAGGTAAGGGTTTGGTCCAATTCCAGATCCCCTATAATATTCCTCAAATTAGTCTGAGCCAGTTTGGTTATGGCCTGATAAAAGTTAACCACATTATAAACTGCATTAAAGGGGTCCACCACCTCATAGAAAATAACCCCATCCACTATTACTCCGGTGTTATCCTTGGTTATAACATCCTGGGGAGGCACATCCACTACCTGCTCTCTTAAATCAACTTTACGCATTGATTCAATAAAGGGTATTATTACTACCAGACCACTATCCACAGTTCTCTGGTATTTACCCAGTCTTTCCACCACAGCTTTTTGATAGGGCCTTACTATCTTTACTCCCTTATAGGCCAGGACAAAAAGTACAACAACTATAAAAAAAACTACAAATAAATCCATAAGCTTATCCTCCTTATTTGTTATCATCCAGGGACTTAAATGGTTCTACTATCAATTTAACTCCCCTTATTTCTTTTATAAAAACATATTCTCCTTCTTTAATAGTTTGGGATGATATTGCTCTCCAGGTGTCTCCTTCTACTTTAACTATTCCTCCCTTTTCAGGGGTTAGTTCTTCAATAACCAGACCTTTTTGACCAATCAGACGTTCTGAAGTTGCTTTTTTAGGGGAATCTTTTGTTATTCTGGCGGCAAATGGTCGAGAAAGTGCCAAAAGAATAACAGAGATTATGATAAAAGCAATAAACTGGGTTAATGGATCAAAGCCCAGGTAACTTAAAACTGCAGAAACAGAAGCACCCACTCCGAACCACAAAAGAAAGAAACTAACCGTAAGCATCTCTCCTAAAAAGCATAATGCTGCTATAAAAATCCATGCTTGTACATCAATCATTTACTAACTACCTGCCCTTAATCTGTTAATCTATACTATCCCTTTTTATGGATTAAGTTTATGTTTTAGTCTAAATTTAAGATTTTTTTTTAAAAGAGATTAATAACTCCTATTTTCATATATCATTTTTAAAATCATCCGGTACTTCCATATCTGCATTTCCTGCAGTTGAAAGGGGAATAGCCTTAATTAAATTATCTAATCGCTCATAAGGAATGCTCACAAATAATATATCTGCACCATAGTTTTGATGCCGCCGGGCAGTCCAGTCCCCTACAGTGAGATTAGTCTCACCGGTTATCACCGGGTAAGATATGCTACTGTGACACAATGCCCCTGCCAATTCAATTTTTGGTTGAAGGCCATCCCAGTAAGTATCCAGGCTAATCAATCGGCAGGCCTGATGGGCATTACATAAAAACAATACTATATCTGGCCTTAGAGTAGCATCACTTAAAGGGCATATAACCATGTTTTCTCCTAAACCAGTGGGAGGAGGGGAAGATAGTTTTATCAACCTTTCAAAAGCAACAATAGAATGATATAGTTTTTCACCCCGGGTTAAGAAGTTTTGCAATCTCTTTTTAGGCTCTCCTGTAGGTATCTTACTTAAACCACAGTGCCAGTTTCCACCAGGACAGGCACTACTTTCCAGATTTATTACAAAGGAATTTCCTTCTACTGCTTCTTTTAAGGCCTTACAAATGGATATTTTTCCATTATAATCACTGGAAATCGATTCATTAGTAAAAGCAATGGATAATGGTTCATTTTTAAGTTCTAAAACTTTTTTTAAAAGGGAAGCTTGCTTTTCAAATTTCATTCAAAAACACCATTACTATTCTGTAGGATAAAGAACATATAATTTGATAAACAGGTTTTATGATTAAAAGTTGTAGTTGATATTCGCCCCCGGGATATAAGGACATATAATTTAATCAAAACCCTGGTTAATTAGTAGGGAGGTAGAATTTTGCCATATGAGTCATTATCTTATAATCTCCACCAGGAATCCCTGGTACATCCCGCCTTAAAAAAGCCAGAAATAAGACAAAAAAGCTATTTAAATAAAGAGGGCTATGAAACCTACCTTATTACCATTGAAAATCATAGTAGCACCCATGTAGACGCCCCGGCACATTTTTTAAAAGGAGGAAAGACCATTTCCGATTACCAGGCAGAAGATATGGTTTTCCATCATCCCGTGCTGGTAGAATCATTTAAAAAATGTGACGAAGACCTTAAAATCAGGGACTTAAAAAAAATCCCTTTAGAATCATTAGAAAAAGCAGATATATTGCTTTTTAAAACTGCTTTTCATCGTTATAGAAAAAATAACCCGGAAATATATCTAAAACACAATCCGGGTATTTCTCCTGAATTAATTGCATATCTTAGAGAAAATTACCAATCCTTGAAGGCGCTGGGAATTGATTCTGTTTCAATCTCAGGATATCAGAAACCAGAAATTGCACATAAAACACATATGGCAGCCTTCATAACAAAAGAAGAATATGGGGTGCCCTTACTCTTAATAGAAGATCTTAATTTAAAGAGACTGACTTATCAATCCATCATAAAAAGGATAATACTCTCACCCTGGCGCATTAAAGGCATAGACAGTGCTCCCTGTGATGTACTGGCGGAATTATAAAACAGGTGAATATATGGAACTAAAACCTATTGGTATTATACATTCTCCCTATACTAAGAAAGCTCAAGCTCCCCATCAGGGACGATTCAGCTCAAAAAAAAGTCATATAATAATTTTTGATGAATTCCTGGAGGGACTAGACGGAATTGATAAATATAAGCATTTGATTATTATCTACTGGCTGGATAAAGCCAGAAGGGATATTTTAAAGGTGGTGCCCCATGGGAGAACCAAAAAAAGAGGTGTTTTTTCTACCAGGGCTCCGGTTAGACCTAATCCTCTGGCTTACAGTGTGGTGGAACTGCTTGAGCATAAAAAAAATAAATTAGTAGTTAAAGGACTGGAAGCTCTGGATGGAACACCTTTAGTGGATATAAAACCCTACTGGGCAGATTTAGATAGTGTAAAATGATTATTAAAAATCAACCACATCTCTTACAAAGGGTTCCAGCTTACAGTCACAGGTTTTTTGTTTTATTTCGCTTTCTTCAATAACCATGGTTTCTACCGGGGTTTTTCCTGAAAGCTCAGCCATAGCTTGCAGGGCGGATTCAGATCCACTGGCCTTTAAGGTACAAAAGAAAGCCACATTATTCAATTCATCCCTATAGTCTCTTAAAAATGTGCTCACCGGTACTGCTGGTTTACCGGCCCATACCGGGGTCCCGATTATAACCAGATCATAACTAGCAGGATTCTTTTCCAGCTCCTTTATAATGGTATATTTACCCCTATTGGCCTGGTAACCGGATTTTAACCATCCTATGATTCCCGACCTTTTTTGGGTATCATATATCTCTTCCAGATCACAATTCAATTCCCGGGCCACATCCTGGGCCACATCTCGAGTATTACCGGTTCTCGAATAATAAACTACAAGTGCTTTCATGTATAATACTTATCTGTAAAAGCATATAAGTTGTTATACTGGTGAAAAATAATGGCAGAAAAAAATCAGTTTATCCCCCGGGAAGCCCAGGAAGAATATCTCCAGGCGTACCTTAATGTAATGAAACTGTGGAAAGTGGAATATCAGTCCCTGGAAGTTGAAACCAGCTTCGGAACCACCCATATCAATTTTTGCGGATCCAAGGATAATTCTCCCCTCCTTCTTTTACATGCCGCATCGGTAAGCTCAGCAGAATGGTATGCTAATGTAAAAGAACTTAGCAAGGATTTCTATTTAATAGCACCAGATACCATAGGGGACTGTGGCTGGAGCCGTTGCCATGCTGAAATGGAAAACAGGGACCACTACAACCAGTGGCTAATGGAGATCATGGACCATCTCCACCTGGAAAAATCCCATATTATGGGCCACTCCTATGGTGGCTGGCTGGCCCTCAACCTGGCCATTTCCCACCCGGAAAAACTGGATAAAATGGTTCTTCTAGCACCGGCAGCTTCCCTAGCACCTTTTAACTTAATTATTAAAATGGCCTTGAAGATGCCCCGCTTACCCCTAATGCCTTCAGCTGAGAAAACTTTGAAAATGATGGCGGCTCAAGACTTTGAACCTCCAATAGAATTTGTTGAACTTATGGATGTGGTTAACCGCCACTTTAAACCAAAAATGGTTTTCCCCACAGTATACAGTGACCCGGAATTACAAAACATAAAAAACCCCACCTTACTATTAATGGGGGATCAGGAGAAAATATATCCTCCCTTAAAAGCGGTTAAAAGAGCTAGAAAATTAATTCCAAATGTAAAATCAGAAATAATTATAGATGCCGGCCATATTCTTAATATGGAAAAACCAGAAGAAGTTAACTCCCGGGTTATTAAATTTTTAAAATCAGAATAATTTTTAAAACTTATCCCGCAAAATTTCAACTTCTTCCTGGTGACTTAAATCTTTAAAATATTCAAATTCAGCTTTTTTTACAGCTAAATAGGCCTGAGACAATTTACTACCCAGAGCATCCATCAAATACCGGTCTTTTTCCAGATAAGATAAGGCCTGATCTAAGTGGGTAGGCAGGGTTCTTATTCCTTTTATACTCCTTTCATCAGAGCTAAGGGTCCCCGGGTCTTGTTGTACCGGTTCGGGTAAGGTCATTTTATTTTTAATACCATCATATCCTGCAAAAATAACAGCTCCTAAAGCTAGATAAGGATTGGAAGAAGCATCCACTGTTTTTATTTCGAAATGTTTGACAAAATTATCTTTTTCAGATATTACCCTAATTGCAGCTTCCCTATTATCAATTCCCCAGCACCCGAATGCTCCTGACCAGGTATGTGGTTTTATACGGTGATAGGAATTTGTAGTGGGGGTGCTTATGCCCATTAAGGCGGGTAAATGATGCAATACACCGGCAATAAAATACTTTCCTTCAGTTGATAATCCATAAGCATCATCAGAGGACCCGGAAATATTTTTATCATTTTTCCACAGACTTAAATGTAAATGACAGCCACTCCCGGATTCCTGAGGGAATAATTTAGGCAAAAATGATGCAATCATCCCTTTCTGGAGGGCTATGGCTTTTACTGTTTCTCGGAAGGCTATTTGATTATCAGCAGCACCTAAAGCCTCCTGGAATTTAATGGTTATTTCCTGTTGTCCTGGTCCTGATTCAGAATAATACTGTTCTACCATCATGTCCTGTTTATGCAGGGCATAAACCACATCTCTAATGAATTCCTGATTTAAATCCAAAGAATAAGTGGATGCAAAAGGAGTTTTTTCCCGGGGAAGGATATCTTTAGATTCTTCAAGATCCAGAAGGTAAAATTCGTTTTCAAAAGAAGCCTTTATACTTATACCCATTTTAAATAATTTAGCAATCATTCTTTTTAAAAATCCCCGGGGACAGTATTCCCAATTTTTTCCATTTAAATTCATATCTCCCATGGCCCGGAAATTTCCAGGAGCATAGGGTAGGGGAGTCAGGGTCTGCAGGTCTGCTTCTAATTCTATTTCTCCCACCGGTGTTAATAAAGAGCTTTCTATAACCTGATCATACATCACCGGAACTCCCTGCTGGCCGGAACTTATACCAACTTTTAAAGGCATTTTCTGGCTTATATTCTCTTTATTAACATATAATGCTTTTCCCCGGATTATATTGGCGTTATCACACCATAATATGCGTATAAATTCTCCATCTTCCCCTATATTTTTCTCCAATTTGCCTTTTCCCGAATTCATAAGATTATTATTAGAAAGAGATTATTAATATTTTTACTTAAAATCTCATCCCCTCTAAAACAACTGTCTAATGGGATAAAATTAATTAAATTCTTAGGGACATAATTAGATCTGGTGTTAACCATGGTTGATTCTCCTGAGGAAAATGTTCTGGAAAAGGTCCTTTACTGGACCCGGAGGGGTAACGAGTACTTTTTAAAAGAAGAATATCATGAAGCTCTTTTTTCCTATGATCGGGCCCTGGAACTGGATGAAAATACCAGTAAAATCTGGGATAACCGGGGGGTGGTATTATCTTCACTGGGATGGCATAGTCAGGCCATAGAATCCTTTGAAATTGCCCTGGAACTTGAAGCTGATAATTCCCGGGCCTGGTCTAATATGGGAGTCTCCCTGGCAGCTACACTTAGATTTGAAGAAGCACTCAATTGCTTTAATAGGGCCCTGGAACTGGATCCGGAGGATGATGAAGTCTGGAATAATAAAGGTTCTGCTCTTTTTTCCATGGCCCGCTACCCGGAGGCCCTGGAAAATTTCAAAAAAGCTCTTCACATAAATCCAGATAATCCTCAAGCCCTGGCTGGTAAAGGCTCTGCTTTAAGGTTTTTAGGAAGATACAAAGAAGCAGCAGAAGTACTAGAAAAGTTCATTGCCAGAGCCCCTCCTGAACTGGCACATATGAAAGAAGAAGCATGGGCCATGTTACTGGAGATAAGGTTAATTATGGAACGGGAAGATTAAGAATAGAATATTTTTTATTCATAATTTCAAAATTAATCATTTTTTTGGGGGAGTGGGATTAACCATAGCCTTTGGATTTACCAAATAATCAAATTCATCTTCAGGTAAATATTCAAGTTCTAAAACAGCTTCTTTTAGAGTTAAATCATTCTTTAATGCATGATGGGCTACTTTAGCTGCTTTATCATATCCTATTACCGGGCTAAGGGCAGTTACTAACATGAGGGACTGATCTAAAAATATATTTATCTGTTTAAGATCCGGCTTAGTATCTTCCAGGAGATACTTCCGGAAATTATTACAACCATCTGATAGTAAATTTATGGACTGTAAGACATTATAAATCATAACTGGCTTGTAAACATTCATCTCCAGATAACCTCCCCCTCCACCAATTGATACTGCCATATCATTAGCCATGACCTGAACAGCAATCATAGATAAAGCTTCACATTGAGAAGGGTTAATTTTCCCCGGCATGATTGAAGAACCAGGTTCATTAGCAGGTATATCCAGTTCATGTATACCGCAGCGGGGACCACAACTTAGAATACGTATATCATTGGCAATTTTATAACAAGATGTGGCCAGAGTTTTTAAAGTTCCACTAACCATCACCAGAGCATCATGTGATCCCTGGACTTTAAATTTGTTGGGAGCAGTTTTAAATGGCAATCCGGTTATTTTTGCAATCTCACTGGCTGCTTTTTTATCAAATCCATCAGGAGCATTTATGCCGGTACCAAGAGCTGTCCCGCCTAAGGCCAAATAATATAACTCCTGCATATTTGTTTTTAATCGATTTAAATTATCATCTAACAATCCCGCATATCCTGAAAATTCCTGGCCCAGGGTGAGGGGTACTGCATCCTGCATATGGGTTCTTCCAATTTTAACTATGTCTTTCCATTCTTCTTTTTTTTTATTTAGTGAATCACTTAAATGGGTAATAGAGGGTAGCAGTCTATCCTGCAGGGCCTTAATTGTAGAAATATGCATGGCCGTGGGGAAAGTGTCATTGGAAGATTGGGATAAATTAACATGGTCATTGGGGTGCAGGGGCTTTTTACTTCCCAGGGGATTTCCTGTAAGCTGAGAGCATCTATTGGATATTACTTCATTCACATTCATATTGAAATGGGTCCCACTTCCAGTCATCCACACATGTAAAGGGAACTCTTCCTGGTGGTGACCAGATAGAAGTTCATCACATACTCGAACAACAAGATCCTTTTCAGGCTCATCTAAAAGCCCAAATTTAAAGTTGGTTAAGGCGCAGGATTTTTTAATAATAGCATAAGCTTCAATCATTTCCC
>NPIE01012650.1_pt1 | contig 15860 bp, 17 predicted proteins | sample 8637661 | NCBI WGS metagenome assembly NPIE01 (sample SAMN07420842, study PRJNA396082) | bioreactor metagenome | isolation source: sample BA12 brine-fed electro-methanogenic bioreactor BA | place: Japan: Kochi | collected 2016-12-09 | reverse complement strand
CAATAATTCTGCGACATGATCAAACTGGGCCTGAGCCATTTCAAATGCATTGGTTGTAGAAGCCATTCAACTCTCCTATTATCCTGATAAGTTTTGGTTTGCGGTTGAGTAGCAAAAATTTAAGCGGACACATCGGACGTGCCCGCTTATTAAAGAAGAAAATGCTTTGCTAAAATTTTCACAAACTCCTCCGCTTGCCTCAACCTTTAGATTAACATTTCAGAGGTCGATCGTCAATATGATAAAAATCGTCAATTGATCACGACTTTATTCAGTGAAATCAGGAATTTGTCATATTTATTGGGTTGTAATAAAGTTGGATTGACCTTCAAAAAATTGTCCCTGAAAAATTATTGGCTTTTGATTTCGTTGAGAGATTTCTGAAGGAATTCTTTCACCAATTGGGGGTTGGCTTTGCCACGAGCAAGCTGCATTACTTGCCCGAAAAACCAGTTTCCAAGGGATTCTTTTCCTTTTAAATAGGCGGATACTTGATCTGGATTATCTTCCAGAACTTTTTCAATTAATTCCCGAATTAAGACCTGATCAGAAACCTGCTCCAAACCCTGCTCATCGATGATCTGATCGGCTTTTTTTCCGCTTTGCAACATCAACTCCAATACACTTTTTGCTGTGTTCTGGTTGATGCGTTCTGATTGCAGCATGGCTAATAAAGTCATCAAATCTTCCGGTTTTATTTTCATACTGGTAATGCTTTCCCCGCTGGTATTGAACCAGCTAAACAATTGCCCACAAATCCAGTTGGCAATTGTTTTGGGGGGAATGGATGTGTTGATTCTTACACAGGTTTCAAAGAAATTCATCGTATCAATATCGGATGAAAGCAATCGTGCTTCTTCTATAGGGAGCTCATACGCATCTTTGATTCTTAGCATGCGGGCACGTGGTAACTCAGGTAATTGAGATTTGATCTCATCAATCCAGGCTTGCTCGACCACCAATGGAGGAAGATCGGGTTCCGGAAAATAGCGGTAATCATGCGCTTCTTCTTTTCCACGCTGTGAGTAGGTGATCCCCAAGGCTTCATCCCAACCAAGCGTCTCCTGGATCACAGGTTGACCGGAATCCAAAAGGGCTGCCTGACGTTGCATTTCGTAACGGATGGCGCGGTCCATCCCACGGAAGGTATTCAGGTTCTTGATCTCGACGCGGGTTCCCAATTCGGTGGTACCAACAGGGCGGATGGAGACATTGGCTTCAAAGCGAATGACACCTTTTTCCATATCACCGGAGTTGACACCCAGCGTACGCACAATATCACGCAGACTGCTGGCATAAGCAGTTACCTCTTCTGGTGAGGATAGGTCGGGCTCGGAGACGATCTCCAGCAGGGAGACACCCGAACGGTTGAGATCCACCAGAGAATAGGGTTCACCTTCTTCGGGAACTACATGTGTCAGTTTGCCAGTGTCCTCTTCCATATGAACGCGGCGAATTCGGATTGTCTTTTCACCCTGGGGGGTATCGATAATCAATTCACCATGTTCTGCCAATGGTTCTTCATATTGTGAAATCTGATAACCCTTGGGCAGATCTGGGTAGAAGTAGTTCTTCCGGGCAAAGATGCTGGTGCGAGCGATCTGACAGTTCAACGCCAATGCCACTCGTAGGGCATACTCCACCGCGNNCAACACCCCGGGCATTCCGGAACACACCGGGCAGACTGCTGTGTTGGGTTCCGTGATGGTTGCATCCACCACCGGACAACCACAAAACATTTTGCTCTTGGTTTGCAGCTCGGCGTGTACTTCTAACCCAATTACGGCTTCATATTGCATGTGACCTCTTTGAGAAGATGGGATTGGTAGGATGGATTTTACCATAACAGTAATTAGCCATATGGATTTAGGCTGAAGGCAAAAGATGAATAAATTGGATGACCTGTGCTGTGAGATGTTCTTTATCAGTTTATTGTTCTCAATATTAAATAATAAAAGGATATAATCATTCTTATGTTGCGCAGACGTTATTATCGGATTCTGCTCTTCTTTGGAAGAACAATTTTAGGGGTAATCTGGTGGGAATTAATTCTTCCCAAAATTGGCCTGAGGAGATTATCACGTGCAACCCGATCCGGACGGATTACTCAAATTGCGCGACGATTTCGAATTCTAGCTGTTCAGATGGGTGGGGTTATGATCAAGGTGGGTCAGTTCTTGTCTGCGCGCCTGGATGTAATGCCGCGTGAAGTAACGGATGAGTTGGCAGATCTCCAGGACGAAGTACAGCCAGAACCATTTGAACCCATTAAAGCTATAATTGAAGCCGAATTTGGAAAGCCTGTTGATCAGATATTTAGTGAAATTGATCCAATCCCCATTGCTTCCGCATCCATTGGTCAGGTGCATGTAGCTCGCTTACGTCTTAATAAATCGCAGTTTGGACAATATCCGGAAGTGGTGATTAAGGTACAACGACCTCAAATTGAGGAAATTGTTAATATCGATTTATCCGCTCTTCAGGTAGTTGGAGGTTGGCTACAAAAATTTAAACCAATCCGCAAACATGCAGATGTTCCAAAAATGTTAGCTGAATTTAGTGCAACATTGTATGAAGAAATTGATTATATTCATGAAGGAAAAAATGCTGAAATCTTCAAAGAAAATTTTAAAGATTTGGCGTATGTTCGTGTTCCGAATGTTCTCTGGAGTCACACCACGAAACGCGTGTTAACGCTGGAAAATGTTCTAGCTATCAAGATTACAGATTATGCTTCGATTGAAGCTGCTGGAATTGACCGCAAAGAAGTGGCAAAACGGCTCTTTGATACCTATCTCAAACAAATTTTTGAGGATCGATTTTTCCATGCGGATCCACATCCAGGGAATCTATTTGTACAGCCAGCTGATGAAGGTGATGACCCCGATAATTGGAAATTGACATTTGTCGATTTTGGAATGGCAGGCTCAATCGAGCAAAAGATGTATGAAGGATTGAGAGAAGCTATTCTGGCAGTGGGCACACAGGATGTCAGTCGCTTACTAAAGTCATATCAGATTCTTGATGTGCTCTTACCGGATGCAGATTTGGATTTAATTGAGCGAGCCAGTCAACGCGTTTTTGATCGTTTTTGGGGAAAATCAACCGCTGAATTGATGAGTATGCATGCCCAGGAAGCACGCGAATTCATGAAAGATTTTGAAGATTTATTGTTTGAAATGCCATTTCAAGCACCTGAAAACATTATATTATTAGGTAGATGTGTAAGTATCCTCTCAGGAATCTGCACCGGATTGGATCCGGATTTCAATGTGTTTGAAAATCTGGTGCCCTATACTGGAAAATTAGCTGAAACAGAAGGGGGAGATCGCTGGTCGGTCATTTGGAATGAAATTACCCGTATGTTTCAACTTGTGCTGCGGTTACCAACCCGAACGGATAACCTGATTACGCGAATGGAACAGGGGCGTTTGGAGGTTCGGGTACCCACACTTTCAAGAGATATGGATCGATTAAAACATTTGCAAAGAAAAATGACTATCGCAATTATTTTTGCAGCATTTTTGTTAAGTGGAGTGCAGTTTTATCTGGCAGCGGCGATGATCCCAGCCGTGATATTTATTGGAATATCTTTTATTTTATTGATTTGGATTGTTTTAATCAGGTAAATCATCCACAAAAAAAAGAGCATACTGAAATAAACAGTACGCCCTTCATTTTTAGATAGAAGTGAAACTAAATTTTATTTGCTTTTTCAGTATGTTCAATGGCCGCATCAAGGAGGCTACGCAGACCAAGCAAGAATTCTTTGCGAGCGGCTTGTTGATGGTCCCTGGTACCTTCTGGTAAGAAGGATTCGGCAACCTTATGCATATTTTCACGGGCAGCATGCATGTGCTCACGTGCTTCGTTTATTTTTGGATTTTGCGATCTTTCACTAGTTTTCTCAGCCATAATCAACCTCCGATCAGTTGACAAATAATTATACCCTTAATTGCATTATAAAATATTTTAATTCGCAGTCAAGTATAGATTCAAGCTTAGGGATGTCATTTCAGAAGATTATTGAAATTAATAAAAGAAAATTTTTACTGTACCGAAACCAGCAGTACTCATTCCTAAAATCTCATCTCTTCTAGGGTCGCTTTTGCCCAGTGTTCCACCCAGGTGCAGTAGCTGGTCGGATCATCTTTGTGCGGGTGGACTTCGGCGATGGTGATTGACCAGTCGATGTGAGGCAATTTGGGTTCATCCGGTTGGTGTTTCACCTTCCAGCCACGCTTTTTCTGATCCACAGTTGATGCCATTTAAGTGCGGATATCTGTGGGACTCACGCTGTTTTCCAGCGCATCACATAAATTCTGTTGCATCCAGGCTAATGCCGGGTTGCTGTAGCGTTGGTGTTGGATCATAAAGCAAGCTACTGTAAGCATGTGCACTCTTCCATAAGCAGCATTGCGGAACTCCAATGCCAGAAATTCATCGAAGGCATTTTGACAAGTCAGGTCCCCCTCCCATGTTGCACCACAGATTGAACAAGTTTCACTCATCCTTTGTTCCTTATCTTTCACTGTTGAATAGATAAATATTGTACCAGCGATGAATTTTACGATCATCCATCATATATCCAATAGTTTTGATAATTAATGGTAAAATTCGGCTTCGTGGTGATGGAATGACAGCGATAATCAACCTTCGTCGATAAAGGTCTCGGGGAAACCATCAAATAGAAAGTTGAGAAAATCATCATTGGCGTTGAGCAATCTGATAAGCACAAATATCTAGCGAATCTCAGAGCAGTGGAGTCTGAATGGAGAAAAATATCCAAAAAATAAAATCCAAAGAAATAACAAACCGGCGCACATTTGCGATCATCTCGCATCCCGATGCTGGAAAGACAACCCTGACTGAGAAACTGCTGTTGTATGGGAATGCTATTGATCTGGCGGGCAGTGTTCGTGCCAGACGTAGCCAACGCAACACCACTTCGGACTGGATGGAGATGGAACGGCAGCGTGGCATCTCCATAACTTCAACGGTCTTACAATTTCCCTATCAGGNNCATATCGTCAATTTGCTGGACACACCAGGCCATCAGGATTTTTCAGAAGACACTTATCGCACCTTATCGGCAGTGGATAGTGCTGTGATGGTGCTGGATGCTGCCAAGGGAATCGAGCCTCAGACGCGCAAGTTGTTTGATGTTTGTCGCCAGCGAGGAATCCCGATTTTTACCTTCATTAATAAAATGGATCGTCCGGCCAGGTCACCATTAGAATTAATGGATGAGATCGAAAATGTTTTGGGGATGCAGCCGGTACCGATCAACTGGCCATTAGGGGATGGCATAAATTTCAAGGGGGTATATGATCGTAAACGGGTTGGTATTTACCTTTTTGAGCGAACCGAACGAAATGAGCGCATGGCACCGGAGAAATTCTTTACTATTAAGGCTTTATTGGATGAGAAATTGATGAGACGCGACCACATTGATAGCGTTCAATCCGATATTGAGTTATTGGATGGACTTGGGATTGAATTCAATCAACAACGGATGCTAAATGAAGAACAAACCCCGGTGTATTTTGGTAGTGCTTTAACAAATTTTGGTGTGAGATTGTTTTTGGAATCCTTTATCCAATTAGCACCAGCTCCGCAACCTTATGAAAGTGACCTGGGTCTGGTTTATCCTTCGGATGATGATTTCTCTGGATTCGTTTTTAAAATTCAAGCAAACATGAACCCCAAGCATCGCGATAGTGTGGCTTTCCTGCGCATCTGCTCCGGAAAATTCACGCGGGGCATGGAGGTTATTCACACCCGAACGGGAAAAACCATCAAACTACAACGTCCTTATAAACTATTTGCCAATGAGCGTGAAATTATTGAGGAAGCGTATCCAGGTGATGTGCTGGGCATTCCAAATACCGGCGAGTTAGCGATTGGGGATACCTTAAGTGAGGAAAAAGTATTGAAATTTGCCCCCATTCCGCGTTTTCATCCCGAGCATTTTGCCCTGTTGCGCTTATCTGATCTGGGAAAGCAAAAACAATTTATCAAGGGGTTGCGTCAATTAGAGATGGAAGGCGCAGTGCAGGTTTTATATAATGTGGATGCATTTAAACGCGAACCGATCCTGGCTGTGGTGGGAGAATTGCAGTTTGATGTGGTACAGGCACGCCTGGAGAATGAGTACAACGTTCCGACTGTATTGGAAAGACTTTCTATCGATATCGCACGCTGGGTGAAAGGCCCGGAAGAAGATATCAAACGCATCAACGAACGTTCGAACAACATCGTTTGTCTGGATTCACAGCACAAATATGTTGCCCTTTTCCATGAGAATTACCACATGAATTTGGTCAAGCAGAAATTCCCATCCCTGATCTTTGAGATGCAGAATTAAGAACTTAAGAAGATTTGCCTTCCAGTATCCAGGGACCAAATATTGCGCTTGACATGGCATCCATGATTAAACGATCTGCTTCTGCTATGGTCAAGCCTGGTGGTACTACCAAGTTTGTGTAAAACAAGCCCGGACCCGTGCAGGTAAAGTCCAATCCTGGATAAGAACCTCGTAAATTGGATTGCGCTTTGAGACAATTTTCTTCCAAATGGACTTCCGGGGGTAACTCAATACGTTCGATAGATAATTGAAAATCTGTGTTCGGTGAAACCTCGAATGGATAGCTGAAAGTGAAGCATTTGTAATCTGTCGTTGCCCCTGTTGGATCGATTCGGCTTCCTTCAGGTTGGTAATGCTTGTCAGCGATAATCAATGACACATTCCAGGGATACCACTGGCGTTTATCCGGCATTTGCATTCAAAAATAAACATTAAATACACCGAATTCCATATAGGAGGATTGGTAAGTTGCGTAAACGGATTGGTTGGCAATGGGATTTGCATTCCCCACTGTGATATTGACCCAAATACGGGTATTTTCTACTGGAGTGCCTTTCTGATCCTGTAAGTGATAATAAACTGTGTAATTTCCATCTTGCAAGGGGGTTGTTAATTCCACAACAATATCCACTGTTTGACCGATTGATACGGTAGCAGGTAGGGGAATAATCACCGGACTTCCTAATAACTCACCATTTGGCGTAGAAGATTCTACCGCTAACGAGAAACCTTCCCAGTTCTGGGTGCTGTTATTTTTAATTGTCCATGTTTTACGAAAAACCTCTCCTGGGTCAAATCTCGTTCCATCAGGAATTGTTTCCGAGATGAATGTAAATCTGATATAAGATTGATTTTCTGGTGAAAGTGGTATTGTTTGTGTGGATGTTGGTGAAGGAGTTGGCATGGTAGTGGAGGGAATCGCTGTGTCGGTCGGAATGCGGCTTTGAGGTTGTTCAGTTGCTGTTTGTGTAGGGAAAATTTCAGGAGTATTTGCCTGGCAAGCAGACAACATTATGATGATCAGTAGAGGTGGTAAGATTTGTTTCCATTTCATCGATAAAATACCTCAACCGTGATGAGATGGAGAGACAATCTGGTTTGATGTCTCTCCATCCGATTCTCTACATCAGAATTTCTCTAAGGGATGTAAACAGCATCCAACATCCCACTCACTCCAGTCAAACGGTAGGTTTCACAACTATCCGGTGCGATTATGAAGATTTCCCCTTCCTGATTTTGCTCGGTTATCAGGCTGACTCCCAGCAGATACCCTGCTTTTTCCCAGGTGATGCCGTTGATCGCTATCCCCGACTTATCCAGAACCAGGCGTGCGGGGCTGCCATCCATATTTTTCATGTACAGGCTGGCATTATCTTTAGCCCGATAAGCAATCCAATTCCCATCGGGAGAGATACTCGACCAGGGAGCCTTCATCGAAGAATTTTCCAAGACAAAAAGATCATTGGATTCACCCGAAGAGATGTTCACAGACCGTAGCATAAAGCCATCTCCACCTGCTCCTGGAATGGCGAAATAAATTACACTGCCATCAGGAGACCAACCAGCAAGTTCCTCGTATCCTAAATTTGTCAGTTGTTGTTGATTACTTCCATCAGCATTCATGACAACAATACCATTCACCTCACCATAGCGGACATTGGCAATTTTGCTTCCATCAGGCGACCATAGGTTAAATCTCCCAAATTGACCGTTGATCAATGTGGTTTCATCATTCAGGAGATTCTTAATTACAATCCCTTCCTCGCTTGTGTAAGCTACATAATTCCCATCCAAAGAAAGTGCGGCTTTGGCGTTTCCCTGCGATAGTACCTCCATCTGACTACCATCAAAATTTGAGGTTACGATCTCCAGTTGAGGACTCGTTTGGGTAACGATCACTTTGCCAACCAATCCAGAGGTTTTTGTAGGAATGCTGCTCAGTGTGTTTGCATCCCAGCAGACATTTTGAGAAAGCCCATCATCTTCGAACACTCTCTCGTTTTCCGGCTGCCAGGTCGTTGTCCAGGTTTCCGTTTCAGTGGTTCGCATCGGATTATCAAAGACAATTTCAAGCTGACCGGTGGGTAATTCCATGTATGACAGGCTGGTATGGAATGGTCCTCCCCAAGCTGCACCACCACCGGCACCTACTGCATTATAGCCACTAATTTGTACACTGACAGAGCTTAAAGTTTCTCCAGGATCTATGTGGAAGGAATACCCGTTTCTTGAGTCGACTGTCATGGTCAGTAATTGGACTGGATAACCAGCCAGATCAACCGTTTGGTTTACCTCAATTACATCACCAGGCTGAGGATTATCACCCACATCAACGGTTATTGTTGCTGTCGCCAGGGGATCGACAGGTGAGATGACCACACCTGAGAAACCAATTGTGATAGGAAATTCAATCTTTGCCCCTTTAATTTGGATGGTGAAAGAACCACCACCATTCATTGGCTCATCGGTTTCTTGCTGGTATTGAATATCCATCGGGTATTCATAACTGATTTTCTGATCATTTGCGTCCCGAATGGTAGCTGCACCGGTGATTTGTAGCCATTCTCCTTCAGCAATATCAGGTCTCACCACTCCCAGCAATATATATCCATCCTCGGTTTCTATGTATTTTTCGATAGAAACGGTAGCATATGGATTATTATTGGTTAGTGTAGGTGCAATTTCAGTTTCGGTCAGTTTTAATTCCTCCTGGGGTTTTTCGGTTGGATGGGTATCAACGACTGGTAAAATCTTAAAATCAGGAGGTGCAGGAATAAACTGCAAATCCAAACTCCAGTTGGTGGGAACTGTTCCTGGAAGGGTATTGAAGATACAGGGCATCATAAAAGTAGCCGTATTGATATCATTTGGGATAGGATCAGAAAGCGAAATTAGTGATCCATCTGGTAAATACAGGAATGGCTGCTCATTACAACCGGTAACCATTTCGCCTTCAGGGTACGCAGACAGAGGAACACCAGAGACACCGTACTCCAACCGGGTTTCATTGGCGGTCAGAATGACCTGATTAACCGACACGGTAATACCATCGCGGGTCAATTTGACCGGTTCTGCAAGAATACGAATTGAACTGACCTGTTCCACCAATCCTACACCTGGTACATAACCAAACAATTTTATAAAGGAGGCATAGACGTTTTGTGGGCCGATAATGAGAATAGAGGTTAATGCCAAAACAAATATTAAAGTGCCAATCCAAACTGGTNNAAACCTTGGTTTGGATTCAGTGCAAGAATGTTGTTGTATTAATTGTTTACGTAAAGACGAAAGAAATTCTTTACCTTCGTCTGGAGAGGCAAGTATTTTTTGGATATCTTTCTCCATTTCTTGGTAATCAATTGTCTTATTCATTTTTTTCCTCCAACTGACTTTGTAAACGGGCCAGCAACCGATAGTATTTTTTCTTAATTGCATCTTCAGATTTTTTAAATATTTTAGCAATTTCTGTGAATGACAATTCACCAACATTTCGCAACCTTAGTAAATCTTGCTCATCTTCCGGTAATGAATACAAAATATCGCGTAAGGCAGTTTCTCTTTCCAGATTTACTATTTTCGAAAGAAAATCAGGTTCTGTATTCATGTCATTTATTGGGATCTCCTTAAGATCTCTTTTAATTCTGCGGAAATGATCAATATATTTACTGCGAGCGATGGAAAATAACCACGCTGAGAAAAAACCACGATGATGATATTGAGGCAACATTTCTAACGCTTTGAGAAAAGTTTGTGCTGTGATATCCTGGGCATCCTGGATATCACCAGTGCGACTCAAAATATATCGATAAATCGAAGGTGCGTACAAGTCATACAATTTACCGAAGGATTCTGCATCAGACTTTGCCTGCGAAATTAATTTATCTTCCTCGTTAGTTTGTAATGATGATTTATGATGTTTTCTAATCATTAAATTTTCCATTGAATCCTTTCTTGCCTGGATCATAGTGTATTGAGTACTCATATAGTTAAACGAATATATGGGAAGAAAGGGACATTCATAAATTGCATTATATATTTTGACAAAAAAATACTACCCACTTATGGTGGCTTTGAAACAATCATATCAGTTGGATTTTGAATAAAGAGTTATTCCAATAAATTAATTACTCAACTTTTTTTGCTAAGAGGATCTTCTTTATATCCGTCAGGGTTTCGTTGATACGGAAAAAGAGAATTAGTAGCTCACAATAAATACGGACAGCCAGGATCCCTAATATTGCTACGATCGGACCGCCAAACAATCCGCCCGCGATCGTACCAAATTCACTATTGGAAATGCCGGTGATGATGCCACCGAAAAAGAGGACGGCGCCACCGATTAAACTTCCAATAAATCCAATCCAAAAAATGACTTTGATGATCACTGGTGTGACCATACGCTCGAAACTGAAAAAGCTTTTCCAACTCATAAAAACCTCCTAAATTTGTAGAGATGAGATGTATGATTTTCGGTTATGACATTTATTTGAAAATAGCGGGGAAAAATCCCGTTGCGATGATAAATATATTATAGATTAAATGTCAGAATTTTTTATGAACATTGAATGCTCTTGTTCGGTGAGTTTTGTTTATTGAATTTTAAAAATGGCTCCCTTTAAGAAATCACAAAATTGCAAATATTGATGTTCATCTTCCCGAATTCTTTGCGGAAGCTCGATATGAAACGCAGTCCATTGGTGGGTGTTGATCGTCAGCGATTTAGTTGCCCTGAAATGGATCTCTTCAAAATCGCCGCTGATCGTGTAATTCTTCAATAACTTGTTACCCGAAAAACCTTGTTGGAGGTGATTAGCTAATTGTTGAGATAGAGGAGACTTGTCGTGCGATCCCGAAGATATCTCGATATCAAAATTTGCTGATCCGCTGCCATGTCCATGAATTTCGATCAGGATTTTTGGTTGTAACATTTCAATCCGTTTAAAATAATCACTGGTTTTGTACTTATTGGGATCGATAAAATAATTACCAGCGATTAGACATCCACAATTCAGCCGTTGCGATAAATGAAAAGCAATCCACCCGGTATTTTCATCCGAGCTGGGATGGGTTTCGCAGGGAAGCTGTTGGACACCGAGTGGGGCGTGGTGTGGCGCTGCAACCAATATCTGATTATTATTCCCAGGCTGGAAAAACAAAAAGCTACTATATGGTTCATTCAACAATGTTTCAATGGATGTTATTTTCATTTTTTCAAATTTTTCTTATCCTGTTCTAAAGGTCAGATGTATGCGGAGAAACAAACCGATTGGTGGTCATTCAATTAAATGAATAGCATCGCCAGAGGTGAAAAATGGACAGCAAAATGTGAACTGGAAATAAAAGTTAGAAGGGTTTGGAACCAGATTGTTTTTGCGCCTTTGAAACACTGAAGCGATTATCTTCAATCGGATCCAACACAAAATGCGGTGGATTACCCTTTGCCCAAGGTGCCATCCCTCTTTGACGTAACCATTTACCGATCGCCGTGCTGCGAATCTCACGGCAGTTATCACCCCAAAAACCCTCTTTATTTATTTCAACTTCGTGTATTTGCTCCTCCCCTTCAATTTCTAGCAGGATTTTCTCCCATTCAGGTTTGAAGTGTTCATCACGATCTTCAATATTTACTCTAAAACCATAGCCAACACCATTGCGGCTATGAGCTCCGTTATTATAGGCTGTTACGATCATTTTCCACCTCCATTTCAAGATACATCTCTTGTTTGGTTTGGTTTAAGCTTATCTGTTTTAGCGTAAAAATTCAACCTGAAATGAAGGTTTACTTTCATAACAAAAATAATACCAATCATGGAGACCTTACAATAGCATCTGATCCGTATCCTTTGATACAATACTATTACATAAAAATTCTCTTTTGGGAGGAACTTTTGAAAAAAATAAAAATTGCTATTCCTATGGCTGGTTTTGGTACCCGTATGCGACCACATACCTGGAGCAAACCTAAACCACTTGTTGCAGTAGCTGGAAAAACTTTCTTTGATTACGTGCTTGGGCAATTCGATTCATTACCCAAGACATTTGATCCCGAATTCGTTTTTATTGTCGGTCCGAATCAACAGGATCAGATCGAAGCGCATATGCAAAAATTTTATCCCGAAAAAACTTTCCAATTCGTGCTACAGGAGGAAATGCTTGGGCAGTCTCATGCACTTTTTCAGGCACGTGAACATCTTAGGGATTACCCGATGTTGATGGCATTTTCGGATACGCTCATCGAAACCGATCTCTCCATGCTGAAAGATGAAAAGCTGCAAGCAGGCGTATGGGTTAAACCGGTACCTGATCCCCGTCGCTTTGGGGTAGCTGTTATTCGTGATGATGATACGGTCGTAGAGTTGGTTGAAAAACCAGATAGTATTGAGAATAACCTGGCGATGGTTGGTTTTTATTATTTCTCCAATGGTAGTGATTTGATCAAAGCGATTGAAGAGCAGATGGAGAAGAATGTAACCTTAAAGGGAGAGTATTTCCTGGCAGATGCCGTCAATTTAATGCTCAGTCATGGTGTAGAGATGAAAGTGCAACGCATCAATGTCTGGCTGGATGCCGGCATCCCGGCTGCACTTTTGGATACCAATCGCCACCTGCTCGAGCATGGCTATGCAAACAGCGGGGAGTGTGAATGCGAGAATCTGGCAATTATTCCGCCTGTGTTCATTCACCCAACAGCGAAAATCAAATCCTCAGTGATTGGACCACATGTTTCCATCGGTGAAAATTGCCAAATAGAGGATGCGATTATTCGCAATAGCGTATTGGATGCTGATGTGGAAGTCCGCCGTGCTATGATGGAGGAATCCATCCTTGGTAAGCAATCACAGGTCGTCGGGAAAATTGCCAAACTTAATCTTGGTGATAATTCAGCTATCAACAACTGATTTCAATTGAATTTAAAAACACAAGGAGACTTAATGACGAAATCGTATCTCTCGCAACGGGTTGCCGGATTAAGACCGTCTGGCATTCGGAAGTTCTTTGATATTGCTGCTACTATGGAAAATGTGATCTCGCTTGGTATTGGAGAACCGGATTTTGATTCACCTCCCAGCGTAATCCAGGCTGGTATTCGCGCTTTGCAAGAAGGGCATACCCATTACACTTCGAATGCAGGTATCCTCCCTTTGCGCGAAAAGCTAGTTGCACATTTGCAAATGTTGTATGGTGTTCAATATGATCCAAAAGATGAGGTGATCATCACTGTGGGTGGTTCGGAAGCACTTTATTTGGCTGCTACAGCCATGCTAAATACTGGTGATGAGGTAATTATCCCAACCCCATGCTTTGTCTCTTATCAAGCACAGGTTATTTTAGCGGATGGTGTTCCGGTGGAGATTCCTTGCCGAATGGAAGATAACTTTGATGTGGATCCAGCAGCGATTGAAGCAGCCATTACACCACGTACGCGAGCCATCTTGTTAGGTTTCCCCAACAATCCCACTGGGGCTGTAGCAACGCGAGAACGCCTTGTGGAAATTGCAAAAATTGCTGAAAAACATAATCTGATTGTAATATCGGATGAGATTTACGATCGACTGGTATACTCCGGACATCAACATGTCTGTTTCCCTTCGTTACCCGGTATGAAAGAACGAACCTTGTTGTTGGGAGGTTTTTCAAAAGATTACGCCATGACAGGCTGGCGTATCGGATATGCGCTAGGACCGGCTTCGCTGATTGGCGGGTTGGTGCGCATTCACCAATACACAGTGATGTCTTCCCCTACCATTGCTCAGATGGCTGCTATTGAAGCTTTAGCAGATGTTGATGAGGCGGTTGAAATGATGGTGGAAGAGTATGATCGTCGCAGGCGTTTCGTTGTGAGCGAGCTTAACCGCATTGGTCTGCCAACCTTTGAACCTAAAGGTGCTTTTTATGCTTTCCCAAAAGTCAGTGTAACCGGATTGGATGATGAAGCTTTCGCGGAGCGTTTGTTAAATGAAGAGCGGGTTGCGATTGTACCTGGGTCAGCTTTCGGGGCTGGAGGAGAAGGATTCTGTCGCTGTTCTTACGCTACTTCTTACGAGAAATTGGAAAGGGCGCTTACGAGAATTGAGCGGTTTGTGAATAGGTTGTGAGAGTTTAAAGTTGACAGCTGACAGTTGACAGGAAAAACTGACTAGTCCTAAAAAATGTTGACTGAAAATGACAGCTTAACTGCTCTTTCATAATACTTTCTCTGGGATTAATACAGGTGAAATGGATAAGCTTGAACCAAAGTAAGCCTCGATAGGAATCCCATAATTCAAGGATAGGTGGGGCCGATCTGTATTGTAAGCATATACTGCCTGCCTGGTTGCAGTCTGGACTTGCCGTTGATCTACAAAGCGATCTCCCAGCAGGTATTCATTTTTCAATGTGCCAATGACTCTTTCTGCATAGATATTATCATAACAATTACCAATCTCTCCCATACTTGCTCTTACTTTGTGATCCATCAACAAGCTCATATATGCTCGGCTGGTGTATTGGACCCCGTGATCACTATGGTGGATGAGAGAACCTTCTGTTGTTTCATGGAATTTCAATGCCATTTTCATACTCTGAATAGCTCCTTCGGCTTCCAGGGATGGGGTTACATGCCAGCCAACAATAAACCGTGAATATAAATCCATCAACAAAAACAAGAAGACAAATCGTTCCACTTCCACATCGATGTAGGTTATATCTGCTACCCACACCTGATTGGGTTGAGAGATTGTTTTCCCTGGAAGCAGATTGGGTGTGCGGAAAAACCCTGGCATTGTGGTAATTTTCTTCGATTTGCGCGGTGAAATAAGCAATTTTTTGCTTCTCAACAGATCAAATAACCCATCTCTACCCATTTTCAGGTCTTTTTGTATTAGTTTGGGCTCTATTTTTTTCAAAAGCTTTCGTGTTCCTAATCTGGGGTGAATGATCCGTATTTCTTTCACCATCGTTGAAATTTGTTCTTGTTCTGCTTCTTTTTGAATTTCTCGATGTAGTTTTTGATAGTGTGCTTGTTTGCTTATCTGGAATTGTGCGCAGATTTGATTGATATTCATCTTTATCCCTGTCAGCTCTTTGACTTTCTGGACAAGTCTGTTGATGAGTGAACTTCTTTTTTTTTGACCAGTTCTCCACCAAAAGTTTCCTGGTATTCTTCAACAATACATTCCAGTTTCAATTTCTCCAGGGTCGTTTTTCCAAGCGCTTGTTCCAGCTCCTTAATCCGTTTTTCCAGGGTTTTTACCTGGTCGATTTCATCAGCTTGTTGGATGCGGATATATCGATGACGCAATCCTTCGTTACTATACCGTTTGATCCAGTTTTGGACTGTCTGTCCTCCTGTGATGCCATATTTCCGCTTGAGTTCTGCGATGCTACTGCCTGCTTCGTACTCGTTTATGATTTGTCTGATGACGGCTTCACTGTACTTTTTCTTAGTTGCACTCATGTTTACCTCTTATGGTTATTTATAGTTATATCAGTAAACATATTTCAGGACGACACA
>NPIE01002173.1_pt1 | contig 15870 bp, 18 predicted proteins | sample 8637661 | NCBI WGS metagenome assembly NPIE01 (sample SAMN07420842, study PRJNA396082) | bioreactor metagenome | isolation source: sample BA12 brine-fed electro-methanogenic bioreactor BA | place: Japan: Kochi | collected 2016-12-09 | reverse complement strand
GGCACCGCGTCGTCCGCGGGTTCCGGAAACGGAGGGCCGCCCAGCCGCAGCATCCCGGGCCGGAACTCCCGCACCAGGTCGTCCCCGTCGAGCCGGACCGCCACGGTCCCGCCCTCGACGAACCCCAGGAACGCGCCGGGCACCCACTCGCCGAAAAACTGCGCCTCGACCCGCGCCGTCCCATCGGCGGGCACCTTGCGCCAGTCCGCGACCGCCGCCTGCTCCGGATCGGGCTCCGGGGCCAGGCCCAGGTGCCGCGCCAGGTCGACCAGGGCCATGACGCCCAGCGGACCGCTCGCGCCGCCCCGGTGGAACATGGACTGCCGGATTTCGTACTCCGCCGCGACCGCCTCCGGAATCGCCTCCACGCGGAGGATTCGCAGCAGGGTCTCGTGGTCGTGCTCGTGAATCACGTTACGCCTCCCCCTCCTCGCGTCACACCCGTTCGTTAGAAAAACGGGCCGCCGGTGTTCTGCCGGCGGCCCGTGACACCGCATCACCACTCCCGCTTGCCGCACAAAATCGGCAGCGCCCGGCCATGGAGAAAACCGGGCGCCGCCTGGCGCAACGGAATCCTCCTAGTCTCAAATCACCTGCCCGAACGCCCACCAGTCCAGGTTGAGCGAGTGGGCGCCCGTCGCACCGCCCTGGTGCGTCAGCGCCGAGAACGTCAACTCCTCCCCGTCCGGGAACGTGGACGCTGCGATGTTCGCCGCGGTCACGTAAGTCGACTGCTCCACGTTGTCCAGGTAGACCGTGATCCGCCTGGACGCCGGCGCGAACGGGTTGTAGACGAACCCAACCTTGTACCAGGTGTTCGCCACCATCGTCTGCAAGGTCGCGATGGGCGTCTGCGCGGTCGCGCCCTCCTTCTTGTACTGGAACTTCAGGATCGCGTTCGTCCCGGCGGTCCCGCCGTTCTTGTGCACCGAGCAGAACCCGATGTAGTCCTTGTCGGCCATGACGCCCGTGTCGTCCGTCATGCTGGCCGCGGCGGCAAGGCCCTCCTCGGTCAGGCCGACGAAGATCGCCCCCGCGTCGTCCGTTACGGTCGAGACCGAGAACCGGCACTCGAACGCGGTCACGTGATCGTCCCCTGCCGTGTCCGAGATCGCGCCGAGAACGCCCGTCGCGCCGCCGGCCGCCAGGGCCATGTCGTCGTTGTCCGTCCCGTCCGAGGTGATTGCGATCACGCCGCCCTTCTGGTTCGCGAGCTGCGTAATCGTGCCGCCCGTTTCCTCGTAGGACTTGTAGCCGCCCGAGTAGTCGCCCACCTTCGAGGTGACCGTGCCGTAAAACGACGTGAAGTCGTCGCCGGCCAGGATGAGCCGTTTGCTCCCGTCCGACTGCATCAGGGTGCCCGTCACCTTCGACCAGAGACGCGGCGACAGGCCGGTCGTGTTCTGGCCGATGTGCTGCACGAACAGATTGTGGGGAAGAAACCCAAACATCGCAGAATCCTTTCCGCAAGTGCCATCCGTGAAAACCGCCCGCTATCCAAACCCGTTGCGGGCCACGGGTTACGCCTTGCTGCCCACCCAGTTCAGCCGGAGGTTGTAGCAGACGTAGTTCATCCAGTTGTCGATGTGGACCTCGCGCACCGTGTGCTGGCGCGCCGACCGGAACGGGCCGGTCCGCCGCATGTTCGCGCCCTTCTTGACGAACGGGCGGAACGTCTTCCAGTTCACGCCGTAGAGCGGGTCGCTCGTGTCGTTCGCCTCCAGGTAGGGCACCATCGTCATGGGCACGCCCCCGATGGTCACCTGGTTCAGATACCGGGCCAGGTCCTTGCCCAGGTTGTCGTTCCGGCTCTCCGCCAGGCGCTCCGCCGGCTCGGTGACCCGGTAGGTCGTGTAGATTTGGTAGTCGCCCGACCCGAACCCCAGTTCGGGGTGCGGCACCGGCGCCCGGAACCGGGTGAAGACCAGGGCCTTCTTGACCTTGACCACCAGGTCGTCCGTGGTGACCGCCGAGTAGCCGAACGCCCAGTTCCGCCAACGCGGATAGATCGTGCTCGAAACGCTGGCCCGGCCCGCGGTGAACCCGCTCGGGTTCGTCCCGTTGAACGCGCCGCCGGGGGTCGTGCTCGCGTCCTTCTGGAGCCAGAAGGGAATGCCCATCGGCCGGCTGTCCGTCGGGTCGGTCGGCGCCGACCACAGGTTTTCCTCCTGAAGCTCCGCAAGGTCCGTAAGCGCGTCGTGCTCCCGCACGAGCAGCTCGCGGATGATCGTCTCCCGGTCCGTCTGGAACACGTCCTCGTCGATGTCGTAGGCCCAGGAGGTCGTTTGCTTGGACCACGGCACCGTGGCCGAGATCATCACGTCCTCGACCTTGGTGTCGTCCGTCGCGAACCAGCCCTTCTGGTTGGTCGCGTTGCCCGTGTTCTTCGTCTTGATCCGGTACGAGATGGTCGGGCCGCCCTGCTCCATGACCCGCTTCTCGTCGATCAATCGCGACGAGATGTAGTCCTGGAGCTCGAGCGAAAGGTCCGTCCACTTGTACCGTTTCAGGTTCGGAAGGGTGAGTTGAACGAAATCATCGACTTGATGGGGAAGCAGAGCAGCCATCCTTGGCCTCCTTGTTCATCCTTGAAATGTGGTGACTTCATGTCACCATTGGCGAGCTACTCGCCGTTTTCCTCTTGTACCGTTCTCCAGAACTTGACGATTTCGGGCCGGTTCGCAATCGCCTCCACGCTATGCGGGTCCACGTCGCTCGGCGGATGGGTCGCCTGGCCCGTCCCGCCGGCCACGCCACGCCGCCGCTTCGCCTGCGCCGCGATCCGATCCTTGGTCCGTCGCGTCTCGGCCTGCTTCAGTTCGGCGCCGAACACCGCCTGGGCCGCCCGCCGCACCAACTCGGGGCGGGCTGGCACGTCCAGGCCCGCCTGGTGCAACGTCTTCTCCAGGACCTCGGCCGCCTTGAACACCTGCTCGCGCCGCTGCTGGTGCTCGGCCGAGAGCGGGGCCAACCTGCCGTTGACCACCTTCTTGCCGAACACGCTCGGGTCCACGTCGTCCATGACGGTGTGGAACGCTTCCATGCGATGCTCGCCCAACTCGCGAGCGTACTGCTCCCGGACCCGGGTCAGTTCGGGCTCGACCTCCGACAGCTTGGCCTCCAGGGACTTGATCCGCTCCTGCGCGGCGATCGTCGCCTTGACCAACTCCAGGGTCTCGTCGCTGTACTCCGCGTCGATAAACGCCTGGAGATCCAGGGCCGGCGCGTCCGGCTCCGGCTCCTCGGGCGTCGGCTCCCGCTTGCCCACCAGCTTGACGAACAGCCGGTACTGGGCCTCGTTGCCGAAAAACCCAAGCTCCTCGCGGGTCAACCCGTGCCGGGCCGCCTCTTCGGCAAGCCCGTCGCGCCAGTCAGGTTCCGAGGCCCCGGCGGCATCCTTGCCGCCCCCGTCGCCACCAGTGGCGTCCGCATCCTGCCCGGGTTCCTCGTCGCCCTCACCACCCGCTTCGTCCGTGTCCTCGTCCGTTTCGTCGCCGGCCCCCTCGTCGTCGCCCTGCTCTTCCGCCGGTGCCTCGTCCACGGGATCGTCCGGTTCGTCGCCCCGCGCCAGGGCGATCTCCCGTTCCGACAGGGGGGCCAGTTCCGTCGCGTCGTGTGCCATCTTGTCACTCTCCTTGCCCTCTCCCGGGCTCTCTCGCGATATTATACCATGTTTTCCGTCCCGTTGCAAGGGGGGGCGTGACAAAATGTCATCCAAACCTTCCGGAACCTCCTCTTCCGCCTGGTCTTCCTCTTCCATCGCCACGAGGGAAAGCCCGGACAGGGCGTCCTCGACGGGCTCGTCGTCCTCGTCGTTCAGCATCCGGAACCCATCTTCCAGCCGGTCTCCGTAGCTACGTCGCATCGGTGCGCTCCTTCCGCGTCGCACGCATCACGAACTGCCTCGCCCGCTCCATGTCCTCCGTGGACAGGCGCAGCCCCCCGATCCCAGTCCGGTTCACGTACCCGCGGTGCTTCACGTACCGCGCGTGCTCCCGGCGCGAACCGCACTTGACCTTAAAGAACTGCGGCACTGCGGGGTCCCGGACGAACTCCACGTTGGTGAACCCATTAGCCCGCCTGTCCGCCTCGAACTCGGCAAGCTGGTGCTCGCCGAACCCCATCGCGTCGCTCACCAGGGGGCGGTCCAGCACGGGCTCGTGTTTCTCCCTCGCCAAGGGCGGCCGGTTTTCCAGGCGGACGCACCGTTTGGCCGCGGCCCCGTCCGGCAACGTGATCCAGCCGGCCACGTCCTGGCGCATCGCCTCCTCAAACGACACCTCGACCACCTCGCCGGTGTCCTCACGTCGAAACAGGTACATCCATCTCCCTCCTTGCTACGCCGCGGTATCCCCTTGCTGGCTCATCAACCACTGCTGCATCTGCGTCTGGGCCGAGTTTTGCTGCGCCGCGCCCGACGGGACATTGCGCCGCACGTACTCCCGGCTCGTCGCGTTCGGCATTCCCGGCTCCTCGCCCATCGCCGGCAGCGGAGCCCCGAACCGAAGAAGTTCCCGGAACCGATCCTCGTTCGACAACTCGGCGATCGTCTCGTTGAGCACCTGGAAGTCGAGCATCCCGCCCTGCTGGATAATCTGCGGCATCATGGGCAGGTACACCTGCGTCAGCACGTGCAGGATCGTCTTGAGCCGCTGGGTGGGAGACCGGTAGGGCATCGAGTACACGTCGATGTCCACGTCGTAGTCCAGGATGTCCCCCTCCCGATCGCCCGGCACCCAGGTCACGTCCACCGAATAGCCCGGCGCGCCGGGAATCTCGTAGGTCCCGGGAATCACCTTCGCCTGGTCGTTCCAGAGCAGGTGCCAGAGGTCGCGGATCATCGAGCGGGTGAAATCGGCCACCTCGTACTGCATGTGGGCGATCCTCTGATTCGCCGCCGCTTGAATCAACTGCTCCTGGCCCAACGTCTCCGCCTGCTGCCCGAGCCCGAGAATGGCCTGGAGGTTGCCCGCGGCCCGATCGAACAGGTCGACCAGGCTCCCGAAGAACACCTGGTTGCCCGGGTCCGCGCCCTGCTGCTTCATAAACCCGATGTCCGCCGTGTCGGCCACGCACACCCAATCCCCGTCGCTGGCCTTCTGGATGTTCTTGGCGGAATCCGCGCCGGCCGGCGTGTAGGTGTGGACGTCCTTCTGCCGCCGCGCCTGGCGCCCCTGCTTGCGCAGCACCGCGTTGGCCAGCCGGTGCAGGCCGAACAATTGGCTGGCCGGGCCGAACGGCATGATGTTCTCCGGAACCTGCGCAAAGCACAGAATCTTGTGGTTGCCGAACTCGTGCCCGGTCCACTCCATCTGCGCCACGGGGCCGAACTTCGTGGTGAACCGCTTCACCGGGTCCATCGCGAACGTGTAGATCATCCCGTCGTCGGGAATCCAAACGTCCATCAGGTCGATCATGGGAACCAGTTCGTTGTCGTCCGTCTCGTACCCCCTCGAAATCTCCTCCAGGCGATCCTGGCTCACCGCGGTCCGCGCCGTGGGCCGCAGGTCCCTGACCACGCTCTGGTCGAACAGGTCGGGATTCTTCAACTCCTCGAACGCGATCCGGTACGAATCCGCAGAGAACTTCCGCTTGTGCCACTCCGTCGCCGTCACGTCGTAGCAGAAATTGTCCAGCGGGACGTTCGAGGCGAACGGGATGCCCGGGTCCATCCATACCCCCTCCTCGACCATCACCGGAATCGAGCTGGCCATGTGCATCTTGACGATGCCGATCCCGAAAAACGCATCCAGGACGGCGCGCTTGAGCGTCTTTTCCAGGCAAATCTCGACGATCAGGTTGTTCAGCGCGATCTGCCCCTGGTTCGCAAACGGCTTCAATTCGACGCGCTTGGGCGTCACGATGACGCGCGGCCGATTGGCCACCAGAGCCATCAGGTAGCCCGTCGTCGCCTGCTCCAGGAGGTTCAGCAAGGTCTCACGCCGCACCTCCCCGCCCGCCTGGCAGTAGCCGGACGGGGCATATTCCTCGACGAGCCCACGGATCAGGTTCCGAAACGGCTCCAGGGTGCGATACGAACTGTCCATCGCCCGCGAAAGCCGGTCCCTCTGTTTTTCATCTCTCAGGTTCATCCCGAACCCCCATTCTGTGACTTCTTGTCATCTCTCGTAAAAACGGACTCTTGATTCGATACGGGCCCCCCGCCGGATTCACGAATATCACCGGGTTTTCGCGAATCCAGCAGCGGGTGCCGCTCTAGTTCCGCCTCGACGCGACGCTTGGCGATCTCGAAATAGCCCTCGTCGATCTCGATGCCGAGGAAACGGAATCCTTCGAGCACGGCGGCCTTGCCGGTCGAGCCGCTGCCCATGAACGGGTCGAGCACCACCCCGCCCGGCGGCGTCACGAGCCGGCACAGGTAACGCATCAGGGCGGTGGGCTTGACGGTGGGGTGATGATTGCGCGGCGAGCCGTCCCCATCGCTTTTCAGTCCAGTTCCAGCCGCAAAGGTTGTACGCCTGGCCTCCAACCCCTCGCACCCTTCATCCCGATCGGCCCGGCTCGCCTTGGCGCAGTAGAAGAAGCGGGCGGCGGAGCCGGAGTCGGACACGCCGTCATTTACAAGCGACTGCTCGCTCCGGTTGAACTTGCCGTACTTTGTGTTCGTCCCGCTTCCGTGTTGCGTCATGCCATACTTGCCATTCGTCACCGGAAACATCCCCACCACCTCGTCGCTGCCGTCGTGGATCAGATTCGCGGGCCAGCGGCCTTTCTGCGGCCCCTCGTATCCGCGGCGAAACCCGTCGCCAAGGATGTTGTTGCGGATGTCTTCCAGTCGCGTGCTGCTCGGCGCGCGAGCGCGCACTTCCCAATCGTGCGCATCCTTCGCGCCTTCTACGGGAACCCTGCACGCATCCACGTTGATCCCGCCCGTGCCGTGCCGCAGCACGTTCTCCGCGACGGTGCCGTCGAGCGGCTTTCGCGCCACGATGATGGGTTCGCAGTTAGGGCGTAAGCCCTCGCCGTCGCCCGTCGATATAGCACTCGCGGCAACAGAAAGCTCGCGGGTGCTGTCGATGCTGAGAGCGGCGGCGTTCAAAGCTCTTGCCGCAGGTAAGGCACTCCACCACGACCCAGGTTGACGTGTCGCGGCCTCGATGATGCTTTGCGGCATGAGGTCCGACGAGCAGCACTTCAAGGTTTTCCAGCCGATTGTCTGCCTTGTCCCCGTTTCGATGGTGAACATGCTCTCTGGTTCGTAGCTTCCGCCGAAGATGCTTCTCCATGACGACACGGTGTTCAAGCTCGAAGCTATCGCCGACACGAACTGCGACGTATCCATCGCTTCGCACAAAGCGTCCCGTATACTGGACCTTTCGTCGGCACTCCATTGAGCAGAACCGCACACCGCGTCGAACTCGCTTGGGCTTAACCCGAAACGCTTTTCCGCAACACTCACAGGTAACAGCGACCATAGTCGAGCCTCCAGTTTGGTTAGGTTCTCAACTATTATATCCCGTTCCCTATGCGGAGTCAACGGCTTGGTTGCCCAGATAATATCTTCATGGGCGGGCTTGAGCGCGGTGCCCCAGCCTTGCCACTGGCGGACGGCGTCGGTCGCGGGGGCGGTGATGTTGTTCCCTCCGCTCATAAAGTCGGTGTTAACTGCGTTGCCTCGTTTTTGAAACCCCACCACCTCGCGTATCGCTCCAGCCGCCTTGTCAATCGCCTTGCTCACGTCAAGGCTTTTTGGAAACCCGCTCCCGTACACCCACATGATCGTATCGCGGATCTCCCAGCCCGCATTCTCGATCGCGCAGGCCAGGCGGTGGAACGTGCGCGTCCCGCCGAACGCGAGCAGGTGCGCCCCGGGCTTCGCCACGCGCAAAGCCTGCTCCCAAAACGCAATGTCGGGAACCCCGTGGTCCCAGTTCGCGCCCATGAACGCGAGCCCATACGGCGGGTCCGTCACCACCGCGTCCACGCTCTCCGCCTCCAGCGCCGGCAGCACTTGCAGACAGTCCCCGCGAATCAGCCGGATCGCACCGTCAGGGCTCGTCCAATCCATCATCCCTCCTACGCTGCCAGCCGTAATCCCGGGTGCGCCAGGTCCCAGACTTCCCGGTCGTCCCAGTCGTCCTCCGCCACGCGCTGCCGGTCCTCGTGCCACTGGTCCCGCCAGGCCGCGCTGCCGTAGGGAATCTCGTGAATCTGCCGCTCCGGCGCCGGCAGCGGACGGTCCCGCCTCGCCTGGTCCGCCATGCAAAGCGCGATCACGCGGTCCCCGTGCGCCTCCCCGGCCGCCGAATCGTCCTGGGCGGACGCCACGTGCACGTTCACGATCTTCCCTTTGTCCCAGATGTACTCCCCGCACTCGCGCACCGCGTCCCGGCTCCGGACCGCCATGCCCTCGTGGACCACGGCCTGCCGGAACTGGGAGAACATGATCCCCTTGGTGCCGTCCTGCCCGTGCGTGGTCTGGAACCCCGGCGCCTTGGACCGTCGCCTGCCCCGCTTGGTCAGCGAGGTTCGCATGTAGACGTTCTCGTACCGCCTCGCGACAACCCGCTTGGTGAACGCGGCGCCCGTGGGCCCGTTCGCCTCCCAACAGAGGTAGGCGTCGTGGAACCAGCGCGCGATCGCGATGCAGTAGTCCGCGAAATCCCCGGGCTCGACCACGTTGGTCGCCCATTCCAAGACCTGCTCGCAACTGATCGCGTCGACCACCACCACGGCCGAGTTCGACGAATAGCTCCCTCCCGTCCCGGCGGCCGGGTCGACGCCGACCACGTAGGTCCGCTTCGGCGGCTCCCCGTCGTGCAGCCGGCACCAGAGCAGGACCGGCCCGTCCTCCGTTTCCTGGAAGTCCGGTTCGATCGTTTCCCTCGCGAAGTCCATGACCCCGCGAACGCGAGGCGCTCGGATCGACGCGTCCGCCTTCTCGAAGAACTCCGGCCCGAACACCCGGTAGGTCGACCCGCCGTAGTCGATGTCCAGTTCTTGCGCGATGGAAAACGGGTTCGAGTCGCCCCGGTAGCACTCCTGGTCGTACCAAGGGCTCCGCTCCATGCCCTCCAGCTTGTAGCCCCGGGCCCGCAGGTCGTAGAACATCTCCAGAACGTCCTGGTCCGGAGGGTCGTAACAGGCGGGCAGCGGGTTGCTCGCCGGGTCGACTGCGACGGGCGCCCCCTTCTCGAACCGGTACAGTCCGCGGTTCTTGGCCGGGTTCTGCGACCAGTGGACCCGCAAACGCACCGCGTTGCTCGGCGTGTGCATGAACTTGTAGTAGGCGTTGGTCGTTCCCTCGGGCGTGCTGACGATCAGCCGCGAGTTCGTCGTCGAGCGAACCGCGGTCATGAAGTCCTCGTCCTTGCCCGCGTCCCACTTCGCCAACTCGTCGATGAAAAACCACTTGTACCGTCCGCCAACGCTGGTGGTCGCTTTGGACGCGAACGCGTTGATCTGCGCCCCGTTCCGCCGGTTCACCAGGGAGTGGGCCGATAGGTTCCGCACCCAGTCCGCGTCCTTTTTGCCGGCCATCCAAGAGGGGAGCTTGGCCAGTTCCCAGTCGATCTTGGCGAACAGGCTGTCCATGTTGTTCGGGTCGTCCGCGCTCAGTTCATCCTTGGACGCCATGCCGATCTTCGCCATGTCGTCGTAGAGCCAGTCGTGCAGCGCCATGAGGACTGCAATCCAGGAAAGCCCCTCGCCGCGGGACTTCTCCACGCCGACGTCTCGAACGCCAAGCCGCTTGCGCAACTCCAAGATCACCGGCTCCTGATGCGGCCAGGGGATCATGGGCACCATCTTGGGCAGGATGAGGCCCGAAGCGTCGAAGATCACCCGGGGCTCGTAGACCCAGCAGAACGCGGACAGCCAGAACAGGACGTCGTGCCGGCACGCGACCTGGCAGGCCCGCGCAAACCCCCGGTCCTTCGCGGCGCGCCGCCGCACATCCAACCGGTATCGCAGGTTGGCCCCGCGGTCTCTCGGAACCTGGTCGTAGAACTCTCCTCGCATCACTGCCCCCCTCGTCCGCGGCACTCCGGCGTCTTGCGCGGCACACAACACGCGCCCTCGCTCTCCATCTTCTCCGCCACGCGGTCCAGGGCGGCCCGGATCAGATCGCCACAGCGCGCATCCATCGCCTTAAGCTGCGACTCGAACAACTGGCCGAGTTGGAAGATAACCCAGTCGCGCAAGGAAGAATCGAACGACTCGCCGCGACCCTGGCCGCCGTACAAGGCCATGAGGCTCGGGTCGAGAGTGACCGTCGCCACCAGTTCCAAGTTGTCACCTGGGGCACGGCGTGCGTCGAGGACAACATCCATGGCCCGCCTGAGAACCGCGCGCACCTTCTCCTCCAGGCCGGCTATCTCCGCCCGATGTGCCTCCTCTCTTGCGTCGAATTCCTTGGTGAGGCGTGCGAGCTGCTCTCGCAACTCCGTGTGCAAATCGACGAGAGTGCGTCTCTCGCGATCGTGATCCCTCCAAGCCAAGGCACACGCAACCAAGCCGGCAACGTACAACACCCACAGAATCAGCACCAGCATGTAGATCACGTTTCACCTCCCGGTTCGAGCACTCGAAATTCCGTCACGATCACTCGCGGGTTCCTGTCCCATCCGAAACCCCGCTTCTCGTTCAGGTAGTCCCACAACGCGCGAAAGGACTCGATGTCGCGGCAGCCTTCCGCCGTCGCGTCGCCCCTGCTGATGTCATGCAACGCCTCTTCCCAGACGCGCAGCACCTCCAGCGCGATCCGCGACGCCCACCGCGGCATGAAGATCGAAGGCCGCCACTTCATGCCTGGTACGTAATCATTACAACGATCGGCGCGGTAGAGGATGGTCGTGCCCTCGTCCGATGGCGAGGGAGAAAACTGCCACGCCTCGCGCACCCAGAGCTGGTCGCCGGCACGCCAGTTCGCGCGGATTCTGCGCGTCTGCGTCTTCTCGCCGCTCAGGATCGCGGGAACCAGCCCGGTGCTGAAAATGATGGGGTAGCATTTCACGCTTCACCTCCCGCCGCCTTCGCGGCTTTCTAAGTGCCCCTCACCGCTGGTGTACGCCTTACGGTTCATGCACTCGATCACGGCCAGCGCCACGGCCGTCATGTGGACGGCCTCCGTGTGCGCGTTGTTTGCGTCCGGCCCGCCGAAGCGGGCGTGCAGCTCCGCCTTGGCCCACTCGCCGATTTCTTCCAGCAGGATCAGCGCCCACGTCCCGGCGTCGTGGTTTTGCTCGCCCCACTTGCCTTCTTGGCGGATGCGCTCGCGGATCACGGCGATGACAGCATCCTCGGCGGCGCGGTGCGCGCGGTTTGACGTCTTTTCAGTGTCCATCGGCTCCTTTCTTCATTACGGAAACTCCCGCACTCTCAGGGCAGGCGGCCACTCGGCCGGGTCGGCGCCGGCGCGGTCGCGAAACCGCAGGTAATACTTCTCGCTTCGTACCGACATCCGCGCCACCCATTCGCCGCACACCCCGCTCCACCACGGGAGGCACGTCATATACGGCGCCGCTCCGAGCTGCTTGACGAAAACGGGAACGCGAGCGTGCCAGCACTGCTCGATCAAAAGCTCAATCCACCCGGTGCTGCACCGCCGCGCACCGGGCCCCGTCTCCCCTCCAACGATCACCCAGTCGAGCGCGTCGAGCCAGCCGGGCGCCATTTCGATCGGCTCCAGCAGCGGCTCGAAAGAGACGAAGTGCATGACCGCCGGGATTTCAAGTAGCATGGGAATCCGGAGATACGCCTGCTCTTGATTTTCGACACTGACGCCGAGCCATAGGTTGCCAAGATCCCCAAAATGCCACTCAGGCGCCGGTCGCTTCGTCAGCAGCAGCCAGTCGAGTGCCGGCGTCTGCTCGATCATCGTGAGCAGGCGCGCCCGCGGTTTGTCCAAGTCGTCCCGATCCTCCAGCACGTCCATCATCGAGCCGCAGAACACCCGCCGGCGAACCCCCGCCCGCTCCGCCGCGGCGTTCCAGCGATACGGCAGCTTCCAATACCCGTCCGGCGCAACGACCCGTTCTCCATCCGGCCCCCAGGTGCCGAAGAGTTCGGGACGCCGCTTCGCCATGCGCCTGGCATAGCAGTTCTCGCAGCCGGGCGACACCGGCGAGCAGCCCCGCCAGGGGTTGTACGTGTGGTCGCACCAGGCGATCTTGGTCTTGGCTCCCATGTCACAACTCCCCTTCCAGCACGGAATCGTGCATGAAATACTCGCCTATGCCAATCGTGACCGCCGCCGCGGTCTGCGTCCAGCCAACGTACCTCCCCGGCACATACACAACCATCACGCCCTCGCCCATGTCGATCGAGGCGTTCCACTTCTTCAGCAGCGCCCGGAACTCGTCCAGGAACTCGCGCCGCACCTCAGCCTCCGTCTTCATGTCAATTCCACTCCTGACGAATCGAGTACCTGTGCGGGAGCAGCACCGTCCCGCTCCCGGCCGGCCACAACCGCCACGCCACCGGCCACGTCAACTCCAGGCTCGCCCCGTCCGTCCCGATCTTGCACCGCACTTGGCACCTCCCGTAAGAGCCGTTCCACTTCATCGAGCCCCTCGTCCGCAACCTCCCCGTCCCGCTCCCCCGCCTCCGCCCTCTTCTTCTGCTCACCAAGCAACTGCTTGTAGAACTCCAACGGATGGTTCGCCCAGTGCTGGAGCGCGTACACCGCGGCCTGGGACGGCGCCGGACCGTGCGGAGCCGTCAGCACGTCTTCCGCCGTGATCTCCACGGGCTCGACGTTGCTCTTGGCCCTCGCCTTGCGACTCATCGCCGGGTGCGACCTGATCCAGGCGATTTCCGCCGCGTCCGGCGCGTCCACCGGCAGACTCCGGACCGCCTCCTCGAAGTTCTCGATCTTCCGCTCCTCCCGGATCGCCTCCCGCTCCGCCTTGATCTGCGACTGCATCCGCGAAAGCTGCGCCTGGTGCTCGTACTGCTCCTTCCTGGCCAACTCCTCCCGGCACGTCGTGAACCCCATCTCCCGCATCACCTTGGATGCCATCGTGCCCCACATCTTGTCCACGGGCAGGCCCTCCGCGATCCGCTCCTCCCGCACCCGCTTCATCCGGGCGTAGAAGTCCTTCTCCCGCCCCTCCCGTTTGATCCGCTCCATGAAAAGCCGCCGACCCTGGTTGTAGCCCACCCGCTCCGTCGTCATCCCATCACTCCCTCGTCAAAAGGTATGCACTCACGAACTCCGCCGCCAACTGCGGCACGATCGCGTTTCCGTAGCCCCTCAGTCGCCCGACTCGGTTTCGCCTGGCAGCGGCGAGTATTCTCCGAGCATCCGCTGCACTTTGGCCCATTCCTTCCAACCGGGCGAGCAGGTATCCCATGTCGCGGGGAATCCCATAAGCCAGCGGGAAAACGCCGGATTCAGGCACGGGGACGCGGCGGCTCCGGTTGTCCCGGCAGTGGACGACGGCGTAGTCGTCCCACGGACCTGCCTGGACAACGGCTGCCCCTGCCCCTCCCGCTTCCATGCCTCTGGGTCGATCTCCGCCTTGTGGTCGCGGGTGTTCGGCGTTCCCCAGCCCGACAGCATCGCGTCCTGCACCAGCGTCCCGCCCGTCTGATTCGGCCCGCCCTTGGTCCCGTCCGTTGCTTTCGACGTGTGCCACCCAGAACAACCGCTGCCGGAGGTGCGGCGCCCCGACGCTGTGTGCTCCCAATACCGTAAACCCGACGGTGTAACCCTCTCCTTCCAGGTCTCGACGTACTCGATCGACCCACCGAGCCCAGTAATGGAATCCGCGGCTACGAGCGAGGCGTTTAGCGAGCTTGTTCGCCCGGGCGTAATCGCCGGCCTGAACCGCGACAACGAAAGCAGCCTCAAGCTTAGAGCCGACAACTTCTGCGGATGCGACTTGCTCCCCGAAGACGACGGGCGGCCGGCACTCCGCAATGAGCCGGAGCCAAGCGGGCCACAAGTCCCGCTCGTCCCGATCCCCGAGCCGCTTCCCGGCCGAGCTGTACGGCTGGCAGGGGCAGCTCCCGGTCCAGATGGGCCGCTCGTCATCGGGCCAGCCGGCGAGCCGCAGCGCAAGGGGCCAGCCGCCGATGCCGGCAAAGAAGTGGCAGGCGGCAAACCCGGCAACGTCCTCTGCTCCGACATCCTCGATCCTCCTTCGATCCACGATCCCCGCCGGCAGCTCCCCCGCCGCAATCAGCAGTTCGAGCCAGTCGGCCGAATACCCGTCGGTGTCGTTGTAGAACGCCCTCACGCCCCGCAACCACCCGCGGCGCTACGCACCTTGTCCAGGGTGGCACTCAGTTGCGAGACCTGGTCGCGCAGCAGATCGTTCCGTTCCCTCAGCCGCATGTTCCGCGCAGCCAGCTTCGCATTCTGCTCGACCAGCCACCAGACCTCCGCCTCCGGAACCGGCGCCCTGGCCTCCGGCTCCGGAACCGGCTCCCAGAACAACGCAAGGAAGTCGTAGGGAACCAGGAACCCAACCGGGCTGGCTGTTTTGCTTGGGCAGCACCCGGGCACCCTTACATAACGCAGCCCGGGGGGTACGACTGCCTCACCCGTGCTTTGCACCTCACACGTCGCCATCGTCTTCTCTCCTTGTAAGGGGTATCATCTTGTCACCAAGCCGGGCCCTCGTCGCGACCACGACGCTTCGGAGTAGACTTGGCCAGTTGCCGGACGCCACGGATCAGTTCGTCCCGCTCCCGGACGTCCCGCTCCAGATCCGCCATCCGTCCGTTCAACTCCTGAATCACGGCGTCCTTTTCCTCGATGATCATGTAGGCCAGCTCGGCATCCACCACCGAGTTCTCCAGCGACCGCTTGCAATCCTCCAGGTCCCGCTTCAGTTCCGCCACATCCTCTTCCGCCACCTCCAGATCGGACTGCGCCTCTTGCAACCGTGCCAGTTGGCAACGCTGCATCTCCAGAAACCGTTTGCGGCTCACCAATCCGAGACGCCACAGAATCCCACCCATCACTCACCTCCCGTCCTGAAAGTACCCGCCTAGCCGCAACAACGCCAAACGATAGCACCCCTCGTGCGCAGGATGCATCTCCCGCTCGTGAACCTCCGCGCCACCACCCACACACGGAACCACAACCGGGCCATGCGACTGCACCGTCAACGCCACGAACTGAAACGCCGCCCGAACCTCCGGCGGCACCGGCAGCTCCGGCAGTTCCAGAACGCCGCCCACCGGCTTATGCTCCGGCCCGTAATCCTCCAACGCAGCCTCCGTCTCAGCCATCAAGCACCTCCCTGCCATCATACCCACACATCAGTTTACCACGACGACCGCTCGCTGACAAGATGTAATCCCAAGAACTCGCAATTTCGCGACTACGGCACCCACCGCTAACCATCCGGGCTAGCTTGCCCAGCTTAACGCTGTTTTGGGTGCATAGCGCGGTGGGGAGTAACTACGTAGGGGACCCGCGGCCGGGGGGAGGGGGTGGCTCAAAATCCGGCCCGATGGGGCCCCACGACACCCTCCCCGGGGCAACGCCAGACGCCCTTCGGAGGCCGCCAGGCCGGCGATCTGTACCAGTATTCTGTATCACACCGGACACAACCCGTTGCCGCGTAACAACTTACGCCAAACCCCCACCTGACTACTACTCAGATGTGTGGCCATTGCGGGGGGGGCGGCCACCTGGGCCGCGCGGCCACCGATCGGCAGGCGGTGCCGCCGGCGGAGTGAGCCTCAGAGCTACCGCCAGCACCCGGACCGGCCCCAGCCAGCCCGAAGGCCAGACGGCCTTCGGGCCCACATCGGCCGACGTCGGCCCACACCGGCCCCCCCTGGGCCCGCGCTTGCCTTGGCCTTCACCCTGGGAGCCTTTGGGGGCCGCGGAACGGCGCCGAGGCCCTGTTTGCTCGCTCTTTCTGGCATTTTTCGGCGATTCGGCCGACA
>NPIE01009547.1_pt1 | contig 15873 bp, 18 predicted proteins | sample 8637661 | NCBI WGS metagenome assembly NPIE01 (sample SAMN07420842, study PRJNA396082) | bioreactor metagenome | isolation source: sample BA12 brine-fed electro-methanogenic bioreactor BA | place: Japan: Kochi | collected 2016-12-09 | reverse complement strand
CTGTTGCGGTTTTTATTCTGAAGGGATCTCCCTTGGAGAATTGAATTCTGGTCAGCCCACTATCTGCCTCTGTTTTTTTGTCTTCTTTTTTAGCAAAACGATCCCCCGGTCAAACCGGTACCTTGCCCGTTGCTACGTACAGGATGAGAATAATGACCGGCTGGTGCACAAGGTAGATCAGCAGTGAATGTTTTCCGGCAAATTCCAGAAGAGAGCTCCCGCCGGGGAATGAGGATGGCAAAGAAAACCGGCGCATGCCGCCCGGGTACAGGAGAGCACTCGCCCCGATACCGATCAGCACCATGCCGAACCAGGGAAAGAGCGGGGTATAGTCTACGGACCAGAATGTTGCCGGGTGGATCCCGAGCGGAAGCAGCCAGGCGGGTCCGGCAATATTCCCGATCGCGAGTCCGAACAGGATGCAGACTCCCCCTAACAGCAGGTTGGATGCACCGAGCCGGTAAAAAAATGGTGCCAGGATGATCGAGATCCCGATAAGGTGCAGGATGCCGAACACGACAAAACCGTCACCGAGATACAACCAGGTTCCCAGCGTGACCAGAAGACCGAGTGCAAAGATCCCCGCACCCCTGATGAGGAATTTTCGGTACAACTGCCAACCGGATAAAGCGTTTTTAGTGCGAGCGTAGCTTAGGGAGAATGAGACCCCTACAATCAGGAGAAACAACGATGCCGTTGACAGCCCGAAATACCGCCAGAACCCACTGCCGGTACTGACCGGGAAAATACCAAAATAACCAAGATCAAAGACGAAGTGAAAAATCACCATCATCAGGATCGCGATGCCGCGGACAACATCGATTTCCCCGTACCGCGATCCCCGATCCTGTGTCCCGTCAGACATTCCTATTCAGGTTCGCCCCTTCGATCTCTCATGTATCTGATCAAAGCCCTGGCTTCATCGAGATAAAGATTCACCAGTTCACGGGTGAAATCAGCAAGCCCCGGCATGATCCTGAAAAGTGCCAAGGTTATCACGACAAGGACTCCCAGTGAAAGGATCTCGGCAAAGACGTTATGCGCCCAGAAGAAACTCGCGTAACCGGCCCCGAACTCGGTTGTGCCGGTCGGGTCGGGAATGAATGCAAACCACTGGTCCGACCAGGCAATGATCACCCCGGCAACCCGGAGGAGGTTGAGGATGTAGATAGTCGGTACCACAATGAGGAATGCATACACTCCCTGTCTGATCGTGAGATCCCGGGAACCTGCCGCAACCCCGAGCAGGATTGCCATTGCAGTAATCCCGGTGCAGGCAAGAATAATCTCCGTTGAAAACCCGTTCCGCATGATGATGTTCCATCCTTCAAGCTGTGCATCCCGGCCAAGGATATGGAGCAGCCAGACCACCTGCTGGACAACGATCGCGATAAGCGCATCCCGGAACAGGGGGATGAACGCAAAGGGGACGTAAATGAGTGTGCCGACAGCAGCCGCATTTGACAGTTGCATCACGATCGAGCTGTCAGCGAGAAGCTCCCGGATGGTGATTGCGAGAAACGGTACCGACAGGACTGCTATCGCCGGGTACAGGAAATTATCCAGCGTGAGATACCCGGGGACTTCGATCAGGAGATTGACTACGATGAGCGTCCAGCCGGCGATTGCAGCATACTTTTTCCCCCGCCCCGCTACGAGGAAAATGATGAACGCGAGAAATGCTCCCAGGATGAGAATTTCCGTCATGCCAGTACCCCGGTAAACTTTCCGACAACGGTTTCATCCGGGCCGGTCCAATTTACAAATACCACAGCATCCTGCTGCATCTCCTCCATGTTACACCGCTCCGCTCAGCATCAGTGCACCGAGTGCTACCATGACGATGCCCATGACCAGCCGCACCCAGCGTTTGCTCCCCGACCGGAACGTTTCCATCCGTTCCGGCGTCCCGCCCCAGTACATTGCAATCAGGATGAGGATCAGGGGGAGCACGAAGATCAGGTTGTAGAGCAGCAGGTACGGGATCCCTTCGGCAAGCGTCATCCGGTCTCCCAGGAGTCCGAGGATCGCAAGGTAAATCCCACCTGTGCAGGGAAGTTCGACCATGCTGACCAGCGCCCCGAGAACAATGGCAGACGGGACAGAGGCCCGCTTGATGTACCGGTCGATAGCACCCTTCTGCGAGGCCGGGATTGCGAGCGTGAAGATTTCACGTTTGAGGAGGACTTCGGCGATGTTGATGAGCCCGGTAATAAGTGCGACAACCGCAGCTAAGGTGAAGACAATTCCCGTCAGGCCAATCTGCTGGACAACGGTGAGCAGGCCGAGCCCCGCAATGAAATAGACAACAAAGACCGTAGCGATATACGTGCAGCCGACAAGTGCGATCCGGCGCCGTTCCCCGAGCGATGACAGATACGCGAGCAGAAGGATCAGGACCGCAAAGGCGCACGGGTTGATGCTGTCGATGACTGCGGCGATCACGATCGAGGGGACGGTCAAATCAACGGGTTTTACCGGCGACAGGTCGAACGGGAGCCCGCCGGATTTCGTATAGGTTGCCGGGCAGACACCGGGATTTGTGGTGTACCAGGCAATCCGCTCTTCAAGCTCCGTGCGGATGGCCGTTTCACCAACGAGCGCCCGGTCTCCGATGAACAGGGTGGGGACTCCTTTCTCGGTCACCCCGTACCGCTGCTGGAATTCCGCGAATATGGCCTGGTTCGTGGTATTGAAATACACTTCATACGTTTTCAGCTGCACCTGGGGGTATTTTGCGGCAAGCGCATCGATGACGGGTTTCACCCGTTCGCAGTGCGGGCATCCCTGCCCGTAGAACACGTAGATACAGATTGTGTGCTCCTCCCCGCAGGCCGGGTGCAGAGGGCAGGTTCCCTCCCCCCCTGATGCAGCCGAGACCGGCAATGCAAGAAGGAGCAGGATCACGAATACTATTGCTATTCCTGCCAGAATTTTGCGGTTTATTCTCATGTCTCAAAACCTCTGATTGGGACTATACGAACAATACCATTCTGAACATATTCCGTACCCCCGGAGCAAAACCCACAATGATCATGGCCAGCAGGATCAGGTGCCAGAGAACCGGGGGAGCATCCTTCCTGTACTGCTGGAGGACATACACGGCGGGAAACAGAACCACGAGTTTCAGAGGGAACATCGAAAATGCTGTTCCGGTCCATGCGATCAGGGCGCCACCAACAACATGCGATTCGGTGTAAACAATGGAGTGCAGGTCGATCCCATAACTCGTGGCGCTTGCATCCAGCAGCTGGCCGAAGATGAGCACGCAATAGAGCGGGTCGCTTGCATATTCCCATTTGAGCACGTACCGCATGAATGCCCAGACTGCGCAAGAGGTAACGATGGCCAGACTCATGATAATGAGAAAGACACTGATCGCGACCTGTGAATAGGTAAGCCCCCACCATACCAGGAATGCTGCTGACATCGTACAGGCGAGTGTCCCGATGCCTGCGTACCCCGTGTGGTAGGAAGTGATTATCCTGGCACGCTCAAAGGTCCGCGACAGCAGGAGTGCCGCGACCGTAAAGAAGAACAGGGTAAAATAAATCAATGGCGTAATCAGGAGAAAACGAAGGTCGGACGTAATGAAACCGGTATCCTCGACAACCCGCAGGAGCCCCCCGAGAACGATGAACGGGACGGTGGCAAGGACAAACTTCCCGTCCACCGGAATGCCGGCCCGGTTCAGCCAGAGATAGATAAGATACAACGCGATTATGAGAATCGCGGCATACGTCAGGGTGTCCACAACATTGTACGGCTGGCCGTACCGGATGGGATCGATGTAATACTTGAAGATGAATTCGCTAATCATAATGTCAGTCCTGATGTGCAGGGAGGAACCGGCTTTAAGGAGAAGAGCAGGTTCCGAAATGATTCACAATCGTTATTTTCCAAACGTTATAGTCCTTGGTATCCGGTTTGCATAGGCTCCCGGTTCTATTCTGCCGGTTTGGGTAAACGGCAAAATGGTGGTTGTGAGCGGTAACCATTACCGCTTTGCAACCCGCAGGCCGTTCCCCACCGCGAGGAGTTCAGACGCCTCGTGGAAGATTACTGCCACGGTCACACCGAGAACCCCGAGAAGGGCGCCCGGGATAAGGATAGCGAGCACCGCGACCGAGAAGACAATGTTCTGGTTGGAGACTGACAGGGCTTTCTTTCCGAATGCAATGGCCTCCGGCACCTTGGACAGGTCGTCGGCCATCAGCGCGACATCGGCCGCCTCGATTGCCGCATCGGTGCCGATCGTCCCCATTGCCACGCCGACCGTAGCTTTGGCAAGGGCCGGGGCATCGTTGATGCCGTCGCCGATCATGACGACCGCCCCGAACTTCTCCTTGAGTGATTCGATTGCAGCGGTCTTGTCCTCCGGTTTCAGGTCTGCCCGGATATCATCGATACCGAGATCCGCTGCCACTGCTTTTGCCGTAATCCCGTTGTCACCGGTCAGCATGATGGTTGCAACCCCCATGGCGTGGAGCTGATCGATCATGGCCTTTGCATTCGGCCGGACCTGGTCCCGCACGGCAATGAGGCCGAGGATCTTTTCCTGCGTTCCTACGAATATAACCGTCTTTCCTTCAGACCGGAGTTTGTCGGTTGTTCGCTGGGTTTCTGTATCCCGGGTTGCCGTGAAATACTCCGGCCTGCCGGCGAACCAGGGAGTTCCACTGATAATTGCCGTAGCAGCCTGCCCGGCAAGTGCACACTGGCCCACTGCTTCGTGCGGCTGGATGTTATCGGTTTCCGCACGTTTCACTATTGCCCGGGCGATCGGGTGATCGGAGCAGCGCTCGACCGTGTATGCAATCCGGAGGACTGCGGTTTCGTCACCATTCAGCGCGACGATATCCGTCACTGCCGGGGTCCCGGTCGTGAGCGTCCCGGTCTTGTCGAATGCGACCGCTTTTGTCTTCCCGAGGTTCTCCATGTGGATGCCCCCCTTGATGAGGATGCCGCGTTTCCCGGCCGATCCAATTCCTGCTGCAACCGCGACCGGTGTGGACATCACCAGTGCGCAGGGTGCAGCCGCAACAAGGAGCACAACGCCCCGGATCGCAAGCTCGTTGAACGGGATGCCGAAGAACGGCGGGACAACGATGATGAGGAGCGACACGAGGAGGACCGCAGGAGAATAACGCCTCCCGAACTTCTCGATGAAGGCCTGGGTCTTTCCTTTCTGCTCCTGCGCCTCCTCGACCATATGGATCATCTTCATCAGGGAATTGTCCTTAAACGTCGCGGTTGCCCGTACCTCCAGGGCGCCATCGACATTCAGGGTTGCTGCGAAGACCTTCATGCCCTCCTGTTTCTCTGCGGGTATGGATTCGCCGGTGACCGCTGCTTCGTTGATACTGGACCGGCCTTTCACAATGATCCCATCGGTGGGGATGCCCGCACCGGGTTTCACCAGAAACATATCCCCGACGTTCAGCTGTTCGGCAGGAATCACCTGTTCGGTCCCGTTCCGGATCAGGACCGCTTCCTTTGGTGCAAGGTCCAGCAGTTTCCGGATCGATGCCCGTGTGCGTGCGTAGGTGATATGTTCAACGCCTTCTGCTGCGGCGTACAGGATGACCAGGGTTGCGGCCTCGTCCCAGAGCCCGAGCACGATCGCTCCCAGCGTGGCGGCGATCATCAGCATCTCGATATCGATCGCGTGCTCGTGGATCAGTTCTTCGAATCCTTCCTTCGCCCAGTAATACGCGCCAATCAGGATGGCGACAAGGAAGAACAGGTTCTCGTACAGGCCAGGGATAATTCCCAGGTGACCAAGTATCAATCCGATTCCCGCAATTACTCCGGCAATCAGTGCGTTGCGGAGCGGGGGGAAACCGTACCATTCCCCGTCATAACCTCCATCATCGTCACCATCGCATTTTTTCGAACATGAACAACCCATGATATTTCCTCCCGTTACCGGTAATTTCCTGATAGATAGTATCCGTTTAATAGTTGATAAGCAGAAAAGTAACGCAGCAGGTAGGTAGTAACTATGAAGAAACCTCCCGTCGTGAACGATGATATTTGTTTTTGCCCGCTGTCCGGCATTCTCGATGTTATAGCGAAGAAGTGGGCGCTGCTGATCGTTGCTATTCTTGGCAACGAAGGAGAAAAAGGGTTCAATGAACTCAAAAAAGATCTTGGCTGTATCAGCCCGAAGCCGCTTTCTGATACGCTGAAGAATCTTGAACGAATCGGGCTTGTGAGCAAAAAGGTCATGGAGACCTCGCCACCGACCGTAAAATATTCGCTTACTTCCGATGGCAGGGAATTGCGGGAACACCTGATCCCGATGCTGGTCTGGGTCTCGGAACGCGGGGGCCAGGATATGCCGGGGTGCCCGATACGGGCGCGGAAAACTTCTGGTAAGACAAAAGTCAGGAAAACCAAAGAAAAATAGGGAAAATTACTTTTTCAGATCTTCGCTCATCTTCTGGAACTGCTCACTCGTGATTTCGCCTTTTGCATATCGTTCCTTCAGGATATCCATCGCAGTCTTTCCTTCTATGATTTTATTCCCGCCTGTCTCCCGGAGAATCACATAGAGTAGCAGGGCGAGAATCCCGACCATCGGGATGATGATCAATATCCACCAGAGGAGCCCGTTCATCCCGCGTTTGTTTGCATCCTGATAAATGAAATAGCCGATAACGAGGAAGACGATGAACCAGATGAGCATCATCCCCCACATGCCGAAGAACGGGAAACCCCAGCCGCCATAGCCTCCACAGCATCCGGCACCGTCTCCCCACCATGAATCCATCATGTATGCCATGAGTGAGGAATGTTCTATTTGTCAAGATAAATGTTGGGTATCAGGCAAAATGTGATCATTACTTTGTACCTGATCCAAAATAAGCCCAAATCGGGCTCCGTTTCCCCTCCCCACATCCGGAAAACCCCGTAAATCCGAGATTTTCCAACTCCTTAAAAAATACGCCTGAAATGGGCTCTGTTTGCAAAAATACGGCAGAATTGCATGTCGTTAAACGACCACCGGAGCCATTCTTTTCGACCCTTTTTTGGCACCTGCTTTTCTCCATACGGACCCCGAAAAGGCTGCCGGAATGCGAATATGAAGGTCGTTTTTTCCGGGGATGTCTGAAAAACAGGGTTTTAGTCTGGAATGCAGGGAGCCGGTCGCGGAGCAGGGGCGAGCACGACGAAGCTGTGCGAAGCGTGCGAAAGCGGGCGGCGTTCCTCACTGCTTGTTCTTTCCTTTTTTTTAAAGAAGAGGAGACCGTGCAAAAAAGAAGAAGATTACAGTCCTGCTCGCTCAACGATAACATCAGCAACAGCCTTCGCACTCTTGAATGGGAAGTCTGTTGTCTTGAGCAGTTTTCCGGCATCTCCGGCAGTCATCTTGAGGTCGCCAACCTGACAGGTTGTAGCGGCACCGTTCGGAAACGCTGCAATAAGATCCGCGGGTGTCTTGACGGGGAACTTCGCTCCTGCGAGTGCTCCGGAAATCTGTGCATGAATTTGTTCCTTAACTGATTTTGTCATGGTACTTTCACCGGATATGCATCGTTATGTTATGGATATATACTTGAGCGTCATTAAAATATACAAAACAAATTAGTATAGAAAAATGACCCGCAAGGTAATGAAGACACACCTCAACACCATAATGAAAGGAAATTAATCTATGGGAGCAACACTGGGTTCTCTGACAGAAATACGGGAACTGAAAACCGAGATTGCAGGACTTCGTAATGAGCTGAAACGGTTCATCGAGCATGCAAACCTGCAACACGTGGATGGGATCCTTTCGGACCTGAAGAAAAATTACGCAGACTTATTCACGAATCACCAGGTTAATACTGCAAAAGTTGATCTCTCCTCCCATATGGTCAACGACTGCAAAATGCGAAGCAAATGCTTTGAACTGTTCATGGATTTTTTACAAAATACCGCCCGACATATCAAAGACGGGCAGGTATCTGATGAAATTATCCAATCCTACCGGGAACAGATGAAAGTGCTGCGGAAGAAAGGGCCATATGATAAGTGCGATACGTGTTTTTCTGAAGTGCACCGCCTTTTTGAAAAGCAAGTTGACCTGATGCAATCACTGGGTATTTACACGAAATCAGGAGAGAACACGGAAATTATTGCAGAAATTTCCGACGATACCTTGGTAAAGGATTTGCTGGAGCCTGTTGCGAATATTCAGCGTTTTCAAATCCTCAAAGCACTTACCGTCCAGACTCGGACATTTTCTGATATTTCACAGTTGACCGGGCTGCGTGGTGGAAATCTCCTGTTCCATATCAAAAAACTGACAGATTCCGGAATGATTCTTCAGCGTCACGAAAGGGGAGACTACATTATCACAGACAAGGGATTCAAAACAATGTCAGCAATATCACAGTTACATAAACTCCTGAATTCCGAATAAACCTCCAGTTCTTCATTTTTTCTGCGGGTAAATCACCATTATCCTTTTGCTGACATGAAGATCGGTCGAGACTGTTCGTCTCCGCTGCACTACCGCTCGCTTCGCTCCCCTCCGTTCCGCTCCGCTCACAGACTCTCCCTTGCTTTCCCGGAGTTGCCCGGTTGAGATGCAGTACGCCCCTGGCTTGTCGCGCTGCTCTTTGCGCCAACGGCTGCCCCGGCCCGCTCCTCACATACCGCTGCGCGGAATGTTCGTCGCTGTGTACTGAGCAAGTGTCTAACGCTCAGTGACTCACCGCTTTGGCGGTTCGTTGTCTTCGCGCCCCTGTTGCGGTGCTCGCTCGGGCCGCTGTGCCCCGTGACCAAATTGATTCGTACGGGAGTGCACAAAGAACCTTAGAATTCTCCAGGGTGCCATGAGTGATTTGCGGCGGGATTTGCCGATATCTGTTCTTTTTTTGTGAAGAAAGGAGAAAAACCATACAAGAAAAAATCCGTGATGACACGTGCGGATTACCTCATTTGGAGCATGACTGCCATTCGTGTCTGGATGAGGAATTGTAGTCCATATTTTCCTGAAATGGTGGTTGGCAGATGAAAGTACGTGAAAGTGGTATGCCTGACGAGGAGATATGGGAGACCTTCTTTTCACCTACGGATATTTTTTGGGCATTGGGAATCGACAGTTCAATCCGGGATCTTGCCGAGTTCGGTTGCGGGTATGGTACATTTACCCTCCCGGCAGCAGAAACAATATCCGGGACCCTGTATGCAGTTGAGATAGACCCCCACCTTATCAGCATTGTAAAGGACAAAATCAGGATTCACGGTGTTCGCAATATACTATGCATACATCGTGATTTTATCTCGGAAGGGACCGGTCTTGACGATGATTCGGTGGATTATGTGATGTTGTTCAATATCCTTCATGATGAAAGGCCGGACCGGATACTCAGGGAAGCTTATAGGATTGTGAAACCGGGAGGAAAAATCGGGATCATACACTGGAATTACGATCAGAGTACCCCGAGAGGTCCCCCTATGGAGATCCGCCCGAGATCCGGACAGTGCCGCGAATGGGCGGAAGAGGCCGGTTTCCGGTATGTAACAAATTATGATCTCAAACCATATCATTATGGGCTGGTGTTTTTAAGGCCCTCCTTTCGGTGAACCCATGAAGCTGCTGATGTTCGATACAAATGAATTCTGGTACAAGACGTTTAGTAAGACTGTTGAACGGGTCGTGACCTGCGATAAGGAAGAGACTGCGAAGGATTCACTGGTCATTTTCATTAACGTCGAGAAGGAGGATGAAATCCAAAAAGATAAGGTCGTCAGGAAGGCTGTCGACAACATTTTCTGGCTTGTCAAGAAGACCGACAGGAAAAAAGTCGTCCTGCATTCTTTCGGGCACCTGTCAGAGAGCAAGTCTGACATCGGGTTCGCGGAAGAGGCCATTGAGGCAATCAGAGACAAGCTGGTCCAGAAAGGACTCGCAACTTCGGTAACACCTTTTGGATACTTTCTCGAATTCAAAATTCATGTGAAAGGTGAATCGCTGGCAAAAGTCTGGAAATCGATCTGATCCGGAATACACAGTTCCCGTAAAGAAGATAGATAAACCGTCTGCAAAAAAATTACATTTTTCTCTCTTCTTCAAACTTATAGCGTTTCAACAGCGCCGCATTCCCCACCACGGTGAGGGATGACAGAGCCATCGCCGCTGCTGCAATGATCGGGTTCAGGAGCCCGACTGCGGCAACCGGGATTGCGAGCGTGTTGTAGGCAAGCGCCCAGAAAAGATTCTGTTTGATCTTGCGCATGGTCGCTTTCGAGAGTTTGATACCCTTGACAACATCGCGGAGATCGTCCCGGATCAGCACAATTCCGCCGGTCTCTTTGGCTACATCAGAGCCACTGCCGAGAGCAATCCCGATATCGGACTGGGCAAGTGCAGGGGCGTCATTGATGCCGTCTCCTACCATCGCGACGACCTTCTTCTCTGCCTGAAGTTTTTTGATCACGTCCGCTTTCTCGCCGGGCAGGACATTGGCGATCACCTTTTCGATCCCGACCTGTGCAGCAATGGCGTGGGCGGTTCGCTCGTTGTCGCCGGTCAGCATAATCGTCTCTACGCCAATGGCCCTGAGTTCCTTCACGGCCTCGACGGCATTCTCTTTCAGCGTATCGGCGACCGCGATGATCCCGCTAACGGTACCGTCCACCGCGACAAGCATCGCGGTCTTGCCCTGTACCTCGAAGCCCTGGATCTGTTGCTCATACCCCCCGATGGAGATACTGTTTGCTTCCATCAGTCGCCGGTTGCCGACAAGAACGGTCTTTCCCCCGACGGTCACTTTGATCCCGTGACCCGGTACCGCTTCAAAGGATTCGGCACTGGTAACCACGAGCCCCCGCTCCTTTGCCCCACGGACGATCGCTTCACCGAGCGGGTGTTCGGAGCCTTGCTCAGCGATGGCAGCAAGCCTCAGTACTTCGTTCTGGTCTTTCGCGATAATATCCGTGACCGATGGTTCGCCTTTCGTCAGCGTCCCGGTCTTATCGAATACCACGGTGGTGAGTTTCTCCGCCCGTTCAAGATATTCTCCGCCCCGGATCAGGATGCCGGCCTCTGCCCCCTTTCCCACACCGACCATGAGTGCCGTGGGCGTGGCTATCCCGAGCGCACACGGGCAGGAGATGATCAGGACAGCAACGAACGCAAGTAGTCCTGCCGTAAAGTTCCCAAGAATCACAGCCCAGGTAAAGAAGGTGAGGATCGCAACTGCGATAACGACCGGGACAAAATACTCTGCGACCTGGTCCGCGAGCCGTTGGATCGGGGCGCTGGATGCCTGGGCTTCCTCCACCATGTGGACGATCTGCATCAGGGTCGTATCGTGCCCGACCTTGGTGGTCCTGAACTTCAGCATCCCCATCTTGTTCATCGTTGCCCCGATGACCGGGTCGCCGGGGTTCTTTTCGATGGGGATACTTTCCCCGGTGATCATCTTCTCGTCAACCGCAGATTGCCCTTCGATCACGACACCGTCGGTCGGTATCTTCTCTCCCGGCCGAACCACCACGATCTCATCTACCATGAGCATCTCGGCAGGGATCTCCACCTCAACCCCTTTCCGGATCACGCGTGCCGTGCTGGGCCGGAGATCCATGAGTGCCCGGACTGCCGCAGACGTGCTCTGCCGCATGTAATCTTCCATGAACTTGCCCAGCAGGACGAAGGCGATGATGACTGCCGCAACTTCAAAGTAAACATCGGTGGTTTTAACCGGCAGCACATCCGGAAGAAACAGGACAAACACGCTGAAGAGATATGCGGTGGTCGTGCCTATTGCGATCAGGACATCCATGTTCGCCCGGTGAGCCTTGAGAGCAGAATATGCCCCTTTGTAAAAACCCCAGCCGCCAATGATCTGGACCGGGGTGGTGAGCAGGAAAAGCCAGTATCCCCACGTGAAGTACGGGAGTGCCGGGATCGGTGCCCAGGTAACAAGGGTAGCCCCGGCTGCGAGTGAAAGTGTTGCCACAACGCGGAGCAGGGCAAGGATCGCGACTGCTGACACTGCAACGGCAACCCGGGTCTTCATACTTTTGAGCTCTTTTTCGGGGTCTTCAAACGCAAGCGCACAACTCTCCATACAGAAATAATATGTCCTGCCGCCAATCACCCGTTTTATCGAGGTCTCTTCATCGACATCCATGCCACATACCGGATCTTTCGCCATGATTCACATCCTGCTGGTTTTCCTCATCATTTATCCTGCGGAATCGATCCCTGTTGGGATGCAATGATGAGCCATTCAACGTCCATATACATAATCTGTTGGATGCTGACTGGCTCCCGGTCATCCCATGACTTAGTGAGGGTGTATCTCCCGACCGGTCTGGTTCTGCCACAAGGCCAAGGATTATGTAGTAACAATTGTGAATTAGTACATATTATGATCCGAAAGGGTGCATGGGCTATGGTTTTCCTGATGCTGGCAGTCGCTGCATCTCCCGTTACTGCATTTGGTATACCGTCAGGTACAACCATGATGCCCATGAACGGAGGATCCGGGCAGTCTGCCGGCTGCAACTGCCAGATGCCGATGCAGGCAACAGCAGCTATGACCCGGGGAGAGAATCTCCCGCGTGCGACCGGGGGATCGGGATCCTCACCCTGCAGCGGATCGGCCAATCCGGTCAATTCCGGCATATCAACTACTGCAAGCAGGGTCTCTGGTATCCGGAGGATTTATCCAAAGAATGTGCTCGATCACCCGGTGCGGGCAGCAGTCTATACAGCAATCGTTGCCCGGCCCGGTATTGATCTGGCGGGTATCGCAGCGGAACTGAGCATAAACCGCGAGACCCTCCGGTACCATCTCGACCAGCTGGAATCCGCAACAAAAGTTGTTGTCATGCGAGATCACGGGATAGTCCGGTATTATGAGAATCATGGGCGCTATACCCTCATCGAACGTAAGGTGCTCCAGCATCTCTGGAACCCGACGGCAGAACGGATCTTATCGTTCATCTCCAGTCGGCCCGGTATCACCCAGAATGAAGTTGCCGTGCACCTTGCGGTCACAGCACCTACCGTCCGGTGGTACATGCAGCGGTTCAGGGAAGACGGTCTCATCACAGAACAGCATGAAGGGCGATATACCCGGTATACCCTGAATCCTGAAGTATCCCTGTTTATCAGGAATTTGGAAACGAGCACATCCGGTGCCATTGCCGCAGTCTGAAGACCACCATTTGGTATGAACAACATCTCACTTTTTTTAAAAGATAACGGAACCGGATATTTCCTTTTCCGGGAGCTCGCCCCTATGAAAAAAATACCACCGGTCTCCGGTTAAAAAAAAGGCTGGGGAATGTTGAACGGACAGGTGCCCCGGAGCCGGTCTTGGTCTGGTTATTTATCCAGCCATTCGTTCCGTTCAAATTCCGCTCTGGTTATCACTTCCCCAATCGAAAAACGGGTTTCTATACCCGCTGACGATGCATTGGATGGGGACGGTAAATAGGGTTGAATATTTTTTGGTGTTGGTATTGCAATCATTAGGAGATCCTCCCGGGCTTACTCTTTGCCCTGACTGGTGAGTAATCATTATCAGTTGTTCCGGCAGCGTCTGGATACGCATATGACTACACATCGGAAAACCTCCTGGTGATGTAGGATATCATTTTCATTTTTTAGTCCTTTGCGATTAACACATCCATACCCGGGATCTCGTCGAGATTTTTTACCCCTCCTCCGGAGACTATCACCGGTCAAGCGGGTTGAATCATGTTGTGATGTAATATGTAACCTGATATTGGTAATGTGGGGGGATAAAGACTCGAAAACAGGCAAAAATTGCTCTTTGAAAAGAGAAAAGGGTACCGGGATAACCCGGTTATTTTTCTTCCCGAACCATAACAATCGCTTTTTTCGGGCATTCGTTTGCACAGATCCCGCAGCCTTTGCAGAATACAAGATCGATGGTCAGCCCCGTGTCGATCACCGCATCCGGACAGTACAGGGAGCAGAGTCCGCAGGCATTGCATTTGTCCTTATCGACAACAGGCCGGAAGACCCGCCATGCACCGGTCTGGCCGGCAGATCCTTCAACCGGTCTGTTTATGGGATACCTGTCTTGTTTTGTATTCCCGCTCATGCACTCATCTCCTCATATGCGATCTCCGCAACCCTGACATTGCGTTCATCAGCAAACATTTCCCGTATCGCCAATTTTGCAGAATCGGGAGAAACGATCCCAATCTTTGAGAGTGCGCCAAGAACCGGGGTGTTGAGGATCGGGCTTCCCGCGACCACGAGTTTTTCCCGAAGTGCGATGCCGGTAAGGTCGACATGATACGTGGTAAACCCGACAAACTCCTGAAGGCGGGGGCTGTTGATGAGCACCCGTCCGCCTTTTTTCAGTCCGTGAAAGACATCGACTGTCTCCATCACGCTTGCATCGAGGACCACGACAAGGTCCGGGGTACGGATCTGGCTGTAGACCTTGATCGGCCTATCATCCAGCCGGACAAAGGAGACGATCGGTGCGCCTCTGCGCTCGGCTCCGTAGAACGGGCAGGCCGTAGCAAACTTTCCATCCTGGAGCGCAGCCATCGCGAGAAGCCGTGCGGCAGTCACCCCTCCCTGGCCGCCACGGGAATGAATGCGAATCTCAAACACGGTCATTCACCCCGAACCAGAACTCTTCCCCGATTCGCCGGTTCCGGACAAAGCCTGCGATATCATCATAGGTGACTTCCTGGCCACCAAGACCGGCGATAACGCTGTAGACCTTCACGAAGTTCTTTGACCGGACGGAATGGGCGATCACACCCCCAAAACCAAACGAGTAGTTGCGGTCGATGACAACGACCTCTTTACCGGAAAGGTCCAGTTCCGGGAACGGGCGGAACCAGCGAATGCGCATCGAGCCTGCCTTTATGCCCTCTTTGCGCAGGATATCGATAGCAACTTCCGCTTCCTTCCCTAACGTGCCCAGCGAGACCACAATCACGTCCGCATCGTCGCACCAGTACTCCTCAGTAAAGCCGTAATCGCGGCCAAAACGTTGTGCGAAATCCGTTTGCGTCTCTTTGATCACGTTGACCGATGCACGCATCGAGCGTTCGATCTCCCATCGGAACCGGAAATAATCGGCCGGCCCGGTCAGTGCCCCTTAGCCGACAGGATTTTTGGGATCGATTATGTCAGGCAGGTGAATTGGCGGGATGAAATCCCCGGGCTCAATCGTGTCGAGCGGCTGCATGATGTGGGAGAGGGTAAAACCATCGAGGTTCACCATCACCGGTAGCAGCACTTCACTGTTCTCGGCAATACGGAATGCCATGAACAGGGTATCGTAGGCTTCCTGCACGGTCGAGACAAAGACCTGGAGCCAGCCGGTATCGCGCTCCTGCATTGCATCGGTATGTTCGGCCCAGATATTCCAGCCGGGTGCAAGCGACCGGTTCACGTTTGCCATCACGATCGGCAGGCGGGCGCCTGCGGCCCAGTTGGTCATCTCGTGCATATACGAAAGGCCCTGTGAGCTCGTTGCCGTAAATGTCCGGCCGCCGGCAATGCTTGCACCAATGCACGCGGCCATGGCGGAATGTTCGCTCTCCACGGGAATGTACTGGCTGGCGAGCTGGCCGCTTGACACGTAATCCGCGATGGTCTCGACGATCTCGGTCTGGGGAGTGATCGGGTAGGCTGCGACCACATCGGGTTTTGCCTGACGGACTGCCTCGGCAATCGCCTTGTTACCCGTTGCGATCTTTTTCATGGGACCGCCTCTTCTACCGCGAGCCGCCGGTGGTTTTCTACGATTCGTTGTTTGAGGAACTCCACGGTTTTTGGATCAATCCCCTTGAACCGCCCTTGTAACGAGAGGTAATCTTCCAGAGGGTCCGGTTTATTTATCGCTGCTTTTGACGGGCCACTGATCG
>NPIE01018549.1_pt1 | contig 15879 bp, 12 predicted proteins | sample 8637661 | NCBI WGS metagenome assembly NPIE01 (sample SAMN07420842, study PRJNA396082) | bioreactor metagenome | isolation source: sample BA12 brine-fed electro-methanogenic bioreactor BA | place: Japan: Kochi | collected 2016-12-09 | reverse complement strand
TATGAGAATGTTTGAAATTCACCTCGATGACACCAATGCATCTACTATCATCATTTGATCCGATGATGCCTGCGGTAAATTCCCGTCCAGGCAAATACACTTCCACAAGCACTTCCTGATTGAATGTTTTCAGGAGATGCCTAAGCTGTAGCTTTAGCTGTGAGGTATTTTCTATGTATGAGCCGGGGGATATTCCTTTTCCTGTGCCTTCGGCAACCGGCTTGGCAAACAAAGGAAAGGGCAGTTTAATCGCATCTGCTTCACTCATGGAGCGAATTACTTTGAAATCAGCGGTTGGAATGTCATGATCCCTGATTACATGTTTACATATACCTTTATGCAAGCTTAGTGAAAGACAAAGCACATCGGAAAAAACATAGGGAATATTAAATAATTCCAGGATTGCAGGAACCTGTGCTTCCCTTCCTGAGCCAGACACACCTTCGCAAATATTGAATACTAAATCCCAATTCTTACCCTTTCCAAGCATTTTAAGCAGGGAAAAAGCATTACCGATCCTTTCGGTGTCAAAACCTATTTCATGCAAAACAAATTCAATACTCTCAATGGTTTCGATGCTGTCAAACTCGGCAACTTCTACCAGAGAAAAACCCATTTTCAGGTAATCTTCCTTTAAATCGTAGGTAAGTCCAATTTTCATGTATAATGAATTACAATGTAAAACTTGAATTTACGCTGATAGTTTCTCTTCAGCGCAGCTTTCATACTGTATCAGGATAGGTATGCAAATCTCCCCGATAATTCCTGAGGCATAGTTCGCCATTAGACCAGCGTTCAACATAATCAGGCAGCAGGGGAATTTTCCCACCCCCCCCTGGTGCATCGACTACAAACTGTGGGACAGCATAACCACTTACATGACCCCGTAGGCCCCTTATGATGTCTAGTCCTTTTGATACAGGTGTTTTGAAATGAGCTGAACCAGGCACAGGATCACACTGGTAAAGGTAATATGGCCTGACACGGAGCTTCAATAGGCCTGTCATTAAACGCCTCATAATTTCCACATCATCATTGACCCCACGCAACAGAACAGTTTGGCTTCCCAGTGGAACTCCAGCATCAGCAAGCCTGCTGCAGGCTTCCTGAACTTCAGTCGTCAATTCATCGGGATGAGTAAAATGTATACTCATATAAAGGGGATGATACTTTTTCAATATCGCAACAATATTTTTGCTTATCCTTTGTGGCAAAACCACAGGGATTTTTGTACCTATCCTGATCATTTCGACATGGGGTATTTCCCTCAGATTCTTTAGTAAATATTGGATATGTGAGTCAGGCATGCTAAGCGGATCACCACCCGAGATCAGAACATCTCTGATATTTTTGTCACTCCTGATATAATTTAGTCCAGCCTCCCAGGCCTTGATCCCAACATGGCATTTATTTTTTGCAACCATATGTGAACGGGTACAATACCTGCAATATGCAGCACAAAATCCTGTTACAAGGAACAAAACACGATCGGGATAGCGGTGAACTATATGGGACACTGGACTTGAACGCTCTTCAGATAAAGGATCTGAAGCCTCCCCTTCGGACAGAATGAACTCATCAAAAACAGGCACCACGGTCTTTCTGATCGCCTGATTGACATTACCCTGGCTAATCAAAGATGCATAATAGGGTGTAATGCGCAGGGGGAGGGGATCTACATCATCTGAGTCGACCATACTGCCCATCTCATCATCACTTAAAAACAAAATTCTTTTTAGTTGATCAATGGAAGTAAAACTATTCCTGAGCTGCCACTGCCAGTTGTTCCAGTCTTTTTCTGAAACTCCAGGAAAAAATGACTGCAGAAAAGCATTTGAATTAATACTGAGAGGGAATTCCAACTTTCTGGGAGGAATTTGTTTCCTATTAATGTTTGCCGCCAGCTGTTCTGCCGTGGTCATTAGTTTTTGCCCCTGGAAACTCGGAGGCTCATCTTCCTCTTCCCTTTCAGAGGAGAAGGAGGAAAACTCATCATCACTTTGCATTTTCATTGTGCATATAAGGCGTATATTGGAATCAAAAACAAACTATATTAAACCTTGTTTATCAAGTCTTTACAAAACAACACAAGATGTTTAAATAAAATGCAATAATATATCCAAACAAACTCAAAAGTCAACAGAAATGTCAATTATTTTGTATATAAATTTAAATTAATCCTATGGGTCTACGGAGCAGTAGACTTTTATTTACCTTTTTAGTTAATTAATATCACCGGTGAAACAATATTACCGGTGCTCCGCACCTGGGAACAAGCTTTGCGACATTCTTTGCTACAAATTTTACCGCGGCTATGCCGCTGGGTCTTTGCAAAAATCAAAACGTGTCATAATCAAATCAAAAAAATCTTTAATACTTTTACCCTCCCGAAAATCATACTAGCAGGATGAAAAAATTGATCGACACCAGTAATTGGAAACGAAAAGAACATTTCAATTTTTTTAAGGGATTTGAGGATCCATTCTGGAGTCTCAGCAGCCAGGTTGACTGTACGAAAGCCTATCGATATTGCAAAGATCAAAAGCTATCGTTTTTCCTATTTTATCTTCACAAATCCCTGCTGGCGGTGAATGCTGTTGAGGAATTCCGTCAGCGCATAGAAGAAGACATGGTATATGAATATGAGCTTGTACATGCATCACCCACCATCAGCCGGGCAGATGGCACTTTCGGTTTTGCTTATTTCAATTTTCACCTGGATTTCGAACAATTTGCACGCGAAGCCAGCATAGAAATCGAAAAAGTTAAAAATACGAAGAGTCTGTTACCAGCCACCAATAATGAAAATCTTATTCATTATTCCACGGTTCCATGGGTATCATTCAGTGGGATAGAACATCCCAAAAACAATGTCCGTTACGACAGCATACCAAAGATCGTTTTTGGAAAGATGCTGGAAAGGGACAAAAAACTGTTCCTTCCGGTTTTCGTTAGGGTCAATCATGCTCTGGTTGACGCCCTGCATATTGGAGAATTCTTTAACAAATTTCAATCATTGCTGGACCTTAATCATTAATATATATTTTTGCATAAAAACCTGGATATGAAAAATGCTGTACTGATTATAGTTTTTATTGCAATCTCATTGTCTCATTTCACTGGCCTTTTTGCCCAGGAGAACAAAGAAATTGAATTTCCGGATATCCCGGGGTACAAAAGCCTGGTATGTGATTTCCACGTGCATACCGTTTTTTCGGACGGGAGTGTATGGCCAGACATTCGCATCATGGAAGCCAGTAAGGAAGGCCTGGATGCTATTTCTATCACAGATCACCTTGAATATCAACCTCACGCAGCCGACATCCCACATCCTGACCGGAACAGGCCATACCAGCTTGCTTTAAAATATAGAGGTGACCGGGAACTTCTTGTTGTTAATGGATCGGAGATCACACGCCGAATGCCCCCCGGGCATGCCAATGCAATTTTCCTGGAAGATGCCAACAAATTACTGGATCTGGATTCACTGCAGGTTTACGAGGAAGCAGCCCGACAGGAGGCTTTTATATTCTGGAACCATCCCCACTGGACCGCCCAAAAAAGTGATGGCATTGCGGAGCTCACGCCCTTTCATCGGGAACTCATTGAGAAAGGCTTACTTCATGGGATTGAGGTTGTAAATGAAACCACTTATTCGGATGAAGCCCTGCAGATCGCCCTCGACCAGGGACTCACCATCATGGGAAATTCAGATATTCATGGGCTTACGGGCCAGTACTTCAAAGTCTCTGAAGGAGGTCACAGGCCTGTGACCCTGGTATTTTCTACAGACAAAACTGTGGAAGACATGAAAGAAGCTTTGTTCTCCGGGAGAACTGTGGTCTGGTTCAACAACAACCTGATAGGAAAACCCGAATACCTGGTCCCACTGATTGAAGCCTCTTTGAAAGCGGATACAGCAACCTACAAACGGGAAGGCGAAGTTGCCAGGGTTCGTATCAGCAATTGTTCTGATGCAGCATACATCCTCAGGAATACCGGCGATTATCAATTTCACGCCAATACGGAAGTCATCAACATAGCACCTCATGGTGAAATAATACTACAGGTCAAAACCCATAAACAGCTGGATGCATTTGAGCTTGAGTTCGAGGTATTGAACGCAGTAATTGCCCCGGGTAAACATCCCATCATCAGTATATACATAAACACAGAAAAATAAAATGAACTTACTTGGAAATATTATCTGGCTTGTCTTTGGTGGGTTTCTGGTTGCCCTGGAATATTTGGTCAGCAGTATACTCTTAATGATCACCATCATCGGGATCCCCTTTGGTATGCAAACCCTGAAAATGGCCAGCCTGGCATTCTGGCCTTTCGGCAGGAATGCTTTTGTGACCGAGCGAAGCAGTGGCTGCCTGCATACCCTGTTCAATATCATCTGGATCCTGGTAGGAGGATTCTGGATCGCACTGACACACCTGATCTTTGCCTTCTTGCTGGGCATCACCATTATCGGCATTCCTTTTGCCCGCCAGCATGTTAAACTGGCAAATATCGCAATGACACCATTTGGAAGAGATATCAGGTCGGTCTGATCCCTGAAAGCTGTGAGCTGTCTTTTTCGTGCAGTTTACAAAATGGCCTGGTTTTAAAAAAAATAGCCCTGTACGGTGCTTCTATAATACGATGAGCTTGGTAACCATATTCAGATTGGTCCCGTTGAGTAACAAAAAGTAAACTCCACGTGATAAGCCATTGATTTTCAAATAGCTGTTCTCTTTACCCCGATTATACCTGTGTTCAAGAAAAACGGCATTGCCTGGATCAGACCAAAGCATGACCGAGCCATCACCCCCTGGATCATTAAACTCAATATTGATCTCCTGGTCTTGCCTGGCGGGATTAGGGTAGACTCTCAAGGCATCAGGCACACAACTATGCAGTGCCGCACCCGGGCAGGGATCAATGCCCAGGTAGAGCGTATCCGATACAATTTCCTGGCAGGGTGCCCAGGAATAGGCATTCAGGCTCAGGAACGCACCTCCATTCTGGCGGTCTTCTTCGCCAGGATAATATGTTGTATGCGGGTCATTCTCAGGATCAAACCAGCCGTCGCCGGTTGTGGCCCACCAGCAAACAGAATCATTTCCAAGCTGGGCATAAAGATTGACAAAAAGATCGCTGTTGCAAATGATGGTATCACTTCCTGCATAAACCAATGCCGGCATGTGCAATGACAAAAAGGATGGCAGGCTGGTATCAGCATCAAAACCATTGGAAAGCACAACGGAATAATAACCGCTGTCTGCAAGGCTCAAATCCAGTATTATCAGCGCAGAATCATGCGCTCCCTCGAGGATGTTGTCATCCTTCAGCCATTGAAAATCATATATGAGATGATAAACAGCAGGCACCCAAAAATGAACCCACTCCCCTGCACACTTCAGCGGATTCAATGGGAGAATTCCAAAATTCTGCGGAAGACTGGGAAACTCATAGCATCCCACATCATATTCCTCACCCTGTGGCCGGGGTACATTTTCAAAGTCAAAATCGATACTGTTTACCGAATCCACTGCAATGCCGGCATTGATCAGCGGAGAGCCGGGTTTGCTTTTATAATTTCCGGTATCGGCAAAAACAAAATATGTATTCTTTATCAGTTCAAATGATGTTGAATCGAGATGATTGTTATATGAAAGGGTGTCGGCTGTGCCTGAAGGAGCAATTACATCGATAAAGGCCCTGGGAATGTTCCAGTCTTTTACCCCGGGGTCGAGCACAAAATTATTGTAGAGCCTGTTGCCCTCACTTAGCAAGGACCATATCCGTATCCCGATGTCGCGGGGGCTAATGATGTGGTTATTGATAAAATTGAATGACTTTCCGGGGATGGTAGTCCTGTCGTCGCAAAAGATCCCGTAAGGATGGTGATGATCTGGTGGACCTGGTGTTAGGCCGGAATTTCTTCCCGGACGAAGAATAAGGTTGTTGTACACAAAAACATCGCCCAGACCAAAAACAAAAAATCCTGATCCTTTCCCGTCTGCAATGACATTATTGAAATAATCCCCACTGCTGCCTCCACCCACCACGATGCCGGTCATTCCGTAATACAATCCGTATGCATCATCGGCCAGGCCATAATAACTGATCATATTGTTATAAACCTTACAATCTTCTACGGCACAATCTATTTGCACGGCGTCATACGCAGTGCTGTCGATGATGTTATCATAAACCCGCAATCCCACAACATCATGAGGGAACAAAGTATCGGGTTCTCCATTGCAGGTGGTGGGCCAGCCGTTGTAATAAGAGTGTCCGATATAGAAACCCTCCCCGCCAGTATGGTGGACGTAATTATCATGAAATACTGTGTTATACTGTGTAAAGAACCCCCTGTTGGTGGTCAGGTCGCACCGGGGATTTGTTTTGCTCATGATCCCGGCAAATCCGGTATTACAAACCTCAACATGATCCACCTCAAAATTAGTACTTAGATTATCCAGGCTCAGTCCGCTGCTACCAGGCCCGGTCCCTCCCACTTTAATACCATACTTATAAGACGGATGGCCAGCACCACTCAGGTAAAAATATTTGCAATTGTTCAGGACAAAACCGTAAAAGGTGTCGTTTTTAATCAGGATCTGTCCCCCGTAATTGATCAGTGTGATGTAATCGAGGGAGTCGCCCTGGAAGTTTTTCAATTGCAGGAAAGGCCGGTGGCCGCATTCCAGACAAATTGTATCTCCGGGCTGCAGATTCAGCCCGGAAGCATCCACATAAACCTGAGTGCTGTCGATTATATAATCGCAATTAATCTCCTGAGATAGCAAGGCAGTGCTCAAAAGAAAAAACATAGAACAAAAAACCCTTTTCATTTAATGGTGATTTATACAAAGATATGATCAAAAGTTTACAGAATACCGGGATCAGGATAACTTTTCAGAAGCTGTGTTTTTCCGCCCGGGTTGCTCCCCGCTCCATCATGCAATTTTCGTAACTTTGCACACTAAATGGGTATAAAATGTTAGAAAAATTAAAGGAAATAAAGAACAGGTACCTGGAGATCCAGAAAGAAATGAGCGATCCGGATGTGATGTCGGACATGAAGAGGTATGTCAAGCTAAACAAAGATTACAAAGACCTGCAGCCGATAGTAAAGGCACATGATGATTATAAGAACATCATAGGAAATATTGAGAACGCCAAAAACATCCTAAAAACAGAGAAGGATGAAGATTTCAGGGAAATGGCCAAAGAAGAGTTGATCAAACTCAGCGAGAAAAAAGAAAAGCTGGAAGAGGATATCCGTCTCATGCTGATTCCAAAAGATCCCACCGATGACAAAAATGCAGTGGTTGAGATTCGGGCAGGTACGGGTGGTGATGAGGCCAGCATTTTTGCAGGCGACCTTTACAGGATGCTGATCAAATTTATCGAAACCAAAGGCTGGAAAATTGAGCCCGTCTCATCTACAGAAGGCACCATGGGTGGTTTTAAAGAAATCGTTTTCAACGTGATCGGTGACGGGGCCTACGGGGTTCTGAAATATGAATCCGGCGTGCACCGGGTGCAAAGGGTTCCCAAAACAGAAACCCAGGGACGCGTTCACACTTCGGCAGCATCGGTGGCAATATTACCCGAGGCCGACGAATTCGACGTGGAGGTCAAAAATGAGGACATCCGCAAGGATACGTATTGCTCATCAGGACCGGGCGGACAGTCGGTGAACACCACCTACTCTGCCATCAGACTAACACATATTCCTACCGGTATAGTTGTCACATGCCAGGATCAGAAATCACAGATCAAGAATTATGACAAGGCCATGACGGTGCTCAGGACCCGCCTTTATGAACAGGAATACAAAAAGTACCTCGATGAAATTTCTTCTAAACGGAAGACCATGGTTTCATCGGGCGACCGTTCGGCCAAAATCCGCACTTACAACTGGCCCCAGGGAAGGGTTACCGACCACCGCATCAACCTCACGCTGTACAACCTGCAAAGCATCATCGACGGCGACATACAGGAGCTGATCGATCAGTTGCAACTGGCCGAGAATGCCGAAAAACTGAAAGAAGAAATCAAAACCAATAATTAAGCCTCTTTATTGACATGAACAGAAAGGAACTGATTCAAAATATCCGGAAAAAAAAATCATTTCTCTGCATCGGACTGGATTCCGATATCAACAAGATCCCGCCACACCTGATGGAAACCGGCGATCCGATCTTTGAATTTAACAAGCAGATCATCGATGCCACCCATGACCTGGCAATCGCTTACAAGCCGAACCTGGCTTTTTATGAAAGTGGGGGTATCTCTGGTTGGAAGAGTTTCGAGAAAACAATAAACTACCTGAAGAACTTTGATGACGTCTTCATTATTGCAGATGCCAAGCGGGGCGATATCGGCAATACCTCAAAACAATATGCCAGTGCATTTTTCGAGCATTTAAAAGTTGATGCTCTCACCATTGCACCATACATGGGCAAGGATTCCGTAAGCCCTTTCCTGGGATTCGATGGAAAATGGGTGATCCTGCTGGCCCTGACCAGCAATGAAGGTGCCTTTGACTTTCAACTCATTGAAAATGCGAAGAGCGGGAAGAAGTTGTATGAGGAAGTAATCGAAACTTCACAGGCATGGGCAGGTCCTGATGAAATGATGTATGTAGTGGGTGCCACCAAAGCTGAGATGCTTGCTGATATCCGCAAACTCGCCCCAGATCATTTCCTGCTGGTTCCCGGTGTGGGCGCCCAGGGCGGCAGCCTGCAGGAAGTTGCAAAATACGGCATGAACAAGGATTGCGGCCTGATCGTGAACTCATCGCGCGGGATTATCTTTGCTTCCAGGGAGACTGATTTTGCTGAGAAAGCCAGGGAGAAAGCCTCGGACTTGCAAAAGCAGATGGCTGATTTGCTTGGGTAGTTTGCAAGTGGTAGAAGTTAAAAGATAAAAGGTAAAAGGTAAAAAGCAGGAGGCAGTAAGCAGTAAGCAATATACAGTAGAAAGAATAAAAGGATGGATAGTTTATACACTTAATCATCAAATATCATGGGTTTTGTTACCATCAAAGAATCACGCATGGAGTCAGACCTGCTGGTTCTGAAAAGCCTGCTGGAGTCAGAAGGCATCAAATGCTTTCTGAAGAATCAATACACCACCGGGATCATGACACATATGGCAACATTTGTAGTAGAGTTACAGGTTCATGAATCGGATCTTGAAAAAGCCCGCGAGTTGATGAATGAAATATCAGATTAGCAAAGCTATGTCAGCAATTGGCTGATGACACTTAGCCAGTTTAATAGACCTGAATGGATAGTTATATAATAAAAGGTATTAACCCCAGGGTAGAACCCTTGACCCATTATTCCGATGAAGATCATCTGGGAAACTTGCCTGACGGCCTCTAGGTTGGGTGTTCGATAACTTGCCTGACGGTCAGGTTAAACCATAGCTTCTTATCCCCACGCTGCTGCTGAAGTTTTAGCGTAAGCTTCCGAAGCGAACGCGAAGGCGGATAAAAACATATCATCCTGGCCATCAAAGTAGACGCAAAGGTAGATTAAACCAAGCCCCTCTTTTTCCCTTTTCCTTTTGCCTTTTTCCTTATTGCTTAAAACTCTTCTTAAACCCCCTCCACTACATGCGTCCATCCATGAGTATCTTCTTCCTCCCCTTCCTGGATCGCACGCAATGTAATATACATCTTGGTAGAGATCGGGCCGGCTACACCGGTTCTGCAGTACTCGTAAGTTTTCTTCGTATGCCGATCCACAATCGTACCAATGGGTGAGATGATGGCAGCTGTTCCACAGGCTCCCACTTCCTCGAATGAATCCAGTTCATCAACCGGTATGGCCCTTGCTTCCACTTCCATACCCATATCCCTGGCCAGCTGCTGCAGGCTCATGTTGGTGATCGAGGGCAGGATAGAATCTGATTTGGGTGTGATGTACCTGTTATCTTTGATGCCGAAAAAGTTGGCCGGACCGGCTTCATCAATATATTTCTTTTCCTTGGGATCCAGAAAAAGTGCAGTGGCAAATCCCTCGCTCTTCGACCGCAGGCCGGCCTTCAAGCTGGCCGCATAATTGCCACCCACCTTGAACTGGCCTGTACCCTGGGGTGCTGCCCGGTCGTAGTCTTTCACGATCTGAACCTTTACCGGGTTGAACCCTTCCTTGAAATAAGGACCCACCGGACCAACAAACACCACAAACATATACTCTTCCGCAGGTTTAACACCTACCTGGGGACCAGACCCAAAAAGCAATGGCCGTATATAAAGCGAAGCACCCGTGCCATATGGCGGGATAAACCTGGCATTCATCTGTACAGCTTTTGTAATGGCATTGAAAAAAACATCTTTCGATACTTCAGCCATCACAATAGAATCTGCCGAACGAGCCATGCGTTTATAATTCTCTTCCCACCTGAAAAGCCTCACTTTGCCATCTTTTCCACGAAAAGCCTTCATGCCTTCAAAGGCTTCCTGGCCATAATGCAGAGCAGTTGCCGCCATGTGTATATTGATATACTCCGAGGAAGACACTTCAAGTTCTCCCCATTTACCGTTTCTGTAGAAACAACGGACGTTGTAATCGGTCTTGTAATAACCGAACGGTAGTTTTCCCCATTCAATATTTTCCATCTCTGTAATATTTAGTTTCTTTGAATATTTCGTGCCGCGCTAAGGTAGAAATTTTTTTTGAAATCCTGTGTTGAATTCGTTCTAAATTGCCTGATATCATTAAGCTGAAGAGGATAATTTAAAGAAGATGAAGTGGTTGGAACTCAGCGCCTGGAATGTTCAGGCATATCTGCAATCTATAATATGTAATCTGTAATATGTAATCTGTAATCTGTTATCTGTTATCTAAAACCTGATCCTTCAAGCCTCATCCAAACAAATAAACAAGCACCACAACATACAACAAGGCAGGGATCATATTTAAAATGTGGAGTTTTTTAATATCCAGAATATTGATTCCCAATCCAATCAGCAGGATGCCACCTACGGCAGTTATTTCAATTACAATGACTTCTTCAAAGTAATCACCGATGGAAGCGGCAAAAAGTGTAATGCCTCCCTGGTAAATAAAAAGAGGAATCACTGAAAAAGCAACCCCGGCACCCATGGTTGAAGCCAGGGCTATGGAAGAGATGCCATCCATCATGGATTTGATCAACAATAAATTGGGCTTATTCCCCATTCCTTCTTCAATGGCACCAATGATGGTAACGGAACCCATGCAATACAATAAAAAAGCCGTGATCAGGCCTTCGGAAAATTTGGGATTACCAACCAGATTAAACTTCTTCTTCAGATAATCCGAAAAACGCTCCATGCTTTTTTCCAACCCGAGCAACTCTCCGGTAATGGCACCCAGCACCAGGCTAAGTATCAACAGGAAGACGTGGGTGGTTTCCAGGGCCATGTATACTCCCAGGAACAAGGTAAAAAGGCCAATCGCCTGAAATACGATTATAATCAGGCGTTCAGGCAACCTTTTGTTAAAAAACAGGCCTATCAGGGTACCAAGAATGATTGCGATTACATTTACGATTGTTCCAAACATGTGGTAAAAATAAAAAATTGACCTGACTTGTATCATTATACAGTTTTAATCGTCATATAAGGGAGGAAAGTGTTTGCGAATTGTTTTTTAGTGAGGTTGCTTATTAGCCCGGAAGCGCGGATGGTAAAATATCTTACTTGAACAGATGTATTTGGAAATAACTTTGTAATACATTTTTAACCAAAACAGAATACTATGAAAAACATTTTCCTTTTTACAATGATTTTGCTGGTGAGCACAGCCTTCGCGCAGCAAGACAGGAATGGCTTTAAAGCCATGAGCAAACATGCTCCGGATGAATTTCAAACTACGGATGCAGGAGGAGCAATCAGCAGTCCAGTAAGCCGGGTTACCCCTCCAGAATCTCCTAGAAATGTCAATACCGTTAATCCCATCGCTATTGGTGAAGCCGGTAATGCATTTGGGTTTGCATTTATGCGGACCACCTATCTCTGGGCCGATAACAACATCAACAGTGTATCATTTATACACAGGATGTTGAATCCCCCGGGCACTGGTTACCTGGCAATGGATTTGTCCACTGATGGCGGGAATACCTGGAGCAACAACATCCAGGTATACGATCCCACACTTCCCGACGGAGCCAATGCAAGGTATCCGCAGGCAGCTCTATATAATCCACCAGGCAACACCAACCCTGACAATGCTTATTTCCATTATTTCGCCCCCACACTTGACGGTTCAAATACTGGTGCCGGCACAGACTGGGGCGGTTATGGATACGGAGTAAAACAATTGATGGAAGGATCCAGTCCGACCCAACACGATCAGACGACCGAACCTCCAAGATATCAGTACCTACCCTCGGGTTTTACCATAACACAAACAGGTGAAGCCTGGTTGCTTGACCAGAGCAATATGGGCGGCACAGAATACGAATACCAGGATGAACTGATCATTGGGCATGGAATCTGGAATGAAGACGATAATGATTTTGATTATACTTTTGATTTCATTGATTTTGAGATCAATTCAGATGACGGCATCAATGATCTGAAGATCGCATTTGCCCCTGACGGACAAACAGGTTGGATCTGCGCACTTACCAATTTGCCAGAGGTTCTTGATTACTCCAGTTACCACCCGATCTTCTTGAAAACCGAAGATGGCGGTGAAAGCTGGAGTGATCCCATAGAAGTGCCCCTGGGCGGCCCCGACGGACTGGAAGCTGTCCAGAACTTCATTTCGGATGAAATGCTGGAAGCTTTCTTCGATCCCGATCCTGTACCCCCAAGAGATGAGATAGAATATTATATGGGCTATTATTGCGACCTCTCAGTAGATGCCTGGGGCAACCCGCATATTTCCGGAATGGTTTGCTTATCTGATAATGAACTGGGAGAGATTTATCCCAATGAAGGCATCATGGGCATGATCCATATCTGGAGCGATGACCAGGGAGAAACCTGGGAATCATATAATCTGGGAGACCTCAAACGCTTCCGTGCAGATTTTGCTAACGGTGGTTCAACGATTTCCCAGTTCAATCGTCCTCAGGTAGCAACAACCATGGATGGAGGAATCATATTCTTCAGCTGGCTGGATACCGATGTGGAAGGCGTTGAAGATAACAGCCAGCCCGATATCTGGTTCAGGGAATACCTGCCCACCATGCAGATGCATGGCGAAGAGGCAGTAAATGTAACTGAATTCTCAGCAGCCATGTGGACATCCAACTTCGGATGTATGTCACATTATGTTTTTTCGCAGGAAACGGAAACCGATTACACCTGCACCATCCCTTTTGCTTATGAAGAAATGGATGGCGGAGACCCGCTGGCACCTGTACAATTCTATTACATCCCCGATTTTGTAAGATCTTATACCATAACAGAAATCACACCTGAGCACATAAATCCAGTAAGTTCGGTTGATCAGAACTATCCGAACCCGTTTAATGGATCCACAAGCATAAAGGTTAACCTGCTGAAAAGTAGCGACCTCAAAATGAAAGTCTTTAACATGGCCGGTCAGCTGGTAAAACAGCTTGATCTGGGCACCCTGTCTAAAGGCTTGCATGAGGTTACCCTGAATGCTGATGACCTGAAAGCCGGGATATATTTTTATACCCTGGATACAGGCAAGGATAGAATTACCAAAAAGATGATCGTACAATAACAATACTGGGTTTTCTTAACAGTGAAAAGGGGAGCGGGGGCTCCCCTTTTTTATTTCCGTCATTTTGTCATAATATCAGCCACTGGCACAGGCTTTGATCTTATCCGCGGGAATTCAATTCAAGAACTTAAATTTTAAAGAATATGGAACAAGGGAAGATCAATGTTCAGACAGAAAACATTTTTCCAATCATCAAAAAATTCCTCTACTCCGATCATGAGATCTTTCTCAGGGAGCTGATATCCAATGCCGTGGATGCCACACAAAAGCTAAAGACACTGGCATCTGCAGGAAAGTTCAAAGATGAACTGGGCGACCTGACCATACGGGTAGAAGTAGACAAAAAGAAGAAGATCATCCGGGTGACCGACCGGGGCATCGGGATGACTGCAGATGAGATCAAAAAATATATCAACGAGGTTGCCTTTTCCAGTGCAGAAGAGTTCGTTAAGAAATTCAAAACAAAAACGGAGGCTGAACAAAATGCCATCATCGGACATTTCGGTCTGGGTTTCTATTCAAGCTTCATGGTTGCCAACAAAGTTGAGATCAATACCAAAACATACAAGAAAGGCGGATCTACAAAGGCAGTTCACTGGGAGTGTGATGGAAGCCCGAATTACACACTCGAAGAGAGTGATAAAAAAGAACGGGGCACAAGCATAACTCTACATATTGACAGTGAATCCAAAGAATTCCTCGAAGAGCACCGCATCCTGGAACTGCTAAACAAATACAGCAAGTTCCTTCCGGTATCCATTGAATTCGGAACGGAGAAAGTGACCGAGGAGATTGAAGGAGAAAAAGATAAAGACGGCAATCCCAAGACCCGCGAAGTAGAAAAACCAAGGATCATTAACAATACGGATCCCCTCTGGAAAAAGCCCCCGGCCGATTGCAGCGATGAAGATTACAAAAGTTTTTACCGGGAGCTCTATCCCTACACCTTCGAAGAACCCCTCTTCCATATCCATTTGAATGTGGACTATCCCTTCAACCTCACGGGGATCCTCTATTTTCCCAGGATAAAGAAGAACATCGAGGTTCAGAAAAACAAAATCCAGTTATACAGCAACCAGGTGTTCGTAACCGATTCTGTTGAAGGAATCGTACCCGAATTCCTGACATTACTGCATGGAGTGATCGATTCTCCCGATATCCCACTCAATGTCAGCAGATCATACCTGCAAAGCGACGCCGCAGTGAAAAAAATCTCCAATTATATCATGAAGAAGGTGGCTGACAAACTGGAGGAACATTTCAAGAAAGATCGCGAAAAATTTGAAAAGAAGTGGGATGATATCCGGGTTTTCATCGAATACGGAATGATCACCGAAGAAAAGTTCTATGAGAGGGCAGAAAAATTCACCCTGCTCAAGAATATCGATAGCAAATATTTCACACTGGATGAGTATAAGAAACATGTGAAAGAAAGCCAGAAAGACAAAGACAAAAAGGTCATTTACCTTTATACCAGCGACCGGGAAGCACAATACAGTTTCATCGAATCGGCCAAAGAAAGAGGATATGATGTGCTGCTGATGGATGGCGTACTCGACAATCACTTCATCAACCACCTGGAACAGAAACTAAGCGATGTGCAGTTTAAGCGGGTGGATGCCGATACGGTCGACAAGCTGATCGAGCAGAAAGTTGAAGCACCTTCCAAGCTCAACGAAAAACAAAAAGAAAACCTGAAGCCAGTCATTGAACGCAATGTCAACAAGGAAAAGTTCACCGTTGTGTTTGAAAACATGAGTGAGCAGGATCTCCCGGCCATGATCACCCAGCCGGAGTTTATGCGGCGTATGAAAGATATGTCGGCACTCGGTGGTGGCAATCCCTTTATGGGAGATATGCCGGAACAGTATAACCTGGTCATTAACGCAAATAATGATGTTGTAGGTAAGATCCTTGATGAGAAGGATGAAAAGAAACAGGATGAGCTGGTGAAACAAGTATACGACCTGGCCTTGCTTTCACAGAATCTTCTCAAAGGTGAAGCGCTCACAAACTTCATCAAAAGAAGTGTAAAAATCATCAAATAAAAACTTGATAGCATATAAGCCCGGGATCATGCCCGGGCTTTGTTATCTTTACTGGCATATTAATTTGCATCTGGCAGGCTTGATTTTATATATTAGCTAAATTAAATCTAAATAGGGTTTGCTGAATTTCT
>NPIE01002040.1_pt1 | contig 15889 bp, 14 predicted proteins | sample 8637661 | NCBI WGS metagenome assembly NPIE01 (sample SAMN07420842, study PRJNA396082) | bioreactor metagenome | isolation source: sample BA12 brine-fed electro-methanogenic bioreactor BA | place: Japan: Kochi | collected 2016-12-09 | reverse complement strand
CCGCATCTGTGGCAGTTTATGCAGTCCTCATTGCTGCGTCTGACCTTGACAAGGCCGATCTTCTGCAACGGTGCCAGGAAAGCACCCAGAGGACAGAGATACCGGCACCAGAATCTTTCAATAAAAAGCGACATGCCAATAACAAGAACAAACAGAGAGAAGTAGGACCATGGAGATTCTAGGAATTCTTCCCATCCTGCAGAAAGATGCATCCAGGCAACCCAGGGATCGTAACTTCTCCAGACGAGCGTACCGGCCCTCCATGTTGCAGCGATGATAGAGAACATCACCACGTATTTCAGCCAGCGAAGGTTTCTGTCCACATTTTCGGGCAGTTCCCTTTTCCTTATGCCCAACTTTGCCCCGACCTTTGATGTCCACTCACCAAGTGTCCCAAGAGGGCATATCCATCCGCAGAAAACACGTCCCAATAGAAGAGTCATTGCGATGAGCACGACCAGGAGAACCATCGCGCTTGGAGCAAGCCTTCTTAACCATGTACCGGATGCCAGAACGCTGTAAAGGCTTTCCAGTCCGCCGAAGGGGCAAAGAGCATCCACCGTCGGGACGCCCTCAGGGCCACCTCCGAGCAACTGGTGTCTGTAGCCGAGCCATGTCATAAATGCCAGGAAGCCAAACTGAACCAATAAACGGAGATTTGAAGACTTCATTGCGATACCACCTCCCAAAAATTGATGCTGTACAGCTTAAATATATCCCATCAGGGTATAGAGTAAACGGTTGTATTACCTATGTTGATGGAATATCCTTGGTAGGGTCGGATATCATCAAAATGATATCCAATATCGGAAAGGGGAGTGATGGGCATTGTCGATCTATCTGAACAACGGGGCCACAACCTGGCCCAAACCGCCCGGTGTTGCCGAGGCGGTCAGCGGTTTCATCACGGGACGGGGTGCCAACCTTGCAAGGGGTTCATCATCGGGGCGCGATATCGATACCCTCGATCTCGTGACCTCCACACGGATGAAACTTGCGGATTTTTTCGGGGGCTATAGCAAGGCTGACCCGAGATACGTAACTTTCACCTCCAATGTAACGGAATCCCTGAACGTGGTTCTAAAGGGCTACCTGAGACCCGGGATGCGTGCCGCAACCACCAGTATGGAGCACAACTCGGTTATCAGGCCCCTCAGGAGGCTGGAAAGCGAAGGAGTCAAGGTCACTGTGCTTGAATGTGACAGTCGGGGCCTTCTCGATCCTGAGGATCTTGAGTCCCTGTTCAGAAACCAAAAGGTTGACCTCTTTGTCTTTTCCCACGCAAGTAACGTTTGCGGGACAATTCAGCCACTGGAGGATATCGCATCCATTTGCCGGTCGGCCGGGGTTCCCTGTGTCCTTGATTCCGCCCAGACCGCCGGGGTTGTCCCGATCGACGCATCTGGCCTCGGCCTTGCGGCCATGTGTTTCACAGGTCACAAGGGACTTATGGGGCCCCAGGGCATTGGCGGGATCGTCTGGGCTCCTGAATTTGCAAAAACAGTTTCTACATTCATTGAGGGAGGTACGGGCAGTTTTTCGGACGAAGAGATCCATCCCGTAAAAATGCCCGACCGCTTTGAGGCAGGGACGCCCAACCTCCCGGGTACCGCCGGACTTTTTGCCGCCATTGACTGGATATCCTCCACCGGCATCGAAAAAATTTCAGAAAGAGAAAAAGGACTTGGGAAAAGGCTGTATGAAGGTATCAGAGGTCTGAAGGGTTTGAAGATATACGGTATGGATGACGAACGTAACCGGCTTGCCGTCTATGGGATGAACTTTTCCCGGATCGATAACGGTACAGCGGCCATGGAACTTTCTGAAAGATGGGGAATAGAGACTCGTCCGGGGCTTCACTGCGCCCCGAGGGCCCACCGGACACTTGGAAGCTTCCCGGCAGGAGCCCTCAGGATCAGCGTCGGTTACTTCAACACCGAGGAAGATGTCGACACCGCAGTTAAGGCCCTTGAATCCCTGGCAAGGGAGAACCCTGCTACATGATCTGCCTGTAAACCTCTTCGGTCAGAAGAGTCAGAACAGGCCCGAGGCCAGATGACGTCCAGTCCTCGACTATCGCGTACATCAGGCGTCCGGTGCGGGGATCTTTTCCCTGGAAGAGGAAAGATCTCCCGTCGGACGCTATCTGTGTCAGCCCCTTCCCTCGCAACTGGTTTGCCAAAATCATAATTGTTGTCCTGCCCGGTCTGTAAATATTCCCCAGAACACCAAGTTGTCCGTTGGACATATACCCGGTAAATACCTGGAATACATCGTAGCCGTCGGGGGTAGCGTAAAATTCCAGATTACGCCGGTAGTTGCTGTTGTACTCTACCGAGTCCGGGTATCCCACGTAGCTCTGGGCCTGCCCCTTGTACATGTAAAGATACAGGGCGTTCGCGTTGTTGAGGGAAGTCGATGCATCCAGGCGAGGAGCCGTTATTGCCGTAAATACGAAAAGAACAGCCAGTAACGATATGGCTTTTTTCATGGTCCGGTGTCCTCCGTTTTTGGTTTTTATACAAACACTTGTAGCCATAATAAATTTTATTGTTGAGAGAAGGTTCTGGCAAGAAAGGAACTGCAAAACTGGTTTCCCGATCCTGAATTTTACCCGACAGGCCCGCTTCATGTATACTGAATATTGAAAAATGCCAGGAGGTGCTAAATATGAAGATAGATCCTCAAATGTCTGATGTTCTTCTCGCCGCGCGTTTCCTGAAGGGGCGTATCAGACACACTCCGACGGAAAGATCCGAACCTTTGAGCCGTCTTTCCGGTGGGGAAATATTTTTGAAATGGGAGAACCATCAGATCTGCGGCTCTTTCAAGATCAGGGGTGCCCTCAACAAGATGTTCAGCCTTTCCCTGGAAGAAAGGGGAAAGGGTGTGGTGACAGCATCCAGCGGCAACCATGCACAGGGTATCGCTATGGCAGCCAGGTCGTTGGGCGTCAGGGCAGTGATCTGCGTTCCCGGGGTATGCCCTCAGACGAAGAGAGATGCCATTTTGATGCTGGGTGGTGAATCCGTTGAATTAAGAGTAGTGGGACACCTTTACGACGACGCCGAGGACGAGGCCCATCGCCTTCAAAAAGAGGAGGGGATGACCTATGTCTCTTCCTACGAGGACCACTTTATTGTGAGTGGAGCCGGTACTCTGGGTCTTGAACTGATCATGGATGAACCAGAACTTGATATGGTCATTTCTCCTGCAGGTGGCGGAGGTCTACTGAACGGGGTTGCCATTCCCGTCAAAACTGCCAGGCCGGAAGCGGAGATCTGGGGAGTGCAGTCCGTCGCGTCCAACCCCTATGTGGTTTCCTGGCCGGGGGGCAAGGTCCTTGACGTGGAGTACAAAGACTCCCTCGCAGACGGACTTACCGGTTCGATACCTCAGAGTTTGCTGGATCTTGCGAAAAAGAGAGTGACCGGGTTTGTCGAAGTCCAGGAATCAGATATTGCCCAGGCCATCGGTTTTCTCCACTCAAAACATCACCAGGTCGTTGAAGGAGCCGGCGCAGTAGGGGTAGCGGCCATCCTTGCCGGGAAGACCCCTGTAAAGGGTAAACGTGTGGGAGTCGTTATCTCCGGCGGTAACATAGACGACGGGAGGTTGCTCAAGATCCTGAATGAATACAGGGAGTGAATCGGAAAACCTTAAAGGCGTAAACGGTGAACGGTAAACGGAAAGGGCAACCGTGAGACGCTCTTGCTTTTGTTTGTCATTCTGAGCGCAGAGAAGAATCTGAATTGGTTTTTAGGTTTTCCTGCTTCCTGTATCCAGTCTCCTGCTTCCTTGCCTTTACGACTCACGATTTACGATTCACGACTCACGACTCACGGTTCTATGTTCCACGTGAAACAAAAAGGGGGGCGGCCCGGAGGGCCGCCCCCCTTGCGCTTTTTCGTCCTACTCGCTTCCGGGTATTACGTTGCGAAGAATCTGTTCAATTACCTGCTGTTTTATCTGGCCCTCGGCATCGGAAGGTTTATCGGCGCCTTCTCCGGTTGGAACACTGATGGTTACTTTCTGCTGGTTGCTGTTCTGTGTCTGCCCGGCGCCGCCCGTCTCGGGGACTGTCTGCATTGATGAGGAAGGCGATGAGATCTTGAAACTGGACATGGAGGGGTTATTCCAGGTTCCGCCCACCCGGAAACTTACATCCCTGAAATCCTGGCTTCCCATGCCTCCGACGAAACCTCCTATAAGACCCTCAAGCAGAGCCTGCGGTGAGGCTGAGCCCGCCCCGGCCAACCCCTGTATTGCCCCAAGAAGAGTGTTGAGAGCCTGGACGTTTACCAGTCCCGAGCAGAAGAGGTTCAGGCTTCCGCCGGGGCCGGCCGGCCCGTCGGCCGAGAAGTATCTGTAAAGGGGATCATCGGGGTGTGCCGTGGCCCGGCTCCCCGGAAGCAGAGTTATTACGTTGCCATCAATCTTGAAACTTACATCAGCCAGCCTGTAGCGGATGGAGGACAAACCGTAAGTCTTTGCTATGGCGTTTAGGGCCTTGAAACCGGAAAGTTCTCCATTACTGGCGACCAGGTTCCCCCGCCCCGTAACAAGGAGATGTTTTCCAAAGGCACCCGAAAGGGTTATATCCAGGTCACCCTTGCCGGAGATCTTTCCATCCAGGGGGAAGGCTGCCTGGACCGCGGGCGCAATGTCGGCTTTGGAAACAGAACCCCGAATGTTCCACTTTTTGGAGGGTATCTCGATGGAACCGTCTGCCGTTACAGAGCCCCCGTAAAAATCGGCCTTTGAATTCTGGGCCAGGATCTTTTCTTCCTGGAGCAGAAGGGGAATTGATGCGTTGGTGAACACAAGTCCGTAGGCGGTTAGCCTGTTCGAAAGCAGTTCACCCTTGCCGTTCCATTTCCCTTTTTTAAGAGATCCCGCAAGAGTCGCATCGAAGGCCCCGGAGAAATCCATCGCGCCGTTTCCCTGAAGTTCTTTGGTTAATTTCTCAAGCTCCAGTCCTTTTCCATCGATGGAGAAATCCATGTCGATCCCTCCGGAAAGCATGGAAAAGGTCCCCTTTGCAGCGAAAGTACCCTTTCCGGCGGAGCCCTTCAGTTCCTCTATGGTGATCCGGGAAGGAGAACCCTGGGCTTTAAAGGTCAGATCGGCCAGATTCAGGCCTGCCAGCAACAGGAAAGAAGATTTTCCTGACAGGGCGATCTGGGGATCGGGAAGATCCCCTTTGAGGGAAACCTGTGTCTCCACCGGCCCCTTGAGGGACACGGGAGAAGTTTTGCCAAGGGCCGAAAGATCGATACCCGACATAGTCCCTTTAAGATCAAGATTTGCGGGCTTGTCACCTGCCGGGAGGCCCACCGAACCGGAGATGGCGAGATTGGCTCCGAATATTTTTCCCTGACCGTTCTCAATGGTGATCTTCCCGGCAGAGACGCTTAGAGCCGTCCTCAGGCTGTCGATTGAAAAGTCGGTAAATTGAAGACTCTCTGCCGCCATGTCCAGGCGCATGTCCGGCATCCCCGAAGCGGGAGGGAGGGCCACTTTGGTCAAGACCTTTAACCCGTTCAGTTTTGCCAGGCCCGGGATGGACAGACGGCTTGAGAATATCTCGAGGGCGAGCATCGGGGATTTCACCGGGCCCTTCAAGGACCAGTTTGCCGAGGCTTTACCTTCCGGTTTGAACTCGCCGAGGGCAGGAACAAAGCCCGCCAGTGAAGATATTGGAGTTTCATCGACGTTTCCCGATAGATCGAAAACCCCCTTGTCACCAGTCAGGCCCGAGATAGTGCCGGAACCGGCAATTCTCGTTCCTCTCCACCGGGCGGCCAGGGATCGCAGGGTAATGGTGCCCTTCTGGTAGGCGAATCGTATGTCCGGTTTTTCAATACTTTCTCCGGCCGCACGTATGAGCTCCGACCAGAGGGTCCCTTCGGACTGCACATCCTGGCCTGTGCCGAAGATTCTCACCGATCCGGAGGATTTGCCCGAAAGGTCAAGATTCTTTACTGGTATGATTCCGGCTGCTTTCGAGAGATCGAGATCTTTGCCGGAAAATGTCAGATCAAAAGAGGGCGTTTTAGTAAGATCGATTTTTCCTTTTCCCGTTATTTGTGATCCCAGCCAGACCCCCCCAAGGTTCACCGCGACTTGTGACCCCTTTTCGAGGTTCATTGAGGCCCGAACGTTCGAAAGGGGCTGTTTTGCCAGGGTCAGGCTGGATGATCTGAGGGTTACCGGTCCGGAAAGGGCGTTGGAAAGGCCCTGCAATCGTATCTCAACCGAGTCGATCACGCCCCCGGCGATCGAAAGCCAGGGAAATGATCCTCTCCAGGCTGATATGTCGGTTTTTCCGGCTCTCAGGTCTATGGTTGTCACCGGAGGCATGGAACTGAAAGCAAAGAGGAGTTTCCCCGAAACGGGTGTACCGTTCGCACTTCCCTGAAGATCTGTTATCTGGAGGGCGTTGTCCGAGAAGGTCCATGGGGAGGAAACCTTGTTCAGATCAATTCCGTAAACCTTTCCTTCGGGGATCTCCAGTTTTCCCTCAATATCCACATCCGGCAAAAGGCCCTTCGCGGTAAAGGTGGTGGAGAAGGTCCCCGAATAACCCTGCTTTGCCAGGTCGGGCCAGAACTTTTCCACGATCTCCAGATCCAGGTCCTGAATTTTACCAGCCATATCTACCACGGGGGTCAAACGCCCCGAAAGGGAAATGTTGCCTCCCGCCAGGCGAATATTCAGGTCTTTCAGAAGGAGCCTTTCCTTTTCCAACTGCATGGATCCCCGGAGGGAGAAGGGAGTTTCCCTGAAAAAGAGGGAACCCGACATAGTAATATCCGAGTCCCCCGGTATGATCCTTGCTTCTTCGATCCGAAAATCGCCCGCCACAGTCCTGACTATGCTTTTTTGGACCTCGAAACGGTCAAAGGGCAGGGAGAGAGGTTCTCCCGTCTGTTCAAAAGAGATCAGGGGAGATATTTTTCTCCAGTCAAGATCCGCCCCCCCCAAAGACAGCGTTTTAATTTGGGGTGAACCGGTGATCAGTGAGAGAAGCCGGAATGTGACGGAAGCCTGCATGGAAGAAAAGATCGGTTTACCGTCCTTGCTTATGGAAAGATTGGAAATAACAAAACCACGCAGAGGGTTACCATATATTGAAGATATGGAAAGATCGGCGCCCAGGTATTGCCTGGCAGCACCGGCAATTTCCGATGCCACCGTGGAGGCTCCTATGTCTGCGCGGGAGGCCATCACCAGGGCGGCTCCTGCGGCGAGAGAGGCGAAAAGCAAAATTGCAAGGGCGACCTTCGATGTTTTACTCACCTGGCAACACTCCTTCCGAAACGGGTTTTTTAGCCCCTTCAAACTAAAGATAATACATTAAGAGTGGAGGATACCTAATCGTGGAAAATACCTAAAAATGGAGGAGGGTCGCTATTCAACTTTGTACGTCTTCAAGTCCTTGGGGGGTATTGGGCCCGCGGTTTTGTTGAAAAGCCCCATAATGGGTTCCTGCTTGTGTGGAAATGTGGATATCTCTGTGGATAAATGGCTCCTGTTTACTTCACGTCAAGTATCTGGACAGGATCGGCAATAACGATCTCTGGGCCGGCATAACCCGGTACAATCTTGCCCACGACGGTCAGCCTCTTGCCTGAAAAATTTCCTATGGGTCCAAACAGGGGAGAGTCGCTTTTGTAAATGACAAGGGTCGTTTTACCCCCTGACGGTAGAAGTGTGAAACGGCGCTCCGATTCCTCGACCCTTTTCACGACCATCTCAACGGTAACGAAGAGGCCGGAAAGGCTTGGGAGGAATGTCCAGAGCTGGTAAGGAGAGAATCGTCTTTCCGATGCCCTTGCCCATAATCCCCGGTTTTCTCTGCGGGCCTGGGCGAAAGCGGCCCGAAAAATTTCTGTATGCTTCAGGTTCGGCGGAAAAGTGAAGGGCATGGCGCAACCCATCCGGAGAAGGATCTCGTTTACCATATAAATTTTCCCTTCCTTTTCTATCCACACGTAGGCCAGCATTCTTCCGTAACGGTCCCTTTTTTCCACATCCGTCTCGAGAAAGACATATCTGCCAAAAACCAGTTCATTGTTTGCTTTTGAAGCTTCTTTTCCCAGTTCCTCGACCCCCCTGTCCGGATGATGGGTCTCCGGTGTGTCTATTCCTATATACCTTACAGTCTCCTGTTTGCCTCCGGGCAGGGACACCCTGATGGTATCCCCGTCGAATACCTCCAGAACCTGGACGCGGAGCATGGCTGCCTGGCCGGGATCTTGGCACAGGAGAATAAGCAACAGCAGAAAAATGGCAGGGGGAAAAGATCGCCTCATGTTTTTTGGGGCATCTCCTTCCGGTCTGTTTTCCCTTTTTGAAAAGTTTATCACTCGCGCTACCGGCAGTCACACCACCTGTTTTCAGGTATGATATGTGGATGATACAGGCCGATATTTTTTCCTGGGAGGTTTATTTTGTCACTGGTCAGCCATGAGATCGATATATTTGGCCCTCTTCTCCGGGAATATGCGTCCCTTCTTTCCTCTCTCAATGAGAGGGCCCGTATCACTGGCCCGTCAGACCCATCGGTCATTATGGATGACCATATACGGGATTGTGCCTGGTCCCTGGCACTTGCCCCCGAAAAGGGAAGTGTTATCGACCTTGGAGCCGGAGGGGGTTTGCCCGGAATAGTCTGGGCGATCTGCAGGCCTGGCCTCAGAGTAACCCTTCTGGAGAGTGTGGGAAAGAAATGCCGTGTTCTTGAAGAGATTGTGTCAGAACTTGGGTTATCCAACGTCGAAATAGCCTGCACCAGGTCCGAAACTCTGGCACAGAATAAAAGAGAGGCTTACGGCATCCTGGTATCAAGGGCGGTAGGGCACCTCGGGATCGTTGGAGAGTATGCTTCCCCCCTTGTTGAAACGGGCGGTTTTGCTATTGTCTTCAAGGGGCCCAGGGTCCTGAACGAGATCGGGGAGGTTGGCGATAGATGGGGTGAACTTGGTCTCGGTGAACCGGAACTGTTGCCGTACAGCCATCAAGGGAAAAATCTGTATCTTGTAAAAATCATAAAACAGAAACCTTGCCCGGGCAGGTTCCCCAGGAACCCCGGGAAGGCCAACAAAAGCGTCTGGTGGAGGTGACCTGTGTGAAGACAATAGCTGTAGCAAACCAGAAGGGCGGGGTCGGCAAAACAACCTGCTGTGTGAATCTTGCCGCGGAACTTGGCCGACAGGGGAAGAAGGTTCTTCTTCTTGATATCGATCCCCAGGGCAACAGCACCAGCGGCCTCGGTGTTGATGCCTCGAACATCAAAAAAAGCATGTACCATGTGATACTCGACGAAGTCCCGCCAACGAGTGCTATCATACCTTCTCCATGGGAAGGGGTATGGGTTCTCCCCGCAACAATAGACCTTGCGGGTTCCGAAGTAGAACTGGCTGGTGTTATGAGCCGGGAGACGCGCCTCGCCAGGCACATGAACTCCATGAAAGACTTTGATATCGGTTTTATCGATTGTCCCCCCTCTCTTGGGCTTCTTACCGTTAACGCTCTTGTTGCGGCCGACAGCCTTATGGTTCCCATCCAGTGCGAATATTACGCCCTTGAAGGGGTGGGGCAGCTGATGAGGACCGTCTCCCTCGTGCAGCGCTACCTCAACGAGGACCTTGCGCTGGACGGGGTCGTTCTTACCATGTTCGATTCCCGTACCAACCTTTCCAGAGAAGTCGCGGACGAGGTAAAGAACCAGTTCAAGGAGGCCCTCTTCGAGACGATCATACCCAGAAATATTCGCCTTTCCGAGGCGCCCAGTTTCGGCAAGCCTGTCTGTTATTACGATCCTGGCAGTGCCGGTGCCGTTGCCTACAGAAACCTTGCCGGGGAGGTGCTGGACAGATGGCTCGCACAAGAGCGCTAGGAAAGGGACTCGGCGCCCTTATCCCCGGGGCCGGGACCAACTATGAAGAGAGTTCCCAGATAACCTCAGAGGTTCTGGAACTGGCCCTGGAAAACATTAAGCCATCCCCGAACCAGCCCAGAAAGGAATTCAGCAGGGAGGGTCTTGAAGCCCTTGCGGAATCCATCAGGGAGCACGGTGTCGTCCAGCCCGTTGTAGTCAGGAGGCTGAATGGCGGTTACGAGATAGTCGCGGGAGAGAGAAGATGGCGGGCCGCCGGAATGGCTGGGCTCGAGATGATCCCCGTCAGAGTGATAGAGGCCGACGAGCACAAGGTTATGGAGCTGTCTCTTGTCGAGAACCTGCAGAGGGAGGATCTTTCCCCTCTCGAGGCGGCTAAAGGGATCCAGGAACTCATCCACAGATTTTCTCTCACACAGGAACAGGCAGCAAAGAAACTTGGGTGGAGCCGTGTTGCTGTAACGAACAAGTTGAGACTTCTCCAACTCCCCGATGAGGTTCTGAAGATGCTTCATGCAGGGTCGCTTACCGAAGGACATGCCAGGGCGCTTCTCTCGATAGAACTTGAAGAGGAACGGGTCCATTTCGCCAGACAGTGTGCGGAGAAGGGAATATCTGTCCGCGAGATGGAAGAGATGGTCCGAAAGACCACGAAAGAAATTGGAACACCCCCAAAAAAATCCAAGCAGACGGTACTGATACCTGAACCGGTGCTGAGAGTTTCCGAGCGTTACGGGATTGAAGTCAAAATGACCGGGAAAGGTGACAAGGTCAGGGTCCTTCTCGCTGGCCTGAGTGAAAAAGAGGCCGAAAGGCTTTTCGAGATGATTGACAGAAGTGGGGAGCAATTATTTCCCGGGAAATAAAATTCTTTGGGAGGTGTCCCATGGGCAGGACGGGCGAAGATCTGGCGGCATTTTCCAGAGTTCTATCTTCGGCGCTTCTCCTCTGCGGGTTCATTGTCTTTGGAGTTGCCGGAGGAAGGGCCCTTGTCTCAAGGGGTTACCCCGGGTGGACCCTTCCGGCCGCAATAGCCGCCGGAACACTTTTCGGAGCCTGGCAGGCCTGGAGTTTTCTGAAAACGGGAATGGGGAAGACTGGTAAACGGTGAACAGTAAACAGTGAACGGTGAACGGAAAAAGACGGAAAGCCCGGGGCTTGTCATTCTGAGCGTAGCGAAGAATCTGGTTTAGGGTTCTGTGAATCGTGAATCGTGAATCGAAAGTTCAAGACCAGATTCCCGCCAGTGGGCGGACGTTCCGCTTCGTCCCGTTGGTTCTCAGAATTACAAGCACTTGCCCCTCCCGTTCACCGTTGACTGTTTACGGGTTTTTTCACAATTTACGATTCCCGGGGTTTTTGGTTTTGATCTCCGGCTTCCTGATGCCAGTCTCCAGGGTTTTCACCGTTCACTGTTTACTGTTCACTATTCACCGCCCCATGTTTCACGTGAAACATGTATCTTCCGGCCTGACAGGAGGGGATTTTTTTGGAGCAATTGTTTGCGCCCTGGCGCATGGCCTACATTGACAAGGCTGACAAACAGGAAGGCTGTATCTTTTGTGATTTTCCCAGGGAGAATCGGGACCGCGAAAGGTTGATACTGGCGCGGGGTAAAAAGGTGTTCGTCATTCTCAATGCTTTCCCTTATAATCCCGGGCATCTCATGGTGGCCCCCTACAGACACGAAGGAGAGTATTCCCTTCTCACGGAAGATGAGTTTATTGAAATGCATCGTTTCGGGCAAAGGTGCATCGAGGTCCTGAGGAAAGGGATGAACCCCCAGGGATTCAACATGGGAATCAACCTGGGTAAGATAGCTGGGGCCGGTTTTGCGGGCCATGTCCATCTTCATGTTGTTCCCAGATGGAACGGGGACACCAACTTCATGCCGGTGACAGGCAAGACAAAGGTGCTCCCTGTATCCCTCGACGAGACATGGGAAAGTCTCAAGAAGGTATGGGAGGAACATGTCGGACAGTGACCGTTATGTTGAGCCGGCATTGGAGACGGAAATCGAATTCAAGGAAAAGAGATCCCTTTTTATCGGAAGGGTTTTCAGGGTTTGCGATGAAACAGGGGCCAGAGAGGTTATAAGGGAAGCATCAAGAAAATATCCTGATTCAAGCCATAATTGCTGGGCCTACAGGGTGGGTTTCCCTCAGACCGTAGAATACTACTCCGATGCCGGGGAACCCTCCGGTACTGCCGGAAAACCTATACTTGGGGCGATCTTGCGTTCTGGCCTGGTCAACGTGGTTGTGATTGTCACACGTTATTTTGGAGGGACCAAACTCGGTGTACGGGGGCTGATAGATGCCTACGGCAAAAGTGCGTCTATGGCTCTCGAGGCGGCCGGGAAGAGGAACAGGGTCCAGTCGAGATTGGCTTTTCTGAGGTGCCCCTACGAGCATGCCCAAATGGTAACAAGGCAATTGGTGGACCTGGGAATACCCGAGGAAGAGATTTCCCATGACTGGGGGGAGATGGTTGGCCTGAGGGTATCGGTCCCGGTATCCCTGGCGAAGGATGGGGAATCTTTTTTTGAGGGATACAGTGAAAGGGGATTCATCACTGACTGGGAGTGGGGAAAATAGACCTGGAGGGGATCCTTTATGCAGTTACACGATGATCACTCGTCCTTTTCCGAGAAACTCAAACATCCCGTAAGCAGAAGCCTGCTCAGGGATCTGTCCGATGAAGAACTCAGGGCAATGGCGGCCCACGAACTTGTTCCCAACAACCAGGGCTCCTCTCTGTATGTTACAAGGATCAGGTCCCGGAGTGGTGCCTTTACGGAGGTTGTTTACGATCTTGACGAGGCCCTTGTTTCCCTTCTTGAACAGGTCTGGGGGTACCTTCGCTGGCAACAGTTGATCAGGGTAACGGCACGAATTGGCTCCGCGGACCGTCAGCCCCTCTTTACAAATATGTATGTGACGCGGCGTTATGCCCGAATAGCCCAGATGTTCGCCATGAATTTTTCGGTTGAGTTCGATCAGGACTACGCCGACCTCGTAACGGTGGTTGTTCCAGAGTGGCATCAGAGAAAGGTCATTGTCATGCCCCGGCTGAGAACGACCTACATCCTTGGCAGCGATTATTATGGAGAGACCAAAATGGCGACCCTGCGTATGGCAATGCACCTCGCCAGGGAGACGATGAACGCTCTCGGCCTGCACGCGGGGAGCAAAATAGTAAAAGTAAACACCCCGCGGGGACTCGAGGAAAAGGGTGTTCTTGTCTTCGGCCTGGCTGGAACAGGCAAAACCACTATAACTACCGCAGACCACGGGCTTGTCCACCCGGAGGGGGTAGAGGTCCTCCAGGATGATATCAACATCCTTCTTCCAAACGGAAGTGCCCTCGGCTCCGAGGCGAACTTTTACATAAAGACGGACAACGTGACGAAGCAGGCACCCCTTCTCACCGCGGCAAGAGAGAGGGGAGCCCTCATAGAGAATTGCTGGGTGGACGAAGATGGCGAGATCGATTTCGACAATCATGCGATAACAACGAATGGAAGAGCCATTGTCCCGAGAGTTGCAATACCCAACACATCCGGAAGGATCGACCTCGACAGGGTAGATTGTCTGCTCTTCAACATGAGGCGTTACGAACTTCCCCCGATCGGAAGGCTGGTATCCCCCGAACAGGCCGCGGCATTCTTCATGCTGGGTGAATCCACCATTACAAGCGCTGAAGACCCATCCAGGGTAGGCCAATCAAAGAGAGTGGTAGGATTCGACCCCTTTATCATCGATAACCCTCAGGTGAACGGAAACAGGCTGCTCGGGATACTGAGAGACAATCCGGGGATCACCTGCTACGTGCTCAACACCGGCAGGGTAGGCGGCAGGGAAGGGGTCAACATGACCCCCGAGGTAACCTTCGCCGCCGTCAGAGGGGCGCTGAGAGAAAGCATCGAGTGGCGTTACGATGACATACTGGGTTACGAGATACCGAAGGCCCTGGACATTCCCGATGCGGAAAATTACGATCCCTACAAATGGTACTCCAGGGAGCAGTACGCGGAAATGATCGGTGCCCTCCGCAGGGAGCGCAAAGAGTACCTTTTAAAATTCAAGGGCCTCGCCCCCGAGATAGTTGACGGGGTCTGAGGAAAGCAGTGAACAGTGAACAGTGAACGGTGAACGGAAAAAGACGGAAAGCCCGGGGCTTGTCATTCTGAGCGTAGCGAAGAATCTGGTTTAGGGTTCTGTGAATCGTGAATCGTGAATCGTGAATCGCAAGTTCAAGACCAGATTCCCGCCGGCAGGCGGACGTTCCGCTTCGTCCCGTTGGTCCTCAGAATGACAAGTACTTGCCCTTACCGTTTACAGTTGACTGTTCACCGTTCACGCCTTTGCCTCGCCTGTCATCTCGAGGAGTGAAATGACGAGAGATCTGATTTTGGTCAACAGCGTCAAGCCTTTGATCCACACCGTTCACTGTTGACCGTTCACTGTTTACGGGTTTTTTAACGATTCCCGATTCCCGTTTTTTCAGGTTTTCTCTGCGCTCTCATATATTGGTGAAGAGGTTTAGGTTCTTTTTTCACAAAGCGGATACGGGAATTGCGTGAATGTTTCTTGCAAGAGGAACGGCATCCCTTATCAGGCAGATAACGCCACCGGGTCCGACAGGCATTCCAAATTTTTCAAGGGCAGCAAAGTGTCTGATAGCCTCTTTTGTTGGAGCAGCCGTTTTTTTAAATTCCAGCGGGTAGATAGTCCCATCCTGAAGTATAAGAAGATCTATCTCTTTCTTGTCCTTGTCCCGGTAATAGTAAAAAGGAGCCCTTCGGCCGTTATGGAGAAAACCCTTCAGCAACTCTCCCAGTATCCATGTTTCGAGGATGGCCCCCGACATTGCCCCTGCTTCCAGTGTTTCCGGGCTTGTCCATTCAGTAAGGTAAGAGCATAGACCCGTGTCAAGAAAATAAAGTTTGGGTGTCTTGACCAGCCTTTTCGTAACGTTGTTGAAATAAGGCTCCAGAAGAAAAATAATCCCCGAAGACCGCAGAATAGAGATCCAGTTCTTCGCGGTGTTTACAGCGATATCGGCATCTCTGGCCAGGTCTGTCAGGTTGAGCATCTGGGCGGTTCTTGCGGCCGCAGATCTTATGAAACGGATAAAGGAATCCTGGCTACCGATGCGGGCCAGATCCCGGACATCTCTTTGCAGGTAGGTCTGGATGTAGGAAGAATAGAAAAGATCGCGGTCCATCTCTGTATTGGAAACCATGGCAGGGTATGAACCTCTCCATATAAGCCCGTAAAGGGAGAGGAGGTCCAGAGGTTTAGCGGAACGGCTCCTGGACTCGATCTCTTCCACTGTCGGGATGAAGGGGCTGCAATTCTGGCCGGGATTTTCGAATTCCCTGCGGGAAAAACCGAGAAGATCCATTACGGCGACCCTGCCTGCCAATGATTCGGAAATACCCTTCATCAGGTGGAACTGTTGAGACCCGGTTATCCAGAACATTCCGGGATCTTTTTTTCGGTCTACTTCCATCTTGATGTGTGGGAGAAGGCCGGGAGCATATTGGATCTCGTCGATGAGGACAGGCGGGGAGTATTTCTGTGTAAAGAGGGCAGGATCTTCCCTTGCCAATGCGAGGAGCAAAGGATCGTCAAGGGTCACGAATTTACGATCCTCATCGGACAGGTGGGAAAAAAGGGTTGTTTTCCCGACTTGCCTGGCCCCTGCCAGAAGCAAAACAGGGAAATGGCTATTTGCCTTTTTGATAAATCCTTCCAATGCTCTGGGCAAGTACATTTGAGATCACTCCGTCTATTATGCATTACAAAAGCATACTAGACGAAGCCCCGGGCATTGTCAATAAACACAACGTCCCTGCCCTTGTCTGTCATCCTGAGGAGCGCAGCGACCGAAGGATCTGGTTCTGTTTCGTGAATCGTAAATCATGAATCGTGAATCGAAAGTTCAAACGCAAGCCCAGATTTCCGCCGGTAGGTGAAG